>WNGL01000615.1_pt1 | contig 42118 bp, 43 predicted proteins | sample 5400591 | NCBI WGS metagenome assembly WNGL01 (sample SAMN13153377, study PRJNA577476) | soil metagenome | isolation source: 80 cm soil or saprolite under Garry oak tree replicate 1 | place: USA:California | collected 2016-06-15
GTTTTTCATGTTGGGATCCAGTTAGAGAGAGTTAACAGCCCACAGTTGACAGGTAAGGGAAAGCAGAGAAAGGGGCCCGCGTAGGAGCACGGCATGTTTACCCTGCTTGCTCCGAGTTGCGAGGGGAGCCTCGAAGAGCGGTGTCCGTTTCTTGCTGAGGAGGGACGAACCGAGGCGGTCCGTCCCCAAAAACAAAACGCCCCGACCGAAGTCGGGGCGCAGTTTTCAACAGGAAAAGTCTACCAAACCAGTAATGCTCTTGTCAAGTCCCAAACGAGTATCGAAGGGGGAATTTTTAGACTCGCGGTAAAGCCTGCAGAATCAATGGAATAGAAGGATGCTAAGGGGTGCCCATTCTTTTCGCTTCCCAGAAAAATGCAGGAGATTGTCCTTTTTTAGCTCTTTTACCTCGCTCTCTGCTTACGTCTTGGCTGTCCTCATTGCTTCGTTCTGAAACCGCATCGGGCTGAAGCGATCCCAGTCGAGGCTGACTTTTTGGTCGGTGATCCATTCGCGAATCAGGCGCGCGGTCACCGGTGTGAGCAAAATGCCGCTGCGAAAATGTCCCGTGGCCATCACCAAGCCTTCCAAATCCGTTGGCCCGAGAATCGGCAGATGATCCGCGGAATCCGGCCGCAAGCCTGCCCACGTTTCTTCGATTCGCGCATCCTTCAGCCCAGGTGCCAGCTCGATGGCTGCGGTTAGAACTTTTTCGATGCCGCCTGCGGTCACGCGCTTGTCGAAACCGACGTACTCGACGGTAGCGCCGGCGAGAATTCGTCCATCGTTTCGCGGCACGAGATAAATCTTCTCCGACCACAGCACGCGTTCGATTTCCAGATCGTCGGCGCGGAGAGCAATCATTTGCCCTTTCGCGGGCTTCACCGGCGCATACGCCGAGACGCCTCCAACCGTTGCCGAGAAGCAGCCCGCGGCGATGACGGTCCATTGCGCTTCGACCTTTTCGTTTTCGAGAAGCAGGCCGCGGCAGCGCGCTCCGTCGCGCCAGATGCCTTTCACGCGGCTCGCGGGAAAAATTTCCGCGCCGCTGCGCTGCGCCGCCTCGAAAACCATCGCTGTCAGCAGGCGGTTGTCAATCGAGGCTTCGTCAGGACGAAGCACCGCGGCTTCCAGCTCGTCGCTCAGCGCCGGCTCGAGTTCGCGGGCGTCTTCGGCGCGCAGCGGCTCGGCCTTCAGCCCCAGGCCATGATGCAGCGCGATAATCGTGCTGAGTTCTTCCTTCGCATCATGGGAAAAGATCGCTTCGAGCGTGCCCTTGCGGCGGTAGCCCGTGCTCTGACCGGAAATTTCTTCGACGAGCGCGACAAATTCTGGATACAGCGCCGCGCTGCGTTTTGCCAGCTCGACCGTGATGATCATCCCGGGATTTTCCGGCGCTGGCGAAATGATTCCCGCGCTGGCCCACGAGGCTTCCTGCCCCGGCTGCTGGCGGTCGAAGACGGCAACTCGCAAGCCGGAGCGCGCCAACTCCAGTGCGATCGCGCCGCCAATCACTCCACCACCGGCAATGGCCACGTCGAATCTTTTACTGGTTTTTGTGTTCGTGCTTACCCCACTCATGCCGCCATCTTAGCGCAACTCGCTGGACGGAGTGCCATGAGGGAAATTTAGGGCGCCTGCTGTGTCTCGCCTGACTTATGATCGCAGTATGGTAGAGTTCTGCGACCGTTGCGCGAAGAGCGTCTTTCCGTCTTACCGGAGTCAAACTGATGAGCAAAGGGTCCGAGATTCGCTGTTACGATTACGTGAACCATCCGTATGAACAGGTGCGCGATGCGTTGAAGCGGGACGCCGCCGGCGTGTTCCAATCAGCTACGAAAGCTGCCACTTCCCGGGCGCAGTCGGTCGCCGCAGAGCTGCACGTGGATCTTGGGGGCATCGGCGTCAAGGCGGATATCAAGATCTCGGTTAAAAACATCGAGGAGAAAGTTGCGGATGCCAAGTCAGGCCCGGCTACGCGGTTACAGCTCGAATGGGAAGCTGCGACCGCACCGGGCTTCTTCCCGTTCATGAAGGCCGACCTTTCCGTGTACCCATTGACCAGCACCGAAACACAGCTGGATTTTGGGGGTCTTTACGAACCACCCTTCGGGGCGTTGGGAAGGGCTATGAATGCGGTTGCCGGGCACCGCATCGCGGAGGCATCCGTTCATCGTTTCATCAATGACGTGGCGGAATATCTTCGCAAAGCGCTCGTTACTACTCACCGGTGATGGGTTGAAATTCCGCGTCGGGGAGAGGACGAATCTCCGGATTCCCCGAGAGCACTCGCGCACAGGCGTTCCAGCGCAGAATGGCGTCGTCGTTTCCATGCGGCCGGAGGGCTTCGGCTCGCTCGTAGTGGGTCATCGCTTCGCGCAAGGCATGATAGGTATTGGCGTTGCTGGAAGGCCCGTGTTGGCGGAGGTGTGCGTGGGCCTGACGTTCCCAGATGAGACCGGCATAGTAGGCACGCTCGTACTCACCTTCGATGCGGGAGAGCAGCTCTTCCGCCGATTTCATGGTCACGCCGTGATCAAACTGATCGGTGCGCGCAAGCAGGAGCGAAACGAGCGCTTGCTGATGGGAAGGCAGAATCGTCAGGATGTCCAGGCAAATGCTTTCGGCAAGGTTCGGTTCGTTCAGAAGCCGATAACGTTCGGCTTTTTCCAGAGCTTTCGGAACGGCATCCGTTGAGATGGATTTTAGATCGAAATGCATACGCACCTCCTAGCGACTACTGGCACTAAATACGCGGAACAGCTTCGTCAAAGGGTCGAAGAAGCGATCGACCACGCGTTCTTTCAGGGGAATGATGGCATTGTCGGTGATGGTGATGTTTTCAGGACACACCTTGGTGCAGCATTTTGTAATGTTGCACAGCCCAATGCCGTACTGCTGGCGCAGGGCGGGGACGCGATCGGCCTGGTCTAGTGGATTCATTTCCAGAGCTGCGGCATAGACCAAGAAGCGCGGGCCGACAAATTGGTCGTGCATGTGATGTTCGCGCAGAACATGGCAGACGTCCTGGCAAAGGAAGCACTCGATGCATTTGCGGAATTCCTGAACGCGATCGGCATCCTTCTGGGCCATGCGCCAAGTGCCGTCGGGCGCGTCGGGCGGGCGCGGAGTAAATTTGGCGATGTTCTTTTTCACGCTGTAATTCCAGGACACATCAGTGACCAAATCTCTCAGGTGGGGAAAGGCCTTCATCGGCTCGATGGTTACGGGCTGTTCCAGAGGAAGCGAGTTCAAGCGCGTCATGCACATGAGCTTGGGCGTTCCGTTAATTTCAGCGGAGCACGAGCCGCACTTGCCGGCCTTGCAGTTCCATCGCACGGCGAGATTGTTGGCCTGCTCGGCCTGAATCCTGTGGACGGCATCGAGCACGACCATTCCGGAAGACACTTCGGTGGAATAGTCCTGAAACTGTCCAGCGCCATTTTCGCCGCGCCATATTCGGAACGTGGCTGTGGACATTACTTCATCTCCTGGATGATTTGCTTGAGCTCCACGGGCACCTCTGGAATGGGCTCGCGCCGGATCTGCATTTCGCCTCCGGGTCCCTTGCGGATAACGATATTGCATGAACCGAACTTGTCATCTTTGGCGGGAAAGTCATCACGGAAATGGGCTCCCCGGCTTTCTTTTCGCTCCAGCGCCGCCCTGGTCACCATTTCGGATACGGCGAGCAGGTTACTAAGGTCGATGGCCGTATGCCAGCCGGGGTTGTATTCGCGATTGCCACTGACGCCGGCACTTGAGGCACGGAGCTTGAATTCTTGAATATGCTCAAGCGCCTCCAGCATTTCTTTTTCCTGGCGAACGATACCCACCAGGTCTTGCATCATGTCCTGCAGAGCATGCTGAACCGCGTAAGGTCCTTCGCCTGCATCGCGTTCGAACGGCGCCAGTGCGTGTTTTTCTGCGGCAGCAACTTCATCGGAATTAATGGCGCCGAGGGAGTTTTCCCGGGCGTAGCCAGCAGCGTATTGACCAGCTCGTTTTCCAAAAACCAGCAGATCCGAGAGCGAATTCCCGCCGAGTCTGTTCGCGCCATGCAGTCCCGCGCCGCACTCTCCCGCGGCAAACAGCCCGGGAACGTCAGACATTTGCGAATCAGGATCCACACGGACGCCGCCCATCATGTAGTGCGTGGTTGGCCCGACCTCCATCGCCTCTACCGTAATGTCAATGTCCGCGAGTTGCTTGAACTGGTGATACATGCTGGGAAGTTTCTTTTTGATGTGCTCAGCAGCATTCGGAATGCGATTCTTGATCCACGCGATGTCCAGGAACACACCACCGTGGGGGCTGCCTCGCCCTTCGCGCACCTCGCGCCGGATGCAACGAGCGACGTGATCGCGCGTAAGCAGTTCCGGTGGCCGACGCGCGTTCTTGTCCCCCTGCGTGTAGCGCCAGCCCTCTTCTTCGGTATCGGAGGTTTGATTGGCGTAGGCTGCGGGAATGTCGTCAAACATAAAGCGCCGGCCGTCCTTGTTCCGCAGGACGCCTCCTTCCCCTCGGACTCCTTCGGTGACCAGAATGCCGCGTACGCTGGGAGGCCAGATCATTCCGGTCGGATGAAACTGCACGAACTCCATGTCCATCAACGACGCTCCCGCCTGATACGCGAGAGCGTGGCCGTCGCCTGTGTACTCCCAACTGTTGCTGGTGATTTTGTACGCGCGGCCAATCCCGCCGGTGGCCAGGATGACGGCCTTGGCGCGAAACAGATGGAATCTCCCACGCTCCCGGTCATACCCGAAGGCGCCGGCGATGCGGTCGCCATCCTTAAGCAGAGCGACCACGGTGTACTCCATGAAGACATCCATGCCGAGATGAATGTCGTGATCTTGTAAAGTGCGGATCATCTCGAGACCGGTGCGGTCGCCCACATGGGCCAGTCTGGGATAGCGATGGCCGCCGAAATTGCGTTGCAAAATCCGGCCATCCGCAGTGCGGTCGAAAACCGCACCCCATGCTTCCAACTCTCGCACGCACGTGGGTGCTTCTTTGGCGTGCAATTCGGCCATTCGCCAACTGTTCAGGTATTGGCCGCCGCGCATGGTATCGGCAAAGTGCACGCGCCAGGAGTCGCGATCATCGACGTTGGCGAGAGCGGCTGCGATTCCGCCCTCCGCCATGACTGTATGAGCCTTACCAAGCAGCGACTTCGAGATGACAGCCACACTAACGCCCGCGGCGGCGGCTTCCGCGGCAGCGCGCAAACCGGCGCCGCCCGCACCTATCACCAAAACGTCGTGCTCATGGGTCACGTGCTCGGCCACTAGAGAATCCTCCAGTCTCTCCAGATACCCATGGAGCACAGGCGAACATACAAATCCGCAAATCCCACGGAGAAAAGACTGCACCAGGCGAACAGCATGTGGCGGCTGTTCAAACAACTGACGCAGTCGTAGGCGCGGCTTGCGGCCGGACCGCTGGAAAGCCGGTCGCGAAAGCCTCCGGTCAAGTGCCGCAAAGAGTGGCATCCCAATGTGTAGCAACTCAGCAAAACCACGTTGGCCAATAAGACCAGCGTACCGACGCCGATTCCGAAGTGGCCATCGAACCAAAGCGCTTTCCAGACATCATGGGCAAGCAAAACGAGGAAGATCAGCGCGAGATAGAGAAAGTAACGATGAATGTTTTGAATGATGAGAGGAAAAGAGCGCTCACCGAGATAGGTTTTGCGCGGCTCTCCGACGGCGCAGGACGGGGGATCGGCCCAAAACGCCTTGTAGTAAGCGCCGCGGTAATAGTAGCAGGTCAGGCGGAAGCCGCCCGGGGCCCACAAAATCAGCATTGCTGCGGTGACCCACGCGGGGATCCACGCCGGTTTTAAGCCAAACCAGGACTGTACAGGGTCTCCAAACAACTCCGGTGAGTAGAAAGGAGAAAGGTACGGGCCGAAGCGATAGTGGTCCCCCTGCATGGCAGCCCAGGTGGAGTAAACGATGAACGTGGATAATCCCAGGAAAACAGCGAGAGGTTGAATCCACCAATTATCGCGGCGTGCCGTTTTCGCGAAGTGCGAACGCACCAACGGAACATCAAACTGAGACATCGCGTTCTCCTTGCTGTTCGGGCAATGCTCGGAGGCAACAAAAATTGCGTGGAGTGATGGTAAGAAGAGCCTGTCTTAACCGCGCGAGACAGTTCTGGCAGCGCCAGAGCCCCGATATCGTTGCCTGCAGCCTAGCTCACCCCCAGAGATCGTTGATCAACAATAATTCAACCGGGGTAAGTATCACGATGGAATCTTGGTGTCAATTAGGCACTCGAATTGGCACTTAAATAGTGGACTCCTACAAATTGGCCCGCTCTTTCCCTTCGGCGAGCTCACGGTGAACATGCCTGGGTCGGCAGGAAGACCGGCCCAATGTATCTGGCTCTTCAAACAAAAAGAGGCACAGGGGCTGCTCTGAAGGGCGGGGATATATGTAATTCTCAGACGGACCGGACGAGTTCTTCGGAGAGAACCTGGGCTTTTTTTGCGAGGTTGCGGGCGCGGGCCCAGTCACCGGCTTGCGCGGCTTCGCGAGCGTCTTTCAGGAAGCCTTTGATCTTGGAGACCAGGTCGGCTTGCGCGGCGTTCAACTGCTTGTTGCGCGTGGACGCAAGATTTTTCTCGGCGATGTCCAGGCTTTGAGTGGTTTCCTGTTGCGCGCCGGCAGATTCCTCCTTGGAAAGTTGCGCGGCGATGGTGGGAGCTTCGGGCTTCTCGGCATCGGCCGCGGGAGCGTTCGCGGTGGGGGGAGCGGGATTCACGTGCGGACGGGGTGGCGCGCTGCGAATCGGAACCATCATGGCGACGTGTGGCGCTAAGTCGAAATTGATTACCGGAGCGTCGAAGTCAAGGTCGTCCGGAGGGAGGGTATGCGCCTGAGGCAGGGGCCGCACCTGTACCGCGGTGGCCCAAGGGATATGCGGACGCCGGTGGAAAAAGCCAACGCAACCGCTTAAAAAAAAAGCCAGGGAGAGGGAAGTCAGAGAAAAGAGAAGCGGGGCGCCGCGATGGAGAAGCGAGCGCCAGTGTCGAGCACCGTAGTGAGCCGGGGTAACCATGATGGTCTGGGTGATGTTAGGCCGCGAGGGGCAATTCGATCCGGAACGTCGTGCCCCGGCCAACCTCCGAAGTAAAGTCTATCGAACCGTTGTGCAACTGGACAATTCGAAACGTGCTGGCCAGTCCGATTCCGCTGCCGCCCGGCCTGGTGGTGAAAAATAACTGGAAAATTTTCTGCTGGTTTTCCTGCGGGATGCCATTGCCGGTGTCGCCCACCGTGATTTCCGCCATTTCGCCGCGCCGGCTCAGCACCAATCGCAATTGTCCGCCGGTTGGCATCGCTTCCGCCGCGTTTAAGACCAGGTTCAGCACCGCTTGTTTGAGGAGGGCACGATCAACATAAACTTCGGGCACATCGATGGGCAAGAGCGTCGCGAGCCGGATGTTCGACTTCAGCAACTGGGGCTTGGCGATTTCCAGGACTTCTTTCAGGAGGTCAGCGAGCTGCGTGGCTTCGAGGCGAACTTCCATGGGGCGGGTGAAATCGAGGAAGCGCTTGACGACCTGGTCGAGGCGGTCGATTTCTTTATCGAGGACCTGGACGGCCTGGCGCGAAGCGGTGTTGTCGCCGTCGTCGGACAAAGATTCCTTCAAGTTTTCGAGCCAGAGGCGCATGGAGTTCAGCGGATTTTTCACTTCGTGGGCGACGCCGGCGGTGATGCGTCCGAGCGCGGCGAGGCGTTCGCTGACTCTGAGCTGCGTGTCAATACTTTCGAGCGAGTCGAGGTCGCGCAGCGTGACGAGCGCGCCCATACGCTCGCCGTCTTCCTGAATGGCCTGCACGCTGACGTTGACGCGCTTGGGGCCTTCACTGGTTTCGAGGTCGGCTTCGGCGGTGATTTCGCTCAGCTCTTCGCCCTCGATATGCAGCGCGTCGTGGAGGGGATGACCGGGCGGGAAAATGTCGGTGACGCGGCGGCCGAGAAATTCGCCGGCGGGAGCGCCGAGAAATTTTTCCGCGGCGGGACTCACCATCACGGCGCGCGCATCACGAGTGAAGAGAAGCAAGCCGTCTTCGAGGCCGGCCATGACGGAGTTCATGTTCTCGCGCATGGTGCTGAAAATTTCGTGCACGCCGCGGAGCTGTTGGCCGACCTGGGAGATCTTGCGGCTGACCAGGCCGAGCTCGTCGCTGCTGGTTTCGACAGCTTTTGCATCGGAGGAAGGCACATCGAATTGCCCGGAAGAGATGCGGTCAAGTTGCGCAGTGATGTCGCGCAGGGGAGCCAGAGTGATGCCGCTGACGAAAGCCGCGAGCAGCGCGGAGAGTATCAAGGCCGCGAGCACAACCACTTCGCCGGTGCGAAGGCTCGATTGGATCTCCTTCAGGAGAAGGGCCGAGTCCACGACCACGCGCACTTCCCCGAAGGGTTTACCTCCGTTGAAGGGTTTATCTCCGTTGATGAGCCGAAAAGGATATTCGACTTCGAACAATTGAGGTCCCTTGCTGGCTCCTCTTAAGGCGCGAAATAGAACGCCTACCTGGTGGAGGAAGCTTCGAGCCTCGAGCTGGGAGATGGGCGTTCTGTGGGCCAGAAAAGCTCCCGGCAGATTTGGGTCGCTGGAGGCAAGCACCATGCCGTCGGCATCCGTTATTGAAACTTCATAAATCAGCGGATTTTCCTTAGCGGCTTTGAATTGTGTTTGCAAGCCTTCGCTGATTTCGAAAGCATGGCGGACATAGTCATGAATATCCTTGGGAGCGTCCGAATCGGGCCGCAAGCCCAGTTGCTTGGCTTCCGTCAACGCATTTTCGACTTGGTTAAAGACCTGCTTTGAGAGGTCACTCGCTCGCTTATCGGTTTCCTGAATCAGCTGATCGAGAAGCTGCGCGGCAAAGACGACGGACAACACGGCGACGACGAACAGCACCAGGCTGGTCATCACCAAAGTGAATTTCGTGCGCAGCCGGAGCTGCATTGGGCGAGTCTACTCCGTTTCGGCGCGATCGCCGCCGTATTCCTTGAGCTTGTTGTGGAGCGTCTTCAAGCTGATGCCGAGAAGTTCCGCGGCGCGCGTCTTGTTGTTTCCCGTGGCGCTCAGTGTTTGCAGAATGAGTTCGCGCTCCATGGCGTCCACGGTGGTGCCGACGGGGAACTTGATGGTCGAGAGGTCGCTGGGCCCTTTCGCAGCTATTTTGCCGAATTCCGAGGGGAGGCAGGCGCGGGTGATGAGGTCCTTGTCGCACATAATCGCGGCGCGCTCGAGCGCGTTGCGCAATTCGCGGATATTTCCGGGCCACGTGTGGCCCATGAAAATGTCGAGCACTTCCGCGCCGATGCCGCGGACGTGCTTGCCGTGCTTGGCGTTGACGTCGCGCAAGATGTACTCGACGAGAAGGGGAATGTCCTCTTTGTGTTCGCGAAGCGGCGGCAAGTGAATGTGAAAGACGTTCAGGCGGAAGTAAAGGTCCTGGCGCAACTGGCCGCTGCCGACGGCTTGCTCCGGATCTTTGTTGGTGGCGGCTACGACGCGCACGTCGATGGGAGTTTCCGTTTTGCTTCCGAGGCGGCGGACTTTGCGGTCTTCGAGAACGCGCAAGAGCTTCGCTTGCGTGGGGGCGGGCATTTCGCCGATTTCATCGAGCAGGAGAGTGCCGCAGTCGGCCAGCTCGAAGCAGCCGATGCGGCGCTCGGCGGCGCCGGTGAAGGCGCCGCGCTCGTGGCCAAAGATTTCGCTTTCCATGAGGGATTCGGGGATTGCCGAGCAGTTGATGGCTACGAAGGGGCCGCCCGCGCGCGGGGAGAGGCGGTGAACGGTGCGCGCGACAATTTCCTTGCCGGCTCCGGTTTCGCCGGTGATCAGCACGGAGGCGGAGCTTGGCGCGGCCATTTCCACGATGCGCATGACTTCCTGCATCGGCTTGGTGGCGCCCACTAAATCGCCGAGGCGGCCGGTCTCGCGGAGTTGGCGCTGCAAAACCGCCAGGTTGCGCGAATCGCGGGCCTTGCTGAGAGCGCGATCGAGAAGCGCGCGCAACACGGGGCCTTTTAAAGGCTTCTCGATGTACCAGAAAGCTCCCGCTTCAATGGCGGCGACGGCCCGCTCTTCGCTTCCTTTTCCGGTGATGATAATGGCGGGGACACCTTGGAGGTCCGGGCCGAGTTGCTTCAGGAGGTCGAGGCCATTCATGCCGGGAAGCTCGACGTCGGCGATGAGCGTGTCCGGCTGATAGCCGGCGAATTTGGCGAGAACTTCTTCGGCGGAACTAACGCCCAAAACGTCATAACCCCAGCGCTGGAGCAGTTGCTCGTAGCCTTTGCGCGCGTTGTCCTCGTCCTCGACGATGAGAATGCGGTCCTTGCGTTCCAGGGTTTCGACGGCCCTTACGGCCGCGCGGGTTTCTTCCGGCATCGGTTGCAGCCTTTCTCAGGCTTTCTCTTGGTGAATGCTCCAGGAGTATTTTTGCTGGACTCTTGGACTCTAGCAAGCCCGGGCGGGGTTGCCAAGACGGGCATTTCCAGGGGACTACGGGGTTGCACATTCAGCAAGAAACGGCCGGAGCAACATACGTGCGTGCCGGCCGTTTTTGGCGGAAACTCTTCTAGTGACTCGAATTTGTTTCGAAAGCGATGATTTATTCCTTGACGAGATACAGGGCGCGCTCGAGTTCGAGTTCGAGTTTGGCGCCTTTGGGGAGGTTGAGTTCGTGGCCGCGGCCGGATTCCATTAAGTAAGCAGTGATAGCTCCGAGAGCGGCGCCTTCGGCGGCCTCTTTTTTGTCCTTGTCTTTCACGCCTTTTACCGCGCCGATGGCCGCGCCCGCTGCGGCGGCAGCGGCGGCGTCTTGCTGCGTGCTGGAGCGACCGGCGATGACGCCTTCCTGGTTCGGCACGGGCTTGACGCTGTGATCGCCGGGAACATTGGCAACTTCGGCAACGATTGGCAGGTCGCCAAATTTGGTGCGAATTTCGTCAAAGGTCAGCCAGAGTTTGGCGCGGCCTGCGACTCCCGCGGGCTCGACGCGGCTGATGTGACCAATGATTTCGGCGCCGGAAGGCAAGTAAAAGCCGCTGCCTGCTTCGAGGGGCTCGAGGGTCTTCACCTTGAACGGGGCGTTTTCTTGCGTGCCTTTAGTGCTCAAGTCGTCTTGCAGACTGACCAGGAATTTCGTGCCGGGAGTGACGGCAAAAGTCTCCAGCGGCAGGCCGTGAAGCTCGCCGTCGGCGCGGTGACGCGGCGGTTCGGGAGTTTGCGCTGTGGTTTCCTTGCTTGGTTCTTGCGGCGGCTCCTGTGCGTGCGATGCAATGGCGGTGCCCACAACAACGGCTAGAATTGGCACGACGAAGAAGGCTCGGATTCTCAGATGGTTCATGTTCCCCTCCAATGGGATATTTCTGCGTCAGCCTGACTCATGCAGTTGATGCGCCAGAGGCAAAGCGTTCTGGGGAGTTGTAACTAGCTGGAAATACTTGCAGTTAGCGGAGGGTTCGGCTGGCGACTAGAGGGACCCTTCAGGAGTGTCGGCGATTCCTAGCATTGGGACGTAAGGCGCCGCCGACACCTTTCACAGGTTGCCGAGATGCGGCGCAGCAGTGCTGCGCCCCTACAAGTGGCCAGATCCAGAGTAAGCGCGACGAGAGCATAACGGATTATAGAGAGCCGCGCTAGCTTTCGAGGAAACGGCGGATTCTGGCGAGGACCTTGGCGTACATGGCGGGAGTGACGCGGCCGGTTTGGGTGTTTTGCTGGCTGGGGTGATAAACGCCAAAGAGGCGGGGCGTGCCCGGGGCGACTTCTGCTTCGGCGCCGTGGGCGAATTTGTAGAGCGCGCGCGAAACAATCACGCCGCGTTGCTTCAGAATGTCGAAGTAGGCGTCCCAGGCGATTTTTCCGAGCGCGAGAACGGCTTTGGGCTTGAGGATCTCGATCTCGCTCTCGAGATACGTGCGGCAATTCAGGATTTCTCGCGGATGCGGCTTGTTCTCAGGTGGGGCGCAGCGGCACGTTGCGGTGATGTAGGCGCTGATGAGCTGGAGGCCGTCGTCGGGGTGAAGCGAAGTGGACTGATTCGCGAAGCCGGCTTTGTGCAAGGCAGCATAGAGAAAATCGCCGGAGCGGTCGCCGGTGAACATGCGGCCGGTGCGATTCGCGCCATGCGCCGCGGGAGCGAGTCCAAGAATCAGCAATTGCGCGTTCGAATCGCCGAAGCCAGGAACCGGTTTGCCCCAGTACTCCCATTCGCGATACGCGCGGCGTTTTTCGCGGGCGACCCTTTCGCGGTATTTCACGAGGCGAGGGCATTTGCGGCAGGAGACGATTTCTTCGTTTAAGACGCGAAGCTGGGCGGAGGTTTCAAGCATGGGCTTATTGGGCCTAGCCAACTATATTAGCGGCGCGAGGAGGAAAGAAAAGCGGCGGCAAGCCGCCCTTCGAGGCTCAGGGTATCGCACTCCAAGAGGCCTAGCCGCATTGATTTTTGTGGAACTCATTGAGGGAAGCGGCGGGACATCATTGCGCTCAGGTCGGCCCAGGGGATGGCGCGGTCGAACAGCGTTTCGCACGAGCGGGATTCCAACATTTCTTTTCCAATGCGTTCGACAATGCGGAGTGCGGCGCGCATCACGGTTGAGCCCGCGCTCACACGGGCTACTCCAATCTTTTCTAGTTCCGTCAGAGAGGGACATTGCGGTGTGATGAGAATATTTAGCGGCGCGGCCACAGCTTTAGCCAGTTTGGAAATGATTTCCTTGTCGTGCACGCCGGGAGCGAACAAACAATCGGCGCCAGCGTCGCGGTAAGCGTGCAAACGTTCGACCGTGCGTTCGAAGCGTGTCGCTTCGGGGCCGATGGAAGACAAGTAAACGTCGGTTCGTGCATTCAACATGAACGAAACGCCTAGCGACTTTGCGGTTTCACGGATGGCGCGAATTTTTTCCACCTGCCGCGCTAGATCCACGAGCGAGCTTTCGTCGTCCCCTGAGTCTTCCAGATTCATGCCAATCGCTCCTGCTTCGATGGCTGCCTTCGTAGTGTCGGCCATGTCCTTGGGCGTGGCGCCGTAGCCTGCTTCGAGATCGGCGGTTACGGGGACCCGCACGGCGCGCGCAATGCGGCCTACGACATCGAGCATTTCCTCGCGCGAGATGATCTGGCCATCTGGATAGCCACGGGAAAATGCAACCGCGGCGCTGCTGGTGGCAATCGCAGGATGTCCACATTCTTCGAGAATGCGCGCGCTGACCACGTCCCAGGCGTTTGCGAGCACCAGCATTCGCGGGCCGTAGTGCATCTTGCGGAATTGCTCGGCTTTTTGGGCTTGGGCTCGTATGTCCATAGAACCTCCGCGAGGCACGGCAGTCGTTGTACGAAAGGATGAGACTAGGCGGGGTGTGTTGCGGAGGAAACGGCCAATTTGGAGAGTGATTTCCGATTGAAGCACTGCAGGGGGACGCGCTCGAGCGCGCCCTTACAGCAGCTAGCTGTATTTTCTCAACGCTTCTGCAATGATCATGGCCTGATTGTGCTCGGGGTCGCGGGCGCCAAAGAGGAGCGTGAGCGTACCATGCTCCAATTCCAGCTTTTTCAATTCCGCGAGTGAATCTTTTTTATTTTTTAGCTCGGCTCGATACTTTTTCTCGAAGATGGGCCACATCATGGCGTCGTGATGGAAGGACTTGCGCAATGCATCGCTCGGCGCAACGTCTTTCATCCAAAGATCAATTTTGGCCGCTTCTTTCTTCATGCCTCTCGGCCACAGGCGATCCACCAAAACGCGATAGCCATCTTCTTTTTTTGGCGTCTCGTAAACTCTTTTTACGCGGATCACGGCCAGCCTCACTGCAAAAGCCTGAGAACTTCGTCGTGGATTTTTCCATTCGTGCTGATGAGTTGGCCGGTATAGATGGTGCGCTCGCCGGTAGCGTTGGTGGAGCGGCCGCCGGCCTCCTCCACGATAATTCCCAGAGGAGCAAGATCCCAGGGCTTCGAGGTCCAATCCAGAGCGGCTTCGATCGCGCCTTCGGCGACCAGCATGTGTTGCCAGAATCCGCCGAAAGAGCGGCTGTTGCGCGAGGCGTCGAGGAGCCTTCGGATTTTCGCCTGGTCGGCCGCATTTTTGCTTGGCCCCGTGCCGGTGGTGAACACCATGGAGTCCTTCAGTTTGTCCACATGGGAGACATGGAGTCTCTTTCCGTCGCGGTAGGCGCCTTCGCCTCGATAGGCCCACCAACGCGAGTGCAAGCCGGGTGCGCTGACCATCGCGGCTACGATTTCGCCGTCTTCCTCGATGCCCATGAGCGTCCCAAAAGTTGGAATGCCGCGCGAGAATTCTTCGGTGCCGTCAATGGGGTCAATGATCATTCGCGCATGTCCTGCATTGGCAGCGGATTTTGGGTTGCCGCCGCCCATTTCCTCGCCCAAAACGTCCAGGACGAGCCCGCTCTTCGCCACCTTGTTGCGGGCCATCTCTTCCACGGCGCGGTCGGCCGGAGTGACCGCCGTGCCGTCGCTTTTTCTCTCGACGGAAAGGCTATTGGAACGGAAGTAGCGTATCGCGATTGCTTCCGCCTCGTCGGCGATTTCTGTCAGCAAGCCGCTGTAGATTTCCACATATCCCGCTGTCTTGCTCATGAATTCCTCTAACTTTCCAACTGCTTATAATTTGACTCTCTTCGTCTCCCTCTCTAGCATACAAAAGTTACCCCTATGTGTGCTCAGGCTGGAACCGTGCTCGACCGCATTCTGGAATCGCGGCGCACCGAAGTGGAACACCGGAAGAAGGTCCTGCCGGAAACGGCGCTGAAGTATGGCGTTCAGGCCGCCTCGCCGCTGCGGGATTTCGCGGGGGCGCTTTCGCGGCCGGGCATCAACATTATGGCCGAACTGAAGCCGGCTTCGCCGAGCCGAGGCGTTTTGCGCAATCCGTTTGATGCCGTTGCGCTGGCGCAATCCCTTGAGGGTGCGGGAGCTGCGGCGCTCTCGGTGCTTACCGAACCGGAATTCTTTGGAAGCTCGCTGAAAAACCTTCGCGACGCGCGAAAAAGCGTGCAACTTCCCGTTTTACGAAAAGATTTTATCTTCGATCCGTGGCAAGTGTGGGAGGCGCGCGCGAATGACGCCGACAGTTTTCTCCTGATTGTCGTCACGCTTCCGGATAGTCTGTTGAAAGAGCTGCTGGCTCTGGGCAGGGAGCTTGGGATGGAGCCGATCGTGGAAGTCCACACGCGAGAAGAATTGGACCGAGCCCTCGCGGCGGAAGCGCGAATCATCGGCGTGAATAACCGCAACTTGAAAACGCTCGAAGTTTGTACGGACACGTCTTTTGAGTTGATTGATGCGGTTCCCGATGATTGCATTGCCATCAGTGTGTCAGGTATTCGCACTCATGGGGAATTGACGAAGCTGCGCGCGGCGGGGTTTGACGCTTTTCTTGTAGGGACGCGGCTTATGGTTTCTTCCGATCCCGCCGCGGTGCTTGCAGAGCTGCTGGGCGTTACGGGTCAAGGGTCACAGGTGAAATAGGTGCCGATGATTCGGGTAAAAATCTGCGGAATTACCAGCGCCGCCGACGCGCAGGCAGCCATTGAGGCGGGGGCCAATCTCATCGGGTTTAATTTTTATCCGAAGAGCCCACGGCATATTTCAGAGGACCAGGCTGCGGAAATCCGCTCGAAACTGCCCAAGAAAGTGAAAGCGGTGGGGATTTTCGTGAACCGACTGGCGGCAGATGTAATTACGTTGCGAAGTTCGGTGGGGCTTGACGCCGTGCAGCTTCATGGCGATGAGCCCCCCGAAATGATCGCCGAGATCGCTCCTGTAGTGCCCGTGATTAAAGCCTTCCGCGTCGAACCAGAGTTTCCGATTACGACGCTCGACGAATATTCGCGAGCTTTTGCCTTTTTGTTTGACGCGGCACACACCGACCAATATGGTGGTACTGGCCGGACTACGGATTGGGACGTGGCGCGGCGCGCGTCGTTGAAGCACCGTATTATTTTGGCGGGCGGGCTGAAGGTCGAGAATGTGGCCGCAGCGGTCCGCATTGTGCGCCCGTACGGAATTGACGTGGCCAGCGGTGTGGAATCGAGTCCGGGGAAGAAAGATCACGGGTTGCTGCGGGAGTTCATCAAGGAAGTGCGGCGCGCGGAACGTAAATGATTTCTATTGAGATTGGGAAGGAACGTTCGCACAGAATCATGGGCACAATTGTTCAGTCGACAGCGACGGCGCCGGGACGCTTCGGTCCCTACGGGGGACGCTACGTTCCAGAGACGCTCATGGTACCGCTGTTCGAATTGGAGCGGGCCTATGAAGCGGCGAAGTCGGATGCATCGTTTCAGGCGCGATTCCAAAGTTTGCTAAAAAACTTTGCGGGACGCCCCACGCCCTTGCAATTCGCATCTCGGCTGACGGAAAAGCTGGGCGGGCCGCGGATTTACCTGAAGCGCGAAGATTTGCTGCACACCGGCGCGCACAAAATCAACAATGCGATCGGGCAGGGGCTGCTTGCCGTGAAGATGGGCAAGCCGCGGATCATTGCGGAGACTGGCGCGGGGCAGCACGGCGTGGCTTCGGCTGCGGTCGCGGCGCATCTGGGGTTGGAATGCGTTGTTTACATGGGCACGGAAGACATGGCGCGACAGGCGCTGAATGTGGCGCGAATGCGGATGGTGGGCGCACAAGTGGTCGCAGTGGAATCGGGCAGCCGCACCCTGAAGGACGCCATCAACGAAGCCATGCGCGACTGGGTTACTAACGTGCGCTCCACGCATTATTTGCTCGGGTCCGTGTTGGGAGCGCATCCTTATCCAGTGATGGTGAGAGATTTTCAGGCGGTGATCGGACGAGAAGCACGTGACCAAATTCTAGCGGCGGAGACGCGTTTGCCTACGCACTTGATTGCGTGCGTTGGAGGCGGCTCGAATTCCATTGGATTGTTCCACCAGTTTTTGCAGGATGCGAGCGTCAAGATGATTGGTATCGAGGCCGGCGGCCGCGGTGTGCAGCTGGGGGAACACGCGGCGCGGCTAGCGGCACATCAGGGCTTCACGGGCGCGCGGCCGGGTGTTCTTCAAGGCACGTACACTTACGTTTTGCAAAACGAAGACGGGCAAATCGCTACGACGCATTCGATTTCTGCGGGGCTTGATTATCCCGCGATCGGACCGGAGCACGCCTGGCTTGCGGACCAGCGCCGCGCCGAATATTGCGCTGTGTCCGATCAAGCGGCGCTCGATGCTGCGCGACTGCTCGCGCGGACCGAAGGGATCATTCCAGCACTCGAGTCGGCGCACGCGATTGCGGGGCTGGTCGAGCGGCTGCCAAAAATGTCCAAAGACGACCTGGTGATCCTCAACCTCTCGGGCCGTGGGGACAAAGACATGGATACGTATTCCCGCCTCCTCTAGTCTCCCTGGAACGCCCAGAAAACGAAGTGGTTGGTGTACTATTTTCAGACGCAGACGGCCATGAAAATCGCCCTTCTCAGCGCCCTTATAGCGAGCCTCCTTCTTTGCGGCTGTGGTGCGCATGAGAGAGTGCAGAATCACATTCCGGCAAACGCAGGAGTTTACGACGATGCGGAAGGGTACGCGGTGCTTTCGATGCTGCTTGGCAGTGCAAGCCAGGAAACACATGCGGCGGTAATTCGAATAAACATGGTGACGCACGTGGAAACCGTGAATGGGGCGCATTCTTTGGAAGATTGCATGAAAGTCCCCGAGGAATTCCGTGAGGCCGCGAATGATTACGAGCGGAGAGCAAGAACCGCCCTGGTGCTTAGGAAGAAATTCACGCTGGGGACGCCGTACGACCTTGCGGGCGAAACGCGAATCACCGGCTCTGGTGTGAGGAATCCGACGCCAACGGAAAAAGGGATTTCCGACAAGATTGCCAGCGGGACTTTCTATTTATCACCCGTGGGGTTCGACGCCAATCACACTCACGCCATCGCGTACGAAAACTACCTCTGCGGCAACCTCTGCGGGTGGGGCGCCTATCATCTTGTGGTGAAGAACGCCGGAAGATGGGAAGAGGCCAAGGACGTCAGCGGATGTGCGTGGCATTATTGATCGTTTCTAGCGGCGCGAAAAACTTCATGTGAAGGCCTGAATTGAAGACGAGGATCCAAGAACGGTTTCGAGGTCTGCGAGAAGCTGGCGAACTGGGTGTCGTCGCGTACATCACGGCGGGCGATCCTTCGCTGGACGCGACGCTGAAATTTGTGCTCGCCCTCGCCGAAGCGGGGGCCGATGTGATTGAGCTGGGCGTGCCTTTCAGCGATCCGTTGGCTGATGGACCGACGATTCAGCGGGCTTCCGAGCGTGCGCTGAAATCCGGGACTACGCTCGCGAAAGTACTCGAGGTTGTCCGGCGAATTCGCGAGCGTTCGCAAGTGCCTTTGGTGCTTTTCAGCTACTACAACCCCATTCTGCAAATGGGCCTGGAAAAATTCGCGACGGCCGCCGAAGCCGCGGGAGCGGACGGCGTTCTGGCGACGGACCTGACTCCAGAAGAATCGGATGACTATCGGCCCATACTTGCGGCTCACCATCTCGATACGATTTTTCTTGGCGCGCCCACTTCCACGGATGACCGTCTGGCAAAAATCGCCGCTTGCTCCTCGGGCTTTCTCTACGTGATTTCCCGCACCGGCGTCACCGGAGCAAAGGACGTTCTGCCCGACGATCTTCCCGCTCTCTTGCGCCGCGCGCGCGCCGTCACGCAGTTGCCGATTGCGGTGGGCTTCGGGATATCGCTTCCTGGCCACGTTTCGGTTCTTGGCGGACTTGCCGATGCGGCGGTGGTCGGCTCTGCGCTCGTCGCCGAAATCGAGAAGGCTACAAAAACGAGTGCATCCGGGAGCGCTGTGGATGCTGCCGCTTCGGCATTGGCCGAAAAGGTCCGGTCTTTGAAAGAGGCTGCGCGCCACGGTCTTTCGCGGCGTGAGGTGGCGCCATGAATCTTCAGCGCCGATGGCGAAGAGCCCGTATTTTTCATTGCGAGGCCTCGTTATGAACCTCGCCGACTGGCGCCGCCGCATCGATGAAATCGACAAGAAGCTGGTGAAGCTGCTCAACGAGCGCTCGCAGTGCGCCCTCGAAATCGGCAAGCTCAAGCAAGCGGCCAAGATTCCGTTGTATCAGCCGGAGCGCGAAAACGAAGTGCTAGCGAACGCGGAGAGCAACAATACTGGGCCGCTGCCCGACGCAGCCATTCGCCGCCTGTTTGAACGCATTATCGACGAGGCGCGCGCCGCCGAGCGCGACGCCATGCATCGGGACGGTTCGGGCGGCAAGGAAGGGAATGAATGAGCGGTTTTTTGAGTCTGAGTTTGTATAGCTCTTGCAGAAGCCGGGCCAGGCCGCGGCAGGGCAGGCAGGATTTGGCCCGCTGTTCCGGATTTCCGGTGAAATTGGCGTAGATTGAACGTCAAATGAGAGGACCCAGGACACTCTTATGGTCATTGTGATGCAAGAAGGGGCCACCGAAGCCCAAATCCAGCATGTCATCGACCGGCTGGTCGCCAGCGGCTTCAATGTGCACCGTTCCACAGGCGAGTCGCACACGGTTCTTGGCGCCGTCGGTGTTCATAGAGATTTCGATCATAGAGATTTCGAATTGCTCGAGGGCGTGCGTGAAGTCATGCGCATCACGCAGCCGTTCAAATTGGCCAGCAGGCAGTTCCGGCCCGAAGGCACCATCGTTGATTTAGGACGCGGTGTCAAAATAGGCGGGCCAGAGGTTGTGGTGGCGGCAGGTCCGTGCTCGGTCGAGTCGCGCGAACAAATTTTTTGCGTGGCGGAGAGCGTTGCAAAAGCCGGCGCGAAAATTCTGAGGGCAGGAGCCTTTAAGCCCCGCACGTCTCCTTACGCTTTTCAGGGGATGGGTGAGCCGGGCCTGAAACTCATGCGCGAAGCGGGGGACAAATTTCGCCTTTGTACCGTCAGCGAGGTGATGGACCCTTCGCAGATCCAAATGATGCTTCCTTACGTGGACATGTTCCAGGTGGGCGCCCGGAACATGCAAAACTATTACCTGCTGCGAGCGCTTGGCGAGATTCGTAAGCCCGTTCTTTTGAAGCGCGGTCTTTCCGCAACCATGGAAGAGTTGCTGCTCAGTGCCGAGTACATTCTTTCTGGTGGCAACTACAATGTCGTTCTCTGCGAGCGCGGCATCCGTACCTTCGAAACTTACACGCGCAACACATTCGATCTCGCAGCTATCCCCGTCATTCAAAAGCTCTCGCACCTGCCCATCATTGGCGACCCCTCGCACGCCACTGGTCGACGAGACAAGGTCCCTCCCATGGCCCGCGCCGCGGTTGCTGCCGGAGCCGACGGCTTGATCATCGAGGTTCACAACGATCCCGACCACGCGCTTTCCGACGGCGCGCAATCGCTTGAGCCGTCGACGTTTACGCAATTGATGGCGGAGCTGCGCATCATCGCTCCCGCCATCGGCCGCCGCGTTGCTTGATAAACCATGTCGTCAGGCCACATCATCTCGCGAGTCACGATTCTCGGCACTGGCCTGATTGGCGGTTCGTTCGGTCTGGCGCTCCACAAATACGCCACGGACATTTGCGTTGCCGGCTGGGATCGTCCCGAAATCGCCCGCGAAGCGCAGTCTCGCGCAGCCATCGACAAATCCTTTTCCGGCGACCTCGCTCCCGCACTGCAAAATGCTGACTTGATTTACATTGCTTTGCCCATTGCCGCCACCATGGATCTCCTTCCGGAAATCGCGCGGCACGCTCCTGCCCATGCCCTGGTCACGGATGCTTGCAGCACCAAAGTGCGCATTACGCAAGCTGCGGAAGAAGGGTTTCCTGCGGACAATGGGCCGCTCTTCCTTGGCGGTCATCCCATGGCGGGGAAGGAACTCTCCGGCATCGCGCACGCCGACGCCGACCTCTTTCGGGGCAATACTTACGCGCTGATCGGCGCGTCGCCGGCTCAGGAAGATCCCCGAGTCGCCGCTTTCGTGAAAATCCTCGAGAAAATCGGCGCGCGACCGCTCTGGCTCGGCGCTCCGCAGCATGATTATGCGGTCGGCCTTGCTTCGCATCTTCCGCAACTTGCCGCCGTCGCTCTCGCCGGGTTTCTATATGATCGGCTTGACGAAAACGGCCTGCCCATCACGCTGGCAGGTCCGGGCCTGCGCGATTCGCTGCGTCTCGCCGGCAGCTCGTATGCCACCTGGCGTGACATCGTCCTCACCAATCAGGAAGTGCTCTCTGCCGCGCTGGATCTTCTTGCGCGACGGCTCGACGACCTTCGCGAGCGCCTCGCCTCTCGCGAGCTCGAAGCCGACTTCGACGCCGCCAACGAACTGTACAAGCTGCTGCGCAGCCTGTGACACTTCTTTCAGCAGTTGGCAACGTTGACCTTGAGGCTGCGGCGTCGTAGCATCCGCTGCATTCTTCGTGTGTTTGCAAAGGATTGCCGATGAACGATGGAACTTCGCGCCGCGAATTTCTGGGCACGCTCGCTGCGTTTTCACTGTTTCCGCTCGAACAGGAGAAGCCCGATCTCATTCTGTATAACGGCAACATTTTGACCGTGAATGAGCGGGAGCCTCGCGCTCAGGCTTTGGCCATTGCTCACGATAGGTTTCTTGCGGTCGGAAGGGATTCGGACGTCTTGAATCTCGCCAGCGCGGCTACCAAGAAAATCGACCTCGGCGGGAAAACGGTTACTCCGGGTTTCATCGATGCGCATTCGCATCCTGCCGAAGCCGGCCTGATGCATCTCCGCATGGTGGACTGCGACCTGCGCTCGATTTCTGCAATTCAAGCTGCTCTTCGCGAGCGTGCCGCGAGGACGCCTCCGGCAGAATGGGTTCTCGGCTTCAAATACGACGATACAAAAACAGAAGAAGGGCGGCCGCTTACCGTTGCCGACTTGGATGCTGCCGTTCCGGACCACCCCGTGCACATTCAGCATCGCGGCGGCCACACCACGTATTCAAACTCGCTCGCGTTTCGAAAAGCCGGGATTGATGAGAAGACTCCCGATCCGCCGGGAGGAAAAATCGATCATGACGCGGCGACGGGGAAGCTGAGCGGCCGGGTGGCAGAGAGCGCGAACGATTTCTTCGAGAAGGCCATTCCTCATACTTTCACGCGCGACGATCATCGCGATGGCGTGAAGCTGATCTCCAAAATGATGGCCCGCACGGGAATCACTTCGGCCACGGAGGCGCAAGGGACTCCCATGGACCTTCGCGCTTACCAGGATGCGCGCGAATCCGGCGATCTGCTGCATCGTGCCTATTGCTTTATCAATTTTCATTTCCTCGACGCCATGATTGCGGCCGGCAATCGCACGGGTCTTGGCGATGAATGGGTACGCGTTGGAGCTGTCAAACTGGTTTGCGACGGTTCGATTTCCGAGCGCACCGCGCGTCTTTCCACGCCCTATGAAGGCCGCCCGAATGACTACGGCATTTTGGTGATGACCGAGGACGAACTCTATACGCACGGCCGCAAAGCCCACCTTGCTGGCTGGCAGATTGGCACGCATGCCAACGGAGACGTGGCGATTGACACCACGCTGCGCGTTTACGAACGCTTGCAAAAAGAAAACCCGCGGCGCGATCCGCGGTTCCGGCTCGAACACTGTACCGTGGTGAATGACAGTCTCATCGCGCGCATTAGAGCGCTCGGCGCTATCCCCACGCCGTTTTCCACGTACGTCTACTACCACGGGGAGAAGATGCGCTATTACGGCCCGGAACGCCTCAATCACATGTTTGCGTTACGCGGTTTCATTGATGCCGGCATTCGTCCGACGCAAGCTTCGGATTATCCTCCGGGAGAATTCATTCCCATGATGGCACTGCAATCGGAAGTCACGCGCACGGACATGAAAGGGAATGTGTGGGGGCCGAAGCAGCGCATCACTGTGGAAGAAGCCATTCGCGTGGGCACCCTGAACGGCGCTTATGCCTCGTACGAGGAAAATCTCAAAGGCTCGATCGAAGTGGGCAAGCTTGCGGATTTGGTCGTTCTCACCCGCGATCCGCTGAAAGAGAATCCTTCGACCCTTGTTACGATTCCTGTCGAACGCACCATGGCTGGTGGCCGCTGGACGTTTGAGTCCTAACTTGTTTCGATCCGTTTTGTCTTTTCGTTGCCCATTTCACTTGTCTTGACCTCGGTAACTAGCGCCGATAAGCTTATTGTTTCTCCCATCGACGAGAAGGGCGCCATGGAGCAGATTCACATCACGTTGCCGGACGGCAGCGTCAAGGATGTCCCCAAGGGCACCACGCCAGCGGACATTGCGCGCAGTATTTCTCCGCGCCTGGCGGATGCCGCGCTCGTGGCCCGTGTGGCTAAGCCCAATGATGGCGAGGGCGAACTGATCGATCTGCGGCGGCCGCTCGAGCGCGATGTAAAACTCCAGCTACTTACAGAAAAGGATCCCGACGCGCTGTTTGTCTTCCGACATTCCGCCGCGCATCTCCTTGCCGCTGCGGTGATGGAGCTTTATCCAAATGTCAAGCTGGGCATTGGCCCCCCCGTCGATACCGGCTTTTTCTATGAATTCTTGCGCGACGAGCCCTTCACTCAGGAAGATCTGGCCAAGATCGAAAAAAAGATGCACGAACTGGCCGCTCAGGACCTTCCGAACGAGCGGAAGCTCATTCCCAAACCGGAAGCGCTCGACCTTTATAAAAAGTCGAACCAAATTTTTAAATGTGAGCTGGTGGAAGAAAAAGCCGCCGAGCCAATGGTTTCGTTTTATACCACCGGCAAATTCACCGACTTCTGCCGCGGCCCGCACATTCCGTCCACCAAGCGCATCCAGGCGTTCAAGCTAATGAACGTGGCGGGTGCTTATTGGAAAGGCCAGGAAGGGAATCCGCAGCTTCAGCGTATATATGCAGTCGCGTTTTTCACGCAAAAAGAGCTGGACGAACACCTCCATCGCCTGGAAGAGGCCAAGCGCCGCGATCATCGCAAGCTCGGTGTCGAGCTGGATCTTTTCAGCATCGAGGAAGAGGCCGGTCCGGGACTGATTTTCTGGCATCCCAAGGGCGGCCTGATTCGCAAAATCGTCGAAGACTGGTTGCGCGACGAACTTCTCAAGCGCGGCTACGACCTCGTTTACACGCCGCACATCATGCGGCTCGATCTCTGGAAGACCAGCGGGCACACCGATTTTTACAAAGACAGCATGTTCGGCCCGGTGGAGGTAGAAAAAGCCGACTACCAGCTCAAACCCATGAACTGTCCAGGCCACATTCTCATTTATAAATCCAAGCTGCACAGCTACCGGGATCTGCCCGTGCGGCTTGCCGAACTCGGGACCGTCTATCGCTATGAACGCAGCGGAGTGCTCCACGGCTTGCTGCGTGTCCGCGGCTTCACCCAAGATGACGCGCACATTTTCTGCATGCCCTCGCAAATCGAATCGGAAGTCGAAGCTTGCATGGATTTTGCGTTCGCGGTCATGAAGAATTTCGGCTTCGACAAATTCGAAGTCGAACTCTCCGATTGGGACCCCGCCCATCCTGAAAATTACCCCGGAAGGCCCGAAGACTGGCAACACGCGTCTAATTCTCTAGCCAGTACTTTGGCGCGCATGAATATTTCCTATAAGAAGATAGCGGGCGAGGGCGCGTTCTACGGCCCGAAAATCGACGTCAAGCTGATTGACGCCATCGGCCGTCCCTGGCAGCTCACTACCGTGCAGTTTGATTTCAACTTGCCCGCGCGCTTTGGGCTGCAGTACGTTGCCGATGACGGCGCGAAGCATCAGCCGCTGATGGTGCATCGCGCGTTGCTTGGCTCCGTGGAGCGCTTCTTTGGGATTTTGATCGAGCACTATGCGGGCGCGTTTCCGCTTTGGCTCGCTCCGGTGCAAGTGGAAATTTGCCCGGTTAGCGAAAAGGTCGCCGATTACGCGAAGCATGTTGCCGAAGCGCTCAAGAACCACAACTTGCGTGTCCATCTCGACGATCGCAACGAAAAATTGCCCGCCAAGATTCGGGATGCGCAGCTTCAGAAAATTCCCTACATGCTCGTGGTTGGCGCCAAAGAAGCTGAAGCTGGCACCGTCTCCGTCCGTCATCGCTCCAAAGGCGACCTCGGTCCCAAACCGCTTGCCGAAGTCGTCGAAACGCTTCAGCGCGAGGTCGCCTCTCGCGCCATCCAGTGGTAACTCAATATCTCCTGTTCTACAAAAATTCACTTTTGTCCCGCTGCCGTGTTGTAGTAAGTTCCCGGCTATGTCCACGCCGCCCAACAACCCCATGCCGCAATTTGCGACAGCGGAGTACGCTGCAAGTGGCGATACATGCAAGTCCTGTAAGCAGCCGATCGCTGGCGCGTATTATCGAATTAATGGGGTTATGGCTTGCGAGCGCTGCACCAATCAGCTGCAAAGCCAGATTCCAAAAGACAATCATGCGGCGTTCGTGAGAGCCCTTCTGTTCGGCGTTGGCGCGGCAATTCTTGGCCTGATTCTCTATGCCGCGTTTGGAATCATCACGGGCATTGAAATTGGATATGTTTCCCTAGCAGTGGGCTGGCTGATTGGGAAGGCCATGAGGAAGGGGTCCAACGGCGTCGGCGGGCGCCGCTATCAGATCGTAGCGGCTGGATTGACGTACGTGGCGGTTTCTATGGCCGCTGTTCCCATCTACATCTCGCAGGTTTCCAAGGAAAACGCTTCGAAGCCTCCGCACGTACAGCACGCTCCGTCAAATGCGCCATCCAATAATATGGATGCGAGCAATTCTGGCTCCGCTCCGGTAACGCCAGACAATCCGTCCGCGTCCGATGGCAAACCGAAGATGAATTTTTTTGCGGCCCTGGGGGCCCTCGCATTGCTCGGGCTTGCTTCCCCATTTCTCGAGTTGCAAAATCCGATCGGCGGTGCGATTGGGCTGGTAATCTTATTCGTCGGAATAAGATTTGCGTGGCAACAAACCGGCGCGCCCAAATTAGATATTGTCGGGCCATTCCAAATGCGACCGCCCGCGATTCCTGTCTCGTCTTCTTGAATTCATTCCCGTGTCGGCGCCCCCTCTTATCGAACCAAGCCGCAACTGCCACAATTGCGGCCAGGAAGTGCCGTTAGGAGCCCTTGTTTGCGAGAAGTGCCAAGCGCTCCTTTACAGTGAAGAACTGGCTCGCATTTCAACGCGGGCGAATTCGCTGGAAGAACAAGAGGACTTGACGGAAGCACGGGAGGAGTGGCTCAAGGCGCTGCCGCTTCTTCCTCCAACTTCCACGCAAGCCGAATGGATTCGGGGAAAAGTCTACAAGCTGGAACTTGCCGCAAAGCAGGTGCCAGCGACGCCAAAGAATGAGTGGGCGAAGAAGCTCGGCCCGCTCGCTCCAGTGGCGGTCCTTCTGGCAAAAAGCAAGGTGCTCTTGACCGCCTTGTTCAAGCTGAAATTCCTGCTGAGTCTCGGGAGTTTCATGGCTCTTTACTGGACTCTTTATGGAGCAACTTTTGGAATAGGATTCGTCCTTTTGATTCTCGTTCACGAGATGGGGCACTATATCGACATCCGGCGGCGCGGCCTTCCTGCGGATATGCCGGTGTTCCTCCCGGGTCTTGGCGCATACGTTCGGTGGCAGGCTCTCGGGGTCACGCGGACCACTCGAGCTGCCGTAAGTCTCGCCGGCCCCTTGGCCGGATTTCTAGGTGCCGCCGTTTGTGCCGCCATTTGGTACCGGACCGGAAGTGGCGTTTGGGCCGCGCTGGCGAGCGCGACCGCCTGGCTGAACATTCTGAACCTGATCCCCGTCTGGGTTTTGGATGGCGGACAGGCGGCCAATGCACTTTCCAAGACAGAAAGATTTGTGCTTTTAGCTTCGTGCCTCGTCTTGTGGGTCATTACCAGCAACGGCCTTTTCTTCCTCGTTGCCGGTGGTGTGACCTATCGATTGTTTACCAGGGATTTGCCGCCTATGCCCAGCCCGAAGATTGCCTCGTACTATGTTTTCGTTTTGGCCGCGCTGGGAAGCGTGCTTTACTTGATGCCGAACCAAGGTTTTGGACAACGCTGACCGAGTTTGAGCTTTTGTCGACCGGGAGCGCCGGAAGAACTTCCGGCAAACCGGATAGCGCGAAAACTCCACGACAGCAAGTCTGCTTTGCAATGTTTGCTATCAGCTGCAACCTGAATTTCCTATTTGCATCAATTAATAAATTACCGTGGCAAACTCTCATGAGATTTTGAACGAAGAACTCTTCGCTCGGGGTGTACTTTTACTGATGCATCGCGACGAACATCTGGCGGAAGTAGTAAAGACCTATGGCCGGCCACCGCTGTGGGTGCGTGAGCCGGGATTCCCTACGCTCGTTTACATCATTCTCGAACAGCAAGTTTCCTTGGCGTCAGCGAAAGCGGCATTCGATCGTCTCACGGCTGCGGTGAAGCCGCTGACTCCGAATGGATTCTTGAAGCTAAATGACGCCGAGTTGCTGCGTATTGGCTTCAGCCGCCAGAAAACACTCTATACTCGACTGCTCGCCGAATCGCTCGCACGCCGTCACTTTGACCTGCGCTACCTTCACGAACTCCCGGACGACTCCGCGCATAAAATGCTCATCGCTTTCAAGGGGATCGGCCGCTGGACCGCCGACATCTATCTCCTGAGCGCGCTGCGCCGCCCCGACATCTGGCCAACCGGCGACCTCGCGCTCGCTACTGCTGTGCAAGAAGTGAAGCGCCTCCGCAAACGCCCTTCTCCGGAAAAGCTCGAAGCCCTGAGCACACCCTGGCGTCCCTGGCGCGCCGTCGCCGCCCGCCTCTTCTGGCACGCCTATCTCTGCAAGCGCGGACTGAAAAGCGCAACTGTGGGTCTTTAAACAAAATCTGAGATAATCTCTGGCGTTTGCTCCACTCACGGGTGCCCATGGATCCTCAGAAGCTTTCGGACTGTCAATCCAGCTACGACCGCATCGCCGAAGAATACACGTCCCGAATTGCCGGCGAACTCGAACACAAGCCGCTCGATCGAATGCTCCTTGACGAGTTCGCGGCCCGCCTCAAAGAAGCTGGGCGCGTCTGCGAACTCGGCTGTGGCCCGGGCCATGTGGCGCGCTACTTGCACGACCGCGGTGTGGATATCTTGGGCATCGATCTTTCTCCGGGCATGCTCGAGCAAGCGCGCAAACTGAATCCCGCCATCGAATTTCGCCAGGGGAATATACTGGCACTCGACGTCGAAGACGGCTCATGGGCCGCGATTGTGGCTTTCTATTCCATCATTCACATTCCCAGGACCGACATCCTTCAGGCGCTTCGCGAAATGTTTCGCGCGCTCAAGCCGGGCGGCCTCCTCTTTCTCGCTTTTCACATCGGCTTGGAAGTTTTGCGCGAAGAAAATCTTTGGGGCCACCAGGTTTCCCTGGACGTGGTCTTCTACGCCAGGAAAGAGGTCGAGCGCTATCTTGGCCTTGCGGGGTTTGCCATCGAAGACTCGCTCGAGCGCGATCCCTACGCGCCGGAAGTTGAATATCAAAGCCGCCGTGCCTACATTCGTGCTCGCAAGCCGGCTCAAGCGCAAGCGTAGCGTAAACCGCGCTCCACAATTCCGTCTCAAGAGTGTAATCTTCGAGCGAAGGAACAAAACATGGAAACCCTTCCGCGGCGAACTTTTCTTGCACTCACTGCTGGTGCGGTCATAGCGCCTCCCATCTGGGCTTCTGAGAAAACGGTCGCAGGCTTTCCTGCATCGCTCGATCACATTCTCCTCGGTTGCAGCGATCTCGATCGCGGCATTGCCTTCGTTCAAGAACGCACCGGCATTCCTCCCGCCTTCGGCGGCGTTCATCCTGGCTGCGGTACGCGAAACGCACTTATTTCTTTGGGCGAGCGAAGCGCTCGGGACCTAAATCCGCGTCGCTACCTCGAAATCATCGCACCCGATCCTAAGCAATCCGGCGTGGAACAATACTCGGTCATCGCCAAATTAAAGGAGCCACGCCTGATCGGCTGGGCCGCGCATCGCGACGATTTGAACCAATTCGCTGAGCGACTGCATCAGGCGGGAATCGAATTCGAAGGCCCACAGCCCGGCTCGCGCCAGCGCCCGGATGGCAAAGTCCTTCACTGGAAGGCGCTCCGCCTAAAAGACGACCACGACGGCCTGCTTCCGTTTTTCATCGAATGGAGCGCCGACACAACGCATCCGTCTGTCGATGCACCCCGTGGTTGCCATCTCGAAAGTTTCGAACTCCTCACTCCGGATCCCGATGCACTCGCGAAAATCACGGACCAACTCGACCTCGGTGTTGACATCGCTAGGTTCGCCGAACCCCAAATTCGCGCCGTCATTGCGTGTGCCGGGAAGGAACTGAAACTAACTTCTTGACTCCCGCGCCCTATTGCAGCGCAACGTATCCACCATGCTATACTTTGTAACCCGTCCCCGGTGCCGCTCTTCCGTGGACTGGTGTTCGTGCATTTGGGGGCCGGCTCCTGGTCAATCCGGGGAAAGCAGGTGCCTATCGCTTCTTGGAGGATTTATCGCTGAACGCAACTTCCGGCCGAGTGACCGCACGCGCGTAAACGAGCGTATCCGCGCTCGCGAAATCCGGGTGATTGACGAAGATGGTGGGCAGCTCGGCGTCATGCAGCCTTTCGAGGCAATGAAACTCGCGCGGGAACGGGGGCTCGACCTCGTGGAAATTTCGCCCACTGCCGACCCGCCGGTCTGCAAAATCACCGACTACGGGAAATATCAGTACCAGCTCAACAAGAAGGCGCACGAACAGCGCAAGAGCAGCCGCGGCTCGCAACTGAAAGAGGTCAAGTTTCGGCCCAACACCGCGGAGCACGATTATCAGGTTCGCAAGAATCAGATCATTCGCTTCCTCGGCGACGGCCACAAAGTGCGCGCCATGATTTTTCATCGTGGCCGCGAAATGGCGCACCAGGAAGTGGGTCGCGCGAAGATGGACCGCCTGTTGATGGAAATTGGAGATCAGGGCCAGATTGAAACCATGCCGCGCATGGAAGGCAATGTCCTTGTGGCTCTGCTCGCGCCCAAGAAGAGCACTGGCGCATCCAGGTCCGCAGGACAAGCGGCTTCCGGCGCGCAGCAGTCGCAGTAGGCGAGCGCTTCATCGCGCAGAGTCTATTTGTAGGGGCGCAGCATGCCGCGCCCCAGCTGACGCTGAACAAGAATCATTTGAGGAGGCTGATGTTTCCGCTGGTTTTAAGAATAAGAGAGGATCTTCGTAATGCCAAGAAACGCTTCGAAGCCGAAAATGAAGTTGAAGACGCATCGTGGAGCTCGCAAGCGCTTCAAGGTCACGGCGACCGGGAAAATCTTGCGCGGCCATACAGCCAAGCGCCACTTTACCGGCCTCAAAGCCTCTGGCCGCATGCGCAAGCTGAAGAAGTTGACGACCGTCAATGCGTCCGATGTAGCCAGCATCAAGCAGATGCTGCCCTACGGCTAGGTTTTTCTGCAAGCTTCGAACTCCTGATTTTCGAACTTGCGCACTTTGATTTTCGTGCCAGGCAGCGCTTCACGGGTGCCTGCCGGCCGATTCAGCTCCGGCTTTGCCGGAGCTTAGTAAGGCCAGGCTTCAGCCCGGCGTCGTCCGCGCTTCGCGGATGACACGCATGTTCGACCGCTCCGCGGTCGCGCTACGGCCTACTCGGACCAACCGGAAACAAACCCGTTGCAGGACGTGCTTGGCTGGGCGTCCCCGCAACTCGTTTTGTTTCCCAACATAAAGGAGCAAACCCATGGCACGAGTAAAACGCGGCACCAAGCGCCGGGCTCGGCGCAAGAAGTACCTCAAAAGGACGAAGGGCTTTTTCCTTACCAAGAGCAAGCTCTACCAGTCCGCACAGGAAGCGGCCAATCGCGCGGATCGCTATGCCTTCCGCGACCGCCGTAACAAAAAGCGCCAGTATCGCCGCCTGTGGATTCAGCGCATCGGCGCCGCCGCGCGGCTCAACGGCTTGACTTACGGTCAGTTGATTCACGGACTCAAGGCCGCAGGTGTTGCGCTCGACCGCAAAGTCCTAGCGGACATTGCCGTCAAGGACGCCGCCGGCTTCGCGCAGATCGCGGAAAAAGCCAAAGCCGCCGCCGCTCCACAGAAGAAAAAGGCGTAGAGGGGCTTACGCCGCCCGCGGACCGCGTGCAACGCTCAACCAGTCATTTCGAACGGAGCGAAGCGAAGTGAGAAATCTCTCTTTGTCTCCGGGGCGGTGTCTGATAAACCTTTGTCGTGCTTGAAACTCTAGGACGGCAGGATATATCGTGCCCTCTGTGTAATCTATCTTGCTGACTATGCCGAATATTGACAACCCGACCAGCAAACCTCTTTCCGCTCTCGGCGTTACGCAATCCGAGCAAGTCGCGCAGCTCTTTGCTGATGTGCGGGCACGTTTTGAAGCGGAGATCATCCGTGCCCAAGACGAGGCGAACTGGAACATAACGAAGGTGATGTGGCTTGGCCGCAAATCAGGCGTTCTTACCCAAATCACGGACAACTGGCTCAAGCCCGCCACGCCCGAGTTGAAGCGTGCCGTCGGCGCTTCTCTCAACGAACTACGTGCTCACGTCGAAGCTCGAATCGAGGCTCGCCGCATCGCCATCGAATCCGGCGCGGAAGAAACGACTCTCGCCCGCGAGCGCGTGGACCTCTCTCTCCCCGGTGTCATTCATCCAATCGGCTCGCATCATTTGATCCGCCAGGTCCTTCAGGAACTCGAGGACATCTTCTTCTCCATCGGCTTCTCCATTGTGGAAGGCCCGGAAATTGAAACGCCTTACTACAATTTCGAGGCGCTGAACATACCCGAGTTTCATCCCGTCCGCGACGATATGGACACCTTCTACATTGACTTGCCCAAGGGCGCAGCGACGCCGCTTCTACTGCGCACGCACACTTCTCCCATGCAAATTCGCACAATGGAGAAGCAGAAGCCGCCCGTGCGCGTCATTGTTCCCGGCAAGGTCTATCGTCGTGACAATCCGGACGCCACGCACTCCTTTATGTTCCATCAGGTGGAAGGCCTCGCCGTGGATACGGACATCACCTTCTGCGATTTCACCGGCACCATCGAATACTTCGTGAAGCAATTCTTCGGCTCCGGCGTGAAGACGCGTTTCCGTCCGAGCTACTTCCCATTCACGGAGCCGTCCGTCGAATTTGACGTCTCCTGCATATTCTGCGGGGGCAGTGGCAATGCCGTCGGCGGCGGAGTTTGCTCGAAGTGCAAGGGCGCCGGTTGGATCGAACTGTTTGGCGCCGGCATGGTGGATCCCGCCGTCTACGGCTTCGTGAACTACGACGCCAAAAAAGTCAGCGGCTTTGCTTTTGGCATGGGCATTGACCGCTTGGCCATGCTGAAGTACGGCATTGACGACATCCAGGTTTTTTTTCAGAACGACGTGCGCTTCCTCCGGCAATTCCCATGAGCACTTCCGCTCTTATGGAAACGAAGGCCACGCCGGATCGCTCTTCGCCGGCGCACAGCGGCTGGCGAGCCCGCGTCTTTGCGTTCTTGCTTGTGAGGGTCAACGCGAAATATGAGCACTTAATGGCGGCGCGGAAACGTGCTTTGCTGGTTGACCTGAGGGGCACGGTGCTGGAAATTGGACCGGGCGCGGGCGTGAACCTAAAGCACTACGATCCCAGCGTGCAGTGGATCGGCATCGAGCCGAATCCTTACATGAGGGCCTATTTAGAGAAAGAAGCGGAACGATTCGGCTTGCAAGTGGATTTGCGCGCGGGCAATGCCGAGCAGTTGGATGTGGCTGACCAGAGCATGGATGCCGTCGTTTGCACGCTGGTTCTTTGCTCGGTCCGAGACGTTGGACGCGTGCTCATGGAAATTCATCGCGTTCTCAAGCCCGGAGCACATTTTGTGTTCATCGAGCATGTGGCCGCGCCGCGAGGAACGTGGCTGAGGCGTTTGCAGGACTGGTTCAGGCCGTTGCTCGTTCATTTCGCTGTGGGATGTCATCCCAACCGCGAGACTTGGACGATTATCGAGGGTGCAGGATTCTCCAAAATGGCGCTCCACCATTTTCGAGCGCCTACGCTTTTGCCAATTCTCTCGCCACACATTGCCGGCGTGGCAATTCGCTGAAGGAAAATGGCATGAAAGTTGTCTATAACTGGCTGAAGGATTTCGTCGACGTCACCGTGCCGCCGCAGGAACTCGCCTCGCGCCTCGCGCTCTCCGGCACGAACATCGCTGGGATCGAAAACGGCCAGCACGGCGAAGTGATTGACGCCGAAGTCGGCTCCAACCGCCCTGACTGCCTGGGCCATTATGGAATCGCGCGTGAAGTCGGGGCGATTTACAAATTGCCGTTGAAACCGGTTTCGCCAAAACCCAAGGAAAGCGCCGCCAAAGCCAGCGACGCCATCAAAGTCGAGATTCAATCGCCGGAACTTTGCGGCCGCTTCACCGCTCGCGTGATTCGCAACGTCAAGATTCAGCCCTCGCCCAAGTGGCTGAAGGATCGCCTCGAAGCTTCCGGTGTAGCCAGCATCAGTAACGTGGTGGACATTTCGAATTACGTGATGCTCGAACTCGGGCACGCGCTCCACACTTTCGATTACGACAAAGTCCGCGAACGCAAAATTGTCGTTCGCGGAGCGAATCTTAGGGAAAAAATGCGGACGCTCGATGGCATCGAGCGCGAATTTGATCCCGGCATGTGCATGATTTCCGACGACGACGGCTCGCGCCCCATCGGCATCGGCGGCATCATGGGCGGCGCCGAAACAGAGATCTCCTTCTCGACGAAAAATGTCTTGATCGAGTGCGCCTGGTTCGATCCCGTGGCCGTTCGCCGTGCCGCTCGCTTCCTGAAATTGCACACCGAAGCCTCCACGCGCTTTGGCCGAGGCGCCGACCCGGAAATGGCTGAGCTCGCGTCGCGTCGCTGCGCCGAACTGATTCTCGATCTTGCGGGCGGCGAGTTGCTCGCCGGCGTAGTGGATGTGTACCCCGGCAAGCGTGCGCCGAAGAAAATTCAGGTCACTCGCAAAGAACTTCTCCGCGTCATGGGCGCGGACGTTCCCGACAAGCAAATTGAAGCCAGCCTTACTGCGCTAGGCTTTGCGCCTGTTCGCATTGATCACAATCGCGGCGCAGAAGGCTCGCTCCTCGCCGCATGGGAATGCACGCAGCCTTCTTGGCGCGCCGAGGTCGAGCGCGAAATTGATTTGATTGAGGAGATCGCACGGATTCACGGCCTCGATAAATTTCCTCCGCGTTTGCCGGCAGCACGCCAGGGAGCCGCGCGTCTGCCGCATCACAAAGCGGAAACGCGCCTCCGCGAACGCCTGATCGGCTTGGGTTACCGCGAAATCGTCACCATCCCGCATGTCCCGGAGGACCGGGACGCGCTTTTTCGCCCCGAGGGAGTTTCGCCGGCGCGGCTAGCGAATCCGCTTTCTGAAGAAGCCGGTGTGCTCAAGTCCACGGGAATCGTCACCATGGCCGCGGCTGTGGAATGGAATCTCAACCACGGCCAGCGGAACGCGCGCCTGTTTGAAATCGGCCGCCACTACCGTTTGCAAGGAGACAAATCTGTCGAGACCAGCGTCCTCACCCTCGGCGCGACGGGCGAGGCCTGCGAAAAAGGCCTCTATGACTCGGCACGGGAATTCTCCTTCGCTGACCTGAAAGGGAGCCTTGACGAGATTGCGCAACTGACCGATGGACGCAAATCCGGCGGATTCACATGGCGCGACGGCGGACCCGATTGGCTGCACGCCGCGAGACGAGGCACGATTCACCTTCCCGTCATTTCGAGTGAAGCGAGAAATCCCTCTTTAATTTCGATTGGTTTCGGGGGGCAGCTCGCGCGCCGCCTGGCCGACCGCGTGAAGTTACGCCAGGAAGTTTTTCTCGCTGAGATTGAACTCGAACCTTTTTACACTTCGATGGAAGCAGCGAAGGCCTCGCGCCGCTACGAACCGCTTCCGCGTTTCCCGGCGGTGGAGCGTGATTTCTCTTTGCTGCTCGCGGACGGAATTCCCTTTGCCCAGATTTCCGAATCGATCCGCTCGCTCAACATCCCGGAGATTACTTCCATCGAGGCCGTCGATCTCTTTCGCGGTAAGAGTGTCCCGGCGGGAAAATATTCCCTGCTCGTTCGCGTCACCTTCCAGAGCCGCGAAGCCACGCTGACCGAGGGCCAAATCAATCATTTTGTAGGAAAGATTATTTCCATTCTCGAACATCGCCACAGCGCCCAGCTCCGCGCGAGCTAAAGAATAAATTCCGCGGTGCATCGCCGCTGCGCTACAATTCCGCGTCATGGGCGCGCCGGTAAAGGTCCAAATCTTCGGCCAGGTCTACTCCATTCGCGGGGAACTGGAAGAAAAGTATGTGCAGAAACTCGCGAAGTTCGTGGACGAAAAAATGCACGCCATCGCCGAAGCCACCGGAATCGTGGACACGCAAAAGCTTGCCGTCCTCGCGGCGCTGGCCATCGCCGACGAACTTCACAGCCTGAAAACCGAAGTGACCGAAGAGGAAGAAATGCTCCGCGAGCAGGCGGAGCGCTGCCTCACCCTCGTTGAACGCGCACTCAAACAAACCGCCTAAGGCATTATTCCATCGTTTTAAATGATGCAGTGGGTTGCCGTTGCTACTGGCTCCACTTGGTGGGAGTGCGGACCCAGCGGTGGGGGCGCAATTGCTCATGAAGTTGGGAGGGCAGGGGACCTTTGTCGCTGGCGGCGATGTTGGATTCGACGTTTTTGCGTTTACGCATCCCCGGGATGGTGGTGTGCACCTCGGGATTGTTCAGAATGAAGCGCAACGCCATTTCAGGCAGAGTCATACCGTCGTGGAGTAACGGCTTGAGAGCATCGGCTCGTGCGACACTGGCTTTGAGATTCTCGGGAACGAAATAAGTGCTGCGCCAATCGCTTTTGGGCCAGGAGCTCTGAAGCGTCAGCGTGCCGGTAAGAGAGCCCTCGTCGAACGGTACGCGGGCGATGACGGCGACGTCTTTTTCGTGGCACGCGGGAAAGAGTTCGTCCTCGGGATTCTGATCGAAGATGTTGTAAATGACCTGAACGGCGTCAATCCGGCCGGTGCGGACGGCCCGGATGCCGTTTGCGGGCTCCCAGCGGTTGAGGCTGAGGCCCACAGCGCGGACCTTACCGCTGCCCCGCAGCGTTTCGATGGCGCGGGAAATGCGCTCATCGTCAAGCCAGCCGTCTTCCCAGGTGTGAAGCTGAATGAGATCGAGCGTTTCCACGCCGAGATTCTTAAGGCTTTTGTCCACGTACTCGAAGATGTAGTCGGGAGGGTAGCTGTCGTCGAGCGAGTATTCGGGCCGAGAAGGCCAGCGGCGGTTTTTCGGGGGGACCTTGGTGGCGACGTAAAGATTTTTGTCGGGGCCCCCGGCTAAGGAATTGTTTTTGTTCGCGCGTAGAGTTTTTCCGAGTAACTGCTCGCTGTGGCCGTCACCGTAGGACCAGGCGGTATCGAAGAAATTGCAGCCGAGATCGACGGCGCGCTGCAGCGCGCCAAGCGACTCCTTGTCGTCAGAGCCGGTCCAGCCGCCCATGCCCCACATACCATAGCCGATTTCGCTGACGTTCCATCCCGTGCGGCCGAAGCGGCGGTAGCGCATTACTAGAGTCCTTTCGGTTTTTCTCGCGTCCTATTATAGCTTGGGGTGTGCATCGGGCGTCGGGTACAGTGATGGTATGAGAAAGGGAACCAAGCATGAATAGGAAACGATTCTGTTTGTTGGTGTTGCTGTGCGCTGCGGCCGCGGCATTTGCCGCGAAAACAAGAGCGAATGCCGCAGACGAAATCAAGCGGTTAGCGGCGTTGATGGAATGGAAGCCGGGAACCATCGTGGCGGATATTGGAGCGGGAGACGGAATCTACTCGTTTGCCGCCGTGGAGCACGTGGGCGCGACCGGAAAAGTGTATGCAACCGAAATTGACGCCAAAAAGCTAGAAGAGCTGAAATCTGAAGTTGCCCGGCGAAAGCTGCAAAATGTGGTCGTGATAGAGAGCAAAGAAGCGGACACAAATCTGCCTACGGCCTGCTGCGACGCAATTTTCCTGCGCCGTGTGTACCACCACCTGACAAAGCCTGCAGAGTTCGACGCCAACTTGGTGCGGTCTCTGAAGCCAGGAGGGCGGCTGGCGATTATTGATTTCCCCGCACGCTCGGGACTGGAACCTGTCGAAGGAGTTCCCGCGAACCGCAGTGGCCACGGCATTCCACACAAAGTTGTGATCGAGGAGCTAACTGCAGCAGGTCTGCAAATGGAAAAGGTCGTGAGCGGCTGGCCCGAGAACGATTACTGCGTTCTTTTCGTGAAAAAGTGAGGAGTACACTTCGTGCGGTGCCATAAGCGATCTGGCACCGCACGGTTATCGTTCCTCGCAGGCGTGTCAACGAGCGGTGCCGGCCTTGCGAATGTAGATGCTCCCGTTGAAATTCGTGAACTGCAATTCAGGGCCGCCGCCGCCAATGGTTCCGTGGACGGTCTTGTCGATCTTAACTTTGTACTTGCCGCCATCCTTCCGGCTATCCTCGACGGTTTGTTGCGGCGCGGACGCCTGAACCTGAACGTCGAAATCGCTGAAAATTTCGCCCCGATCGGATTTCAGGCTGAGGTTGGCTTTCAAATCGGCGGGAAAGGTGACGTCAATGTCGCCGTTCAAAGAGCTGAAGGCCATCGGCTTCTGATTGATGCGATTGAACGTAACCAGAACGCGCCCGTTCAAGGCATGCGCGATGGCGCTGCCGGAGACGTTGTTCAGGGTAACGGAGCCGTTCACGTCGTTGACGTCCAGCTCGCCGTCCACGCCTGTGACCACAATGTCTCCGGAATTTACAGCGCTCAGCTTGAGCGAAGTGTGAACGGGAACCGAAATAGTGAGGTCGATGGGGCGCATGTAGGAATCGGTGGAGATGCGCACCTCGTTGTTTTCCTCTTCGACGGAAAGCCCAGTGGAAGAAACAATGATGCGCTTCATGCTGGAATCGGAGTGGCCTGATTCGCGGTTGCGGGCGCGTGCATCGACGACGACTTCCTTGCCGTCATACGCTTTGACAGTGATGCCGCCGCTCACCAGGCTCGCTTTCACTAATGCCGGCCGTGAAGGGTCGCTGAGATTTACGGAAACGTGATCTGCTCCTGTTTGTCCTTGGCCGCGGGCTGGTGCCGCAGCAACGGTGAAGCAAAGAATCAGAACCGTCACAACGAGGGATGGGAACCGCTGAGCTTGGTTATTCATGGTGTTCAAGAATGCGAATGTCTCCATTTAGATTTTCAACCTTGATCTCTGGCCCGCCAGACCCGACGCGCACACCCGTATAGCGATCCGCGTGAAAAGCGACCTTCGCGCCATGATGCTCTTCCTGAATGGCATGCACCGGCAAAGCGGTAACCGGAAAATCGCTGTAGATGCTGCCGTTGAAAGTCTTGAAGCGAAAATCCGCAGCCAAGCCTTGGGCGAACTGAAGTTCGACCGCGCCGTTGACGGTCTGGAAGTCCGAGGTTTCTCGGGGATTCTGCCGGAAAGAAACCTTCACCGGGCCGTTGACCGTGCGCGCTGTACCAGAACCGGCGACGTTGTGCATCTGAATGTCGCCGTTAACATTGCGCACCACGAAGCTCCCGTTGATGTCGCGGACGGAAACGCGGCCTTCGTTTACCGTCTTGACTTTAATGTTAATGTCACGCGGAACCTGGATTTGAAAATCCATTTTGACGATGTAGCCTTCGAATTCCCGGTGGCCGCAACCGTCATCGCAATGGCAGCGGAAAGGGCCGTTGACGTAAAGCTTCAGCAAGCCCTCTTGGTCGGTGATGTCCAGCGTAACCTCCTTACGGGCCAGTTCGAGTTTTTCCTGGGACTCCGCACGGATGGATTTGTTGACCGTGAGCTGGGCCTGGCTGGAATTTGTGCCAACTACTTCGATGGAACCCCAGACGTTGTCGATTTCGAGCGTGCGGTGCCCGGCCGGTATTGCGAAGGACTTCTCGATCTTTTCATCGGCGCGAACATTGAGGTCGCGGTCTCCATGGTCGAAGTTAACGTCGATGCGTTCGAAATCTTCGTGAGTGATATTCAAGTGCTCCCTGACGTTCCGAGCAATTTCCTCAGGATCGACATGCACATCAATGTGGGGGGGCTCAATGTGAGGGGGCTCCACATGGATACGGATTGGAGGAATGGGCGGCACGGATACAACAGGCGCAACCGACGGCGCCGGTTGGTTCGGCGGATCCTGGGCAGCATGTCCGGGCGAGCCGAGGGCACCCCGTGAAGGGACAATCACAAGCAATAACGCGCCGCTGGTGATCAAGGTGAGAAAGAGTATTTTGCGCATAGTCTCCTCAATTCAGTTTGCTGATGGCCCAATCGGCGTGCTGGCGCACGGCGGGATTGAGATCCTGGGACTGACGAAGTTTTTCCAAATGTGGCTTGGCTTCACGGTCATGCCATTCCACCAGTTGATCGATCAGCGCCACTTGAACCAGCGGCGATTGCTGTTCCTGTAGAGCATTCACCACGCTGCTGCGTACTTGCGGCTGCGCGGAATGGCGGCTCACCGCATCGAGTGCGGCGAGGCGTACATCGACGCTCGGGTCGTAACGGAGAGTGTGCAGGAGCGCGGAAAGCACCTGAGGGTTGAGTTGCTCGTCGCGGGTGGTGAAATTGACGCCCTCGAGGCGTGCGCTGGCCGATTGCTGCTGCAACATGGAGAGCACAACCAATTGCTTGGTGCTGGCAAGTTCGGCTTCTACTTTCGCCAAGTCCGAGGAAGGGGACGGGGGCTTGGGGCCAGCCAGGTGACTGCCGGCGTAAACGCCGATGGCAAGTAGCGCAGCGCTCCAGGCTGCAGCACCGAGGGGCGAGCGCAGCCAATGGAAGAAGTTCCAGGAGGAAGCACGTTTTCTCCATGCGGAGTTGTCCCCCGGGTTGTTCGAACTGCCCGCTAGATACGCCTGCAGCATGGCTTCAAAACGCACACGAGACATGGGACTTGGCTGTTCGATGGGAAGCAGCGAAAGCTTCCTCCAAACGGCAACTTCTTCGGAGCAGTCCGCGCACTGCTGGAGATGGGCTTCAACGGTGCGATGCTGATCGGGGCTCAGGCTCCCTTGCAGGTAGTCTGGCAAAAGCTCGGAAATCTGTTCACACTTCATTAGCGACCTCCCCGAGGAGGAAGATTTTCTGCGGCTGCGGCGTTGGCCTGCTTCAGCAGCGTGTTTTGCGAGAGCTGATGAAAAGATTTGCGCAGCTCCTTCAGCGCACGGTGGATGCGGGTTCGAACGGTATTGAGTTCGCAGCCCAGGAGTTCGGCAATTTCCTCGTATTTCAGTTCTTGAAACCGGCATAGCAGCAAAATTTCTCGTTTGTCTTCCGGCAACTGTGAAAGCGCGCGATGCAGGAGCTCCGTTTCCTGCTGTTCTTGGGCGGAGTCGGAAGGAATGACCGCCGGAAGCATCTCCGGCTCAAAGGCTCGCTCAGCGGGGAACTTCCGAAAGTGGTCGATGCGGGCATTGCGCGCAATCTGGTAAATCCAGGCCCGGAAAGGCGTCCCGGGGCGATAACTTTGTCGGTATTTAAGGATGCGGAGAAAGACCTCCTGAACGAGGTCTTCGCTGAGCGTGCGGTTGCCCGTCAGCTTGGAATAAAAGTTGAAGAGAGGCGTTTGGTAGCGGTCAAACAACACGCCTAGCATTTCACCCGCGCCATCGCGCACTTGAAGCATCAGATCCTCGTCGGGAGCCAAAGTCATCGCCGAAATTATGGTCCTAAACGGCTGAACTTGCCCTTGCAAAGATGAATACCGGGGCTCTTGGAAAAGGTTCCATGGGAACCGAGCGATTAAGGGCGAGCTAAGGACCAAACCAGCCTGCAAGAAAGGCTAGGCGTTTCGTTCTAAGTAGGACGTATTTGCCGAGGAGCACATCGTTCGGCGGACCTTGCAACAAGGAACTCGCAAGATGGAGCAAACGGGACAACCTTCTTCGGCAAGCGCGTCATCTCAAGCAGCAACAAGACACTCCGTCCCCGGGTCGCCAGAAAAACAACCGTGCCGGCTACTCTTCGAGAGAAAGGGGCTACGTGTATGCCAACGTTGTCCAAGCAATACGAAACCGTTCACACAATCAAGAATAGGCCTATTCTTCCGGTTTTCTGCGTTTTTACATTTGCCGCGCTTTCGGTTTTTGCCACGAACGCTGCAGCCCAGAACACAGAGCATTCGCCCGGCTGGGTGGTTTTGCCGGTTGAGGAGTACCGCGCGCTGCATGAGCGGGCCTACCCGATCGAGCGCGAGCCGGAACCGCCTCCGGTGGAGGCGACGCTGACGCGCGTGGATTACGACCTGCGGATTGACGGCAAATCGGCTGGAATCGGAGAACTTGCTTCGGGCCGCGCCACTCTGACCATAGACGTTTTGAAGGATGGTTGGGTACGCGTGCCGATTCCCGCGGGTCTGCTGGTCCGCGAGGCGCGTCTGGATGGCAAGCTGGTCTCCCTGGTTAGCGGCGCTAGCGGCAAAGGGGGCAGCCAACTTTCTGCTCTACTTTCGCACGCTGGGCGAGCAGTGCTGCTGCTTGATATCGCGCTGCCAGTGGCGTCCTCTGCGGGTGAAGAAAGCATTGCGCTTCCATCGGCCGCTTCCGGCGTGACGCGTGCCTCCGTGCAATTGCCGCGGCAGGGCGTGGACATCCGGCTGACCGGCGGATTGCTCGCGGAGAAGTCCGAATCCGGAGCAGAAAGCAAATGGGTGGCGTACGGGCGCGGCAACGAAGCGTTAACGTTTGCCTGGCGGAGAAGAACGGAGGACCACCGCGCCACGCAGCCATTGCGCTTGCGCGGATCGCTGACCGAGCTTCTGGGACTCGGCGAAGACGCAGCTTCAATCAACGCGGAAGTGAATCTGGAGGTTACGCAAGGCGCAGCGCGCGAAGCGAAAATTCAGATTCCCGACAAAGTGACGGTTAACCAGGTTCTGGGCGCGATGGTGGCCGATTGGGAAGTCAAGGGCGGCGAACTCTCCGTCACGTTCCTGGAGCCGGTGGAGCAGACCGCGAGGTTCGTGATTACTGGCGAAACCCGCAGCCCACGTGAGGGAGAGATTTCCAT
>WNGL01000617.1_pt1 | contig 42094 bp, 18 predicted proteins | sample 5400591 | NCBI WGS metagenome assembly WNGL01 (sample SAMN13153377, study PRJNA577476) | soil metagenome | isolation source: 80 cm soil or saprolite under Garry oak tree replicate 1 | place: USA:California | collected 2016-06-15
AGAGGATTGGCTTGCCGAGCGCTTCAAGACGCCGCTCTGAAGCGCACAAGGGGGCAATCTTTTTCTTTCGTTCCGAGGGGTTTCTCGCCCTCCTTGTTCAGGGCTTGACAAATCTTATGGCTTCTCTCCCGTTGGTACCACCAGTCTAGCAGATCTCCCGTTTTTCTGGGAGGGATCTGCTATCTACTAAGTAGTATATGAGTTATCTACCATCTTAGTGCGCCACTCAGATGGGCTGAGGGCTGGCTCGCACCAACAGGTACCATTATTCTGTTCGTCTATCATTGGCTCACCTAGCATGCTAGTCTGGTATTTTGAACTATATCCTACTATGAAATACCGTTAAGGCGTTGCCAAGCCTCGTATTGATGATAAAAACTCGCGTTCCGTTTCAGTAGCTTCTTGAATATTTGGTTTACTTCACTCTTGTTCGTTACTGCTCTTGCCAGGTAATCGACGACGCTGTTCAAGTCGGTCGCTATAACCGCCTCCTCTGGGTAGCCCAAAAGAAATTCTACATCCTCCAGGAACTTTACGAAGTCATGCTCAGCCACTGTCAGCAATATTGAACCGTTATAGAAATAAGGCCACCAACGATAAGGTGCCTGGGCATTGCCCTTAAACTTTGCTTGCTCAAATATCGCTGGCCGTTCAGCTGTCAACGATGCCTTCCAGAGCTTGTATGCTTCATCGTAGTCAATAGCAATGTATTGTCTGATGAATTTATAGATCGATGTAAAAACTAGGTGGTCATATCTCTGAGTGAGTAATAAAAGATATTTGAAACTAAGTCCTAGGAGCCGATGGGAATCATTTTCATCCTTGGCTCTCTCAGGTAGAGACGATAGTTGCGCTGCTAGCGCAAGCCTCATTTCATCCTCGCCATTGACAAGGAGATCTTTTAGCTTTTCCCTGATCTTTCCAGGATTATAAGGCTTTAACTCCCCTCTATCCGTGGGCCACTCTTTATATCGTTCATGGCGGAACTCTGTCATGAAAAGAATAAAGCTTGCCAGGTCTTTGAATACCTCTCCACCTTGCCGCTGGAACGTGTCAATTACTTCTAGTGCTTGGTCTTCGGTCATTGTAAGAATGCGTGAGAAAACTCTGGCTAGTCCTTTAAGCAAGGCAGGATAATGGTTATTACTATCACGAAGCATGATGAAAGCAAAGTCTTCTATCTTGCTCGCTTCAGAATACGGCACAAACCACTCATTACTATCCGGCATATGAGTATGTCGAGCTTTGGCTAATTGCTCTAAAACCAAAAGCCCTTGTTCTCTTACATAGAGGGTTTCGTCGGTGCATAAGGCCTGAGTTAATGCGAATACACGAGGTATGTAGTCTTTGCCCTCCACAGTTGAAAAATGCATGAGCACCCAGGGCAAGCAGCCACGTACAGTGGTTATCGAAGAATCTATCTCTCCCTCAATGATACGTTTATCCCGTTCGTTATCTTTTGCAGGGTCGGGATCACTAATGAAAAACTCGGCAATAGTAAGAGCTTCATCGTATGCGTGTTGCTTAGCAAGCTTCTCGCCAAACCACACGATATTCTCCCGTGTCTCTGGGCGAGTCAGCCTGTTTGCAAGCGCAGCCGCTGTACCCATCTCATCAAGCAATGGACGAACAATCTCTTCGTAGACTTTCAGCCGAAGTGTTTCAGGCAGATCATGTAAGGTGGCGCCAAAAACGGACTGCTGGTTATTCGTTGAGTTTTCACCGGCTAAGCTTTTGAGTAATTCGATGCCGACTTCAAGGTTTTCCTCTAAAACCGAAAGCAGAGCGCCTTTAAGATCGTATCGGTCAAAGATCAAGGGAGTGTTGAAATGGTTACTCTGCAGATATGTCTTTAGTAGAGAAACACCCTGTTCGAACGTGGTCTTGTTCTTTATGATCCTGCTCATTATCTGCGATATTGTCGAGCCCCAGTAAGGTTGCCGTTCTATGTATTGATCGTTTTGCAACAAATTGCTGAATGTAGATAAAGCCTCCTGATGACCACTATCAAAAAGCTGCCAAAGTAGGCGCTCCATGAATGCGTTAACTGGTTCCCCATATTCATGCAGGCCAACTTCGAGCAACCTCCACTTCTTATCGGCGGCCATGCTGCTTTTCTCAACAGCTTGATAGAGCAGCTCTTTTTTGTCGGGGATACCTTCACGCATCTTAATAAGCGCTGAGAGCATAGCGAATGAATCTTCGGTGTTCCGGTCATTTGCATAATCTTCGATAAGGAACGGTATACTCGCCCGGTTCATAAAATCCGGTTTCTTGGAGCTTACTTTCTTCGCGTCATACGCTGTGTACTCCTTTAAAATTTGCATAGCGTCATCACGCTGCATTGCGCGGAGACAGGATAAAACAACCACTTCTAGGAACTTGCGATCCTCAACATAAGGCTCATCTGCCCACGTGGCGAATCCGCTGCCCATGAGCTCCCATCCTTTGAAAGGCGATCTGCCACGTGTAAAGCGCCTATAAAATTTATTGTAGTTATTACATATTTTAGCTATAAATCTACGAAGCTTATCCTTATCTGTGCCGATATCTTCTCGAAGAATATCGAATATGGGAAGCGGCGTTCCACCCCAGTAACTTGAGTCATCTTCTATAAGGTTGAACTCGGCGTCTATAAATGCCATGATCTTCTCGCGTACTGTATGGTCGCTATTACCGTACAGAACGGCCAAAGATCTGGCTAACTCGATGAGTATCCATTCACTACTGTTATTCATCCTTTCTATGAAGAGGACGTTCTGCTTGGCATCGCGGTAAAACTTAATTAACAGATCAGCAATAGCCACGTCGTGACCTGGTGCAAACTTTCGAGCCGCCTCGAGCAAGTCTGCTGCCTCTTTATACTGATACTCATCGTAAATCTTATAACGGAGCGAATCTGTATGACCCTGAACGAAGTTGATGGCGTACTCGGCATTTTCGACGGTCGTAGCCTTAGTCTTAAGGACTGAGAATAATTCCCTTGAGAAGTAGGTGCTATATGTTGCTTTCCAGAATAAATCCCAATCGCGAAGATTGATCTGATCCATGTTTTTCAGCACATTGAATGCAGCACCATGAAGATTAGGGTCGGTTACCAGAACCTGGAGTGGATTGCTAGACGATGCCAGCCTAGATGTGGGGTTGGGGATTGCAGTGAGCACTTCTTTAACGCGCTCCTCCAAGGGCTTTGTCTTCAAGCTGCTATCATCATTCTCGGCCAGTTGCTTTCGGTATGTTTCTACATCCGTAATAAATTCGTCTTTTGTATACTCACCGCCACGCGCAGACTGCTTGAATATTTTTTCAATGAGCGTTGCATAAATTAGATCACTGTTAGGCAGCCAGATATTGAACCGCTGCTCCATGAGGTTCTTTACAATCTTTTCGTTAAGGCTCTGGTCAACCTGCCAAAAACTAAGCTTTGACAATAAGGCCAAATGCTGATCGGTGTATTCCTTTTCCTCTTTAAGCCAATCACGAGCCTTTGAAAAATGCTGGGCGTGAGCAAGGCGATCACGGGCCTCTTCCTCAATACTTTTACAGATAATGACAATGGTGTCATCGGGGCCAACACCCGATATAGTGTCCAGAATGCTTTTTATGTCAGCATAGGAAATATGGTAGTTTTTTGATTCGCAAATAATGCGCCTATTTTGAAACACCAGCACGAAGTCTGCTAGCTTGGCCTGCTCTAGCTGAATCTTGACGAATGACGGATCAAACGTTTGCTGCACAAACATAGAAAGCGCAGCCCAGTTTTGTGCGGTGATGCCAGCCTGCGTATTGATACCGCCAGATCGTGTGGTTTTGCTCATATGGCGCCTACTGTCAATGAATGACTCTGCTGGGAAATTTTGTCCGGACATCATGCTACCAAGCGCGGTCGCACCCGTGCAAAAGGAGACAAAGCGATGTCCGTTGCAGCATCTGACGGATGCGAACCAGGTTGATGGCCGCCGCGATGGCTTGCGCCTGCAACTGCGTCTTTGGCTGGCCGCGATAGCGCGCCCGGCGCAGCCCATGGCTGCGAATCCCTTCGGACAGGCTGCCTTCGATGCCTGCCCGCAGAGCATAGCGCCGCTGAAAGGATAGGGTATCTTGTTCCGTGCGGCGACGCGAGCGCGCTTCAGAGAGGGGTTGAGGCGAAAGGGTTAAGATCCTCCCCTTACTGTTCTCCCTCTTGGTACACAGCTCTTTGACCGGACAGGCATGACAGGTGACGGCGGAAAAGCTCACTCGGATCACCTCCTTAGCTCGGTTGTGTCGCCCAGAGCACCAATTCTGCGAGAGATGTCCTTGAGGACAACGCACCTGCTGCTTGTGCCAATCCACCTGGAACGCACTCAGGCCGTAGCCTGTCTCGTGGTGCCATCCGCACACCTCGTTGAGCGGGCCTATGAGCTCGATCCCCAGTTCGGCGTGTGCAGCGAGCACTTCGCCACTGACATAACCACTATCGACTAGCCGCACCTCTGGCACCAGGTCGCGGGCTTGCAAATCACCCAGTAAAGGCATCGTCTCTTCGACATCTTGCCTGGTTGCCGCCGTGATCTGCGCTTGCACGATCAGATGCACCGCATCTTCTCCCCCACAGGTCTCGGTCAAATGCACTTTGTAGCCGACCCATTCGGTCTCCCGCTTGCGGCTGGCACGAGCATCTGTCTCATACGGCGAAATGACTCGCTCAGCACTCTCGACCGCGGGACCATCCCGCCAACGAATCAGCCCCGCCACCCGCTCGAAATGTTGGTTCCATACCTGGTGCAAGCGTGCCAGACTTGGGCATGCTTGTACGCTTTGGGGCGCGTCCTCATTGGTCGCCGCTTGCGAGCCTATGCCAGCTATCTTCTCCCACCTGTTTGCGCAAGGTTTCCTGCGCAGACTTTTCTTTGGGGAAGCGTTGCAACTCAAAGCGATGCACATAGCGATCAAACCAGTCGGGGCTGACAACTGCCAACAACCAGTCAGGCGCCACTTCTGCGATCTCATTAAGAGCCGCTCTCAGGCTCTCTCCCACACTTTCCAGACTGCTCAAGCCCCGTACATTGGCGATCACCCAGGTCGAATCGGTGCGCTGTTTACCTCCAGCTTTGAGCCAGCCGTGTTGGCGGCACACCTGCAAAATGGGCTCCAACAAACGATCCTGCGCTGAATTCGCGACCAGGCGCTGACGAAAGTCCACAAGAATGCTGGCATCAAAGCCCTCATGATCCAGCGGCAAGGAGAGGGCATATTTCCAATCCAATCGTCCCCGCACCATCTCCGCCGCTTGGCGGTCGGAGAGGTTTTCCAGCGCTTGCAAGACGGTGACCAACGCCAATCTCCATGGCGCTTCTGCCGCTCGTCCTCGTCTGGGAAACAGATCGGCAAAGTCAGCATCCTCATAGATCGGGCCAAGAACATCGCGCAGGTGCATCGCCAGCGTTCCCTTGGGAAAACTGGCATGAGCGATGCGGCTGGTCAGGTCGGGAATGGGTTCGAGCGGTTGGGCGTGCAGCGACATCTTGATCCTCCTTCACGTCTGCATGAAGCACTTCCTCATGAGCTTTTCTCTCTACTCTACCCTCTTCTCCTTGCCTTGTCCACTTGTCCAGACAAAATTTCCCAGCAGAGTCATGAATATAGCTTAACCTTTTCGTATATGTCTACGAAGCTGTTCGCTGAAGACGTGTAGCTAGGTGATGGCTAGGTTCCTAGTGCAGAGGTTTACTCCGAGCATGCAACGACGAGATATATGCGCGTATGTTGTGCCTCCACAAAAATTACCAAAACAATTGTACAATATATCCTGAAATGATGGTTCATGGCCACTTCGGCTGCAATTGGCCAAGTTCAAAAGATCTCATGCGAGGAAATCGAATGGCCGGTCAAGCTTTAGCAAGCCTCTCATACTAGTCAACCAAACAGAACGAACATGGAGTGATTCGATGTGTTTCATGCTGGCATTTGCAGAATATGTATGGAACTGTGTGACATGAAGGAAGTTTGCAGAATTGCTTTACCGGGTTATTGGATCACAGCGAAAGTCTTCGAACAGATTTTACAGCGCTCTCAGAAATGCCTGGCCAAAGATGACATGCCCTTGATAGTGATCTTCCATAAGCGATGCAAAGTCATGGTCGATGCCGCCGCCCGCTTGCTTTCACTGGCAAATCAACTGACCTCCAGGAATCGGCCTGTCACATTTGCCTTTGACGGGATCTGGAATGAGGCTATGGGTTATCTCGCGCGAATCAATTTTTTCAATTTGTTATCAGAGCGGGTGAAGGTTGTACCGGAGTGTCCTGATCTTACCCTCATAAGCCATCATCAGAACAACAACCGCAATCTGGTAGAGTTCATATCAATTCGTCCAAGAGAGCAGGAAGCAATGCTTGCGGTCCCCCGAAAACTCACCGATGCCCTCATTTTAGCACTGGAGGCACGTCCTGACATGCAACGTCTCCGCCACACAGCTTTCACAATTTTTGCGGAATTAATAGACAATATTTACAACCATAGCCTGACAACGCTGGATGGCTTCGTGGGTCTACAAGTTTACCGTGCAGGCGGTGAAGTACAAGTTGTGGTCTCCGATAGCGGTGTAGGGTTGTTACAAACAGTGAGACCAAAGCTCCCCTCAAACGAACGAATGCAGGGTGATTTAGAACTTGTCGCTAAGATATTCCGCGAAGGGGTTCCTTGGGACGGGGACAAGCGCGGGCTCGGACTCAAGCAATGCGCCGCCAAAGCGATTAAATTGAGCGCCAGAGTCAACGTTCGTCTGGCTCACTTTAACTTGGAACTCGCCCCTACAGAACATGGCTATCAGGTTTCAGAGAAGGAGTGCGCTTGGAATCTACCTGTGCTGGCTACATGGGCAATCCGTTCAAAAAGAGCCTGTTTGATAACGACGACTCAGCCGTTCAAACGCCGTTTTTGCGAACGGATGTCCTGAGTAGCCAGCACAGGAGCAATGCAAGATTGAGATCGATTACTTCATCGTCAATGCGGCACGCTCTACCAACCACATATCCCCTACGAGCCCCGCTAAGGTCAGCTGACCTTTCAGCCCATTGGCCAAGGTGAATGTCAGCGGTTCTGCATAAGGTGTCGTGGTGGACAAATCAGGCGAAAAGATCCCTCGCCAATTATTGGGCTGGGATGTCTCGTCGGTTTCTTGATAGAGTAAGAATTTGCCGCTCAGGATAGGAACGCTTGCCACATTAATCTGTCCGCGCTGACAGATAATCCTACCTCTCCAGGAAGACCAGGGTTTGGGCCACTTATCCGCGGTCTTTTTCCAGGATTCTTTCGTATTGTTCAGTGCCCAGATTACCCACTGGCGCTCATGGAGAGCGAGCTTCTCCGTCGCAAGATCAGCTTCGAGTTCTGCTATGATATAATCATCTCCGGTCATTGTGAGTGCATGAGCGTAGCGCCAAGCAGATAGACGTGCTTTGTTGTTTTTCCTATATACCTTTCGCATATGTAGGAGATATTCATTGGCCCAAACTCGTTGTCGTCGTTCCGCGTTTGACCTGATTAAAGCCTCTCTCACAAGTAGATCAGGATCGCTGGTCAGCACTCTTTTCAGGTCGTTAGCCACGAGGTCGAAAACTATTCCAGGTGCGAGCCAGCTCAGCGCTTCAGCTGCCCTCCTTCGTAATTCCATAATGGGGGCATGAGCCCAGGCGGCGGTAACGCAAAGTAAAACATCAGCGGCAATAGATGCTAGACTTCGATATGCCTCACGGCGTACCCGATATTGAGCATCGCGTATCAGGAGAAGAAGCTGTTCGATCGCCCGCTCTCGAGCAGATTCGATCGTATACTTGCCATGACCGAGAGCTCGTGCCAGGGCAGCACGGGTTTCAGGCATCCAGGCTTCCCATTGTGATTCCCACACTCGCTCACCGAAGGCATCTGGTAACAACTTTGCGCAAATCTCAACCAACTCTGTAGGGTCGGTGAACAGCGCATCTCGCATAGAGTCTAACTGTGCAAGAAGCGCACGTCGCACTTCAACGGGTAACGTTCGGCGCTCAACGCGGTGGATTTCATCTAGAACTCGTAGTACCAGGGGAAGCATGAAGGCACTGATGCCTTCTATCAACGACGCCATCACCAGCGCTAGATGCTCGGGATCATGACGATACAAGGTCACAACCATACCGACCATCCAGTTCGTTGTGTGGGGAGAGAACTGGGAGGTCCATCGCTCGTTCTCACGCGTGAAAGACAATCTCTCCTCGAGCAACCCCGCCATGTCGAGCACTGCACCGTTTTGTACCAGTGCCTCTAACGCACTAGAAGCTATCGCAGCTTGCTCAGAATGCACTAGTTGCTTGAGCAGACCGAGTATCTCCGGCACCAAAAACTCGAGCTGTATTGCTCCCAGAATATGTACAATATTGCTTCGCTCAAGAGCCTCTCGTGATTCATCCTCTATGAGTGCCACAATACGAGACTGGTACTGAACGGGGAGGAGGTCAGCACTTGCAATCCACACGAGCGCTTCTATCGCGGCCCTTCTTATGCCTTCCTCCTTCCTATGCTCTACCGTCTCCAATAATTTCTCGATGATCACCGCATCCCCCTGCCGCGCAAGCGTGACTGAGAGACTCGCGAGTGCATTGGCCGTCTCGCGCAAAAGAGCGCCATCAAACGTCGTACCCGAAGCGAGCAGGGCATCAAATGCCTGACGAGTTCCTGCGCTTCTCGCCAGGGACTCCGCCCCTCTGCGAAACGGTAACTCCTGCGGGGCCGTCTCTCGCTTTAAGTCCTTTTTTTCGGTAATCCATGTAAGAACCTGATCGGGTAAGTGTTTCCAGCGAAAGCATGCCAGTAGTTCCATAAGTTTGCCCTTTAGAAATCCACTGTCCTCATGCACAATCGCCTTATTGAACTGGGAGATGGAAAGTGTGGACGGGTGACCGAGCAAGAGCAAGGTGGTCCATGCCTGCTGCTTCAAGTTACTTTCCCACGTAGACCACCGGCCCGTGTTTCGCGAGTTGCGGCGTGCGTCCAGTTGTATGAGCGCGAGCGATTTTGGCGGAATGGTCGAACTCATCCCCTCTACTTGGCGGGGCCGGACGCATTCTGATAAGCGCAGGTAAAGAAGACGACGGCGATCGGCGTCCCTCTCAGAATCCTGGGGGTGTAGTTCCAACCACTGAACTAGATTGAGAGGAACCCGCGGGTCATTGCAGGATGGCGCGATATTGCCGCCCAGGTAGATGTCAAACGTATAGCGGTCGGGGTCGGACTCATAGAGCTTGACGATGAGCTCCCATGCCGCCTCCTGTACCAACAAATCTGTATCATAGTTATCGGCTATAGTGCTGAGCACTACTAATGCAAGTGTGCGAGCGAAAGAAGCCTCTCCGTCAACTGTCACCTGCTCTAAGCAACGACCAAGCACAGGGATCGTAGAGACATCGGCTAAGTCGCTAAGCGCAGCGAGCAAAGGCGTGGTCATCCGGTGTCCAATGCGCCGGTGGAGTTCTTCCAGCAACAGAAGACGCTCGGATTCTCGTGTACCCAGTCGCGTTAATGCCCGCAGGGCAACATCCCCAAGGTCGCCATCATCGCGGCGAACTATTCCCCAAAGGCCAGCGACAAGATCCGAACGCCGATAGCCGAGTCCGCTGATCGTCCAGCACAACTCTGCGTTCGGCTTTGAACGCAATGAATCAGACAGCATATCTAGGCACGAGTGCATGAGCCCCTGCCGGGTCTCTTCTGGATACTGATTTAACCATTCCGACAAGGTATCACGACTACTCCCACGCGCAATTCCGGTGCTTTCCGGCTGGTCAGGTGCGATTAACCAGGGGAGAAGCCGCTGCAAAATGAGATCTTGGGCAATCTCAGGATCATCGCTTGTAGCCTCTCGAAGGACATAATATGCGTGTTCAAGCAAATCGTAGGCGTTCTTGACAGGGTGCTCCGCCGCCAACACTTCGATGTCCTTCAGGAGTGTGAGAAGGACTGACAAATCTTCTTCTTGATGCAGTTGCATGCGCAAGCTGTATATCTGTTGTTCCAGATCATTCGTCATTGCATACCCTCCTCCGTCGCCTTTCGAGCCAGAAAGCGGCCGACAAACGGATGCCGCCAGTCCCAAATTCTTCGTCCCGTTTCGCGAATGATGCCCGCGGATAAGGCTTCGTGATAGAGATGCTGATGAATCTGTCTACCCTGTAAAATATAGTCACAACGACTTACTTCCAACCAGATTTCGAACGGGAATTGAGCAGATTGCGTGGCAAATGCACGCAGGGCAATCGCCGACAGCGCTTCAGCGACATCATCGCGATTCCATTGCGGATGGCGTCTCCACGCCTTTTCATAAAACCACGACAGGAAATATTTTGCCAGTAGATCAAGTGTCTCCGAGTTGCCATCCAGCAAGTTAGCATGATCTTCAGGCTGCAGACGCCGGAGCGCGTACCACATGGCGGGATGAGCGAGCGCCTCGAGGACTTCTTTCGGTATTGGAGAGAATGCGGTATCAATGATACCAACATCCAATGCAGGAGCGACTTGAGGAGAAAGCAATCGTTCGAAGCGTTCAATATGCATAGGGAGATCCTGCTCAACTGCATCGAGTAACTCCTGGGGAGAATAGCTCCCGACCGATATGGGCTTCACAGTTGGATTTTCCAGCATAGCCGGTGAAAAGGCCTCTAGCAACCAGTCGTTCATAACGACGCCAGGCTCGCGGCAAGTCACAATGAGCGTTGCGATAGGCATCTCAATGGTACCGGAATTACGTTGCATGTGCTGCTCTTGCTGCCAGAACCAACTAACTAGATCGCTAATGTTCGTATCCCTCCCCTCTGTCATCCGTTGCTCATCTAGCCCGTCAAGCACCATGCAAAGAACCGGTCGGCTATGCGGGTTGGCAATTCGGAGCCGCTCCAACGCTTGTTCTAGTGATTCGGTACGCCTATTTGCCGGGATACCTGACCATCCTCCCACCACCCAGGAGAGTGTATGGGTCCGAACATCACGTACATGCAAAAAGATTGCCAACGAGCCAGGACTTTCGGCGGATCCTTCCAGCATCAGGCGTGATAGGTGCCATGCAGCAACGCTTTTACCGTTCCCCCCGTCCCCTGTTAAGATAATGAGCGCAGACCTTTTTACCCGGTCTGTCGCCTCTACCAGCAATTTGCGTCGAACCGGTACTTCATAGACCCCCAATTGATTCCTTTGCGCTTCCCAATCCCTTTCCGTGCGCTCCCGAATACTTGGAAGGGTCAATTTATACAGGTCTTCGTAGCCGCGGAAAGCTTTTATTAGCTCAGCTTTACTCAATGGCAACGCTTGGCGCGCCGCTGCGCGCTCTACGAGTATGCCGACTAGTGTAGAAATCCCCTGCTCATATTCATCCAGGGTAGCGCCATACTCGCAGGCAAAGTGCCTCAATGCTTCTTTCCAGAGAGAAAAATTCAGTCTCTCGAAAATCTCAGTTGCCTGTAGCAAGTCTTGTAGTTCCGGCTGCAGAAATTTGGCGTGCGATCGCTGCCCGGCCGGCTTGCGCATCACAGGGCGAAGAGTCCGACTGATGGGGCGATTCGTGATGATACGGTAATGAATTGTTTGTTCTGCCTCCAGAGTCAACTGCCGTATGCTTCGTCTGAAGTTCTCGCAAATGTGCTTGAGGTCGGTCGGGGTCAAAGGTGAGCGATCAGGATTTTGAGAGTACTTGAACTGTATGAGCACATAGGCTCCCGGCTGGTCCAGACCTAGTCGATGGGCTAACGCATCGGCATCACCCGTTTCATGGTAGACATCACCTTCATGGATAACACCCAGAAGCGCTTCCATATCGGCATTTTCAACTGGTATGGTACGGCACTCGGCCCATGCTCGCAATCCCACGGTGCCCATCATTTGATAGAGAAAACCAATCAGAGCAACTTGGCCCCCATCCACTGTTCTTCCTCCAAAAGGTCTAGCAACCGAAGAAAAGCGAAACTCAGACGCCCAAAAGATGCTTTCTACTTTGCAAAAATCAGCGCTGTTTGATATGCAGGATAGTGAGACAGGGAAGATCTTGATGGAAAATATTGAATTTGCTCGTGCATTCCAGCAGCGACGATAGGTTATTGAATCAATTCCCGCCTCGTCCTCATATGCAAGTGCCAGCATATCATAGTATCAGGGGAAGTACAAGCCATTGCTCTGCTTTTTGGTGCATAGCTCTTTCAAGATCGGTGGTATCTTCATGAGGCTCGACATCTATACAGGTGTAATAATCGAATGCGAGGCCGTATTCTTGTACAGGATACTTCTCTTCCTGTTGAACTTGCTGAATAACCTTGGTAATCCCTTCGGCGATATCCGCAAAGGCTTCGTCACGAATGCGCCAGGTGGTGACAGGTTTTGCATGTGTCGGTAATGCCTGCAAGCTCCCAAGATCAGTCGTTTTCCAAGCTGATGTTGGTCGCATAATGATAGGAATAACTTGTACTTCCCCTGTTTTGTGCCATTCAATAGCTCGGCGCATTTCTTTTCCCCTGCAATACTCTGAATGCATAAAGCTAGGGCTGATGAGAAGAAGAATGATATCTGCGTGATCAAGATGATGAGCGATTGCTGGCTCCCACTCTGCTCCAGGAGGGATTTCACCATCGTGCCAGAGAGTAATATTTTCCTGGGATCTCAAGGCAGCAAGATGCTTATTCAAAAGATTGAAAAGAGCTTTATCCTCATGGGCATACCCACAAAATATAGAGACAGGGGGCACTTCGGTCTGCATGAGAATGCTATTCCTTTCTCCTGTTACTCAGTACAAAGCCAAGCTGAAAAAGGTCGAGATAGAAATCTTCTTGACCTCGCTTCCCACATAGACAGAAAAGCTTTCGCTGAACGGTCTTTTCCGACTTGGTTCTGTACTAGGGACCTACGCACCTACAATGGGCATGACAGCAACAGTCACGCTTATGTCAGGGAGATACCTCTAGATTTGCCAGCTGCAAAACTGGTCCTCCGGCTTCCTCCAATGTGACAAAAGCAAAACCAATTTCAAAACTGCCTATTCCAGCGGGTACATTTGAACCACGGAACCAAAAGCCATGTCAGGCGTCTGTACATAAGCAGAACCCACCGGCAGTTGCTCGATACGTGCCGCTATGTCCTGGCCCTGGCTACCCTTGATGAAGCCTGAGACCTTCTTAGAGTCAGGATAGTTTACGCGAAAGATCACTTTGGTCCCTGCGTTGCCAAGGATATCCTGGTGGAAGTCACCAATGCCCTGACTGGCTACCACGACGGCTATGCCAAACTTGCGACCTTCTTTCATAATCTTGGGAAGGGTTACATCTCGCGCAAGACGATGGGCTTCATCCAGCACCACAACAAGTCGCAGGCGCTCGGCGTTTCCCCAGCTGAACATATCTTGATACAGCTTGCGCAGTACAAACGCACCTGCTGCTAATTGCAACTCTTCGGCATAGAGATTATGCAGATCTATAACGAGGCCACTGCGAATAGTAGAAAGTAAATCAGGGGCATGCTGTACAGGCCGGAAGAGATCCATCTGAAGCAAAGGACGACAACGTGCAGAAACATTGCTCACGTGACGTGCTTGCTCTTCCTGTCTAATGCGCCTGAGTACCTCTTCAGTCGTTGGATACTCCTGGTCTATTGTATCTTCATCCCCAAAACCTCGCCCTCTATAGGCATCCTGGATGGCGGTGTATATGATGTCGCGCTGCATGAACCCCATGCCAGTCACATTGGCGAAAATTTCGGCCAGGGCATAGCTTGTCGCTTTCCAACCACCTACACCGTTCCCCTGTGTACATTCGAAGGGCGAGAACGGAAGCCCTTGCGCGGCATCAATAACCGTTGGGTGGAGTATACTCAGAAATAGACTCTGTGGATCTGCAAACTGCCCGTGAAAATCCAGCACCAATGATGGCACATGCTGTTTTCCAAGCTCGCCTAAGATGCGCGTGATGGTCCATGATTTGCCTTGACCTGGAATACCTACAATGAAAAGATGCGGGCTACCTGTTATACTGGGTGTCCATTCAACTGGCATACCCGATGCCTCCCCCAATGGGATGGTGACCTCCTCATGAGAGGATGTTATGAGTTCAGCGGGAGACCTCCCCGGAGTTTGCATTTCGCCTGGTAGAGATGCTTCTTTTTTAATACTTTCTCTTTCCTGTGTTATAGCAGTGGCGAGGTCATCACTGGTCATACCTTCGGATGATGGTGCCTCTCCCAGATCTGTCATTTCAAAATCGCTTCGTTGTGTGGAATATGTCATGAGAGGTGAAAACTCTGTTGCTTCCTCCAGGTCCTGTGCGGTAAGCACCATGATTTTTGCCTTTTCTGTTTGTGTATCGATCAGCAATGGTTTCCGTTGTGGGCCCTCCAAACTGACGATATAGCCTTCATAGCTGGGGCGGAATTCCATGTCTGTCCTTTCCAGCCTGGCGATGTGCTCCAGAAAGACTGCTTCAGTACCAGGATCGAAGAGCTGGTAACGGCGAGATCGTTCAAAGTAGAATCTGAGCACATTTGCGAGATAGGCATGTTGCAGCGCCTTGTCAATACGCTCCTCATTAAAGAAGCGATTCCTCATTGCCTGCGCTGATCCTTCCATCTGGAGTGCCATATCCTCCGCAAGCTCCTGCAGCAGAGGAGTCTGTCCCCTGCGCCACTTGACCTCGATAAAAGTCGCGTCGAAAATGTTGCGCCTGAAAGAGATGAGAACCAGGTCACAGCGACGTTCACCTCGCGTCGCTCTGCCTGTCCCTTCCTGTGAGAAGAGGCGAGGATAGATATCTACTGGCACAAGCACAGCTTGCCGTAAACGACCCGTTTTCTGAAGCCAGGCAGTAACAGTCCCAAGCCCGACTGCTGCTGCCGCGCTTGTCGGGGATTCAAGTGCCTGCAATGCCAGTCGTCCAGAGATAGTCTTCAGGTAGTGTAGCAGGCGACTGACGCTCTGATCGACGCTGGCGAAGCCAAGTTCTTTCATGGCCTGACGAAGCAGTGTCTCAATTTCTTCATGCCAGGCCGTCGTCACCATCATGCGATGTCCCAGTCCTTCGATGGTTTCGGGTGAATAGTCCAGTACATATTTTCGCGCGACGTTATCAAGACCAGGGTGATTGGGGGAATCGTAGTAGTCAAGGGTAAAAAATCGATCCAGCGTGACGACCCAGTTCGTATTCGTGTGCAGGCGTTCTAACAGTTCACAGCGCGTCTTATCGAGATGGACCTCCAATATAGGATGTACATCCAGACGCTGACTTGAGAAATAGCCGCAGGCATTCAGAAATACATCGTGCAGATCTGTCAGGATTTCGCTATATTTGGAGCCAGCGGGATGTTCCGCTTTTTTTACGCTCTCCGGCACGATACGATGCAGCCAGCGTAAGCCGTTTTCATCGGCGCTAAACTGTGAGACAAAACGAGTAATAAGACCATAGAGGCCATTGACACTATTAGTGGCTGTAGTCTCCTGCGCGATTGGTCGATGCCCTATTATGGGCTGGGTGAAATCCGTCACTACAGCTATATGCGCTTCTGGAGGCTCTCTCTGCTCCAACTGGCTCAAAGGACGCACGATGGTCGAGATACCTGGCAGGAAATAATCACTTGTCTGCGCGTACTGCTGCTCAATTTGCCTCCGCACATCATCCAGAGCCTTGAGTGGTCTCTTGTGCTCGTCTTGTAGAAAAGCCGTAATCTGAAATGAAGAGATGGGGTGCTCCTCCGCTCCTTCTTCGGTAGATGTTGTTTTCAAAAGCAGATGTTGTAAAGCTTCCGCGAAGAAGGTTCCACGATCAGGATTCACCAACGTGGTTACGAGGGTATCTGTGTAAGGATGCAAGGCTTGAAAACGGACGAAATGCTCCTTCAGTTGATCCGGTTGAATATCACCCATTGTGGCCTGATCATGGTTCAGACCTAGAATAACAGCCACCTCATTGAAGCGGCGCTGGGGATCAGTAACACCCGCGGGCAAGGCTATACCATGAAAGAAGCGTAAATTTTGAAAAAAGGTAAATGCTTCTGTAGAACTGAGATGGTGTGCAAAAGCAGGCACATTCACTGGTTCTAACAAGCGCAGCGCTTGCATATCAATAGCACGCTTACGCGTGCGCATTGGATGCCTGAACAGCTGCGCTTCCCAATTACGCAAGAGTTGCGAATAGTTTGCATACCATGCCACCCTGAAAGGATGAGTTGGGAGTGTGACAATGGCCTCCTCCTGTCTGTTGCCCTTTCCTGTCACTTGAACGAGCAGCGTGTCAACCGAAAGTGCATCCAGTATTTCAGCACGCTCACACCTGTTCGTCACTATGGTGTCGAGCAGGTCCCGGTAGCTCTGTGCATAGCGTAAGGCTGCTCCCGCGAGCTCAGGCGTCCAATCAGCCGTTTCTACTAGATCACGCGGCAGAGCCTTTTTCAAGCGACTGAAGAATGTGTCACGTGTTTTCCAGAAGGAAGACCATAGTTCTTGAAGACTGGTCTGCAAGGTCTGGGATACACAAGCACCGGCCTGGACTTGCTGCACTTCATCTACCGAAAGCGTATAACAGCCACCATTGCGTGGTTCGTCCCGGATACGCTTCTCTAGCTCTAAAAGGGGGTTACTTAAACCAATATTCAGTGTCCCACGCCCTGGAAAAGATAGGCTAAAATAGGAAATATCCTTCTCGATCCATTGAGCTCTGGCCTCTTCTATCGCAGCCTCCCGCGTATTCATCGCGATCTCAAGCTGACCATAGGCAATGGTTGGAACGGTACTGCGGCTCTCACGGGGCTGAGCTGAGAGCGGTTCGGCAATGTCCTTGACAAGAAAAAACTCGGTGCTTGACCAAAAAATCGGCTTTTCTGCCTCTTCATCGTTGATCTCGTTGCCCGCAGCGTCCAGGGGCGCCACCCTCACACGAACTGGGCAGGTTGGAACCTCTTCTTCTTCGATGTCAAGCTTAATGGTCATGCTGCGACGATGCCCTGGCACACGTGGTACCTTTGGTTCAATGAAATCGTTATCCTCGTCCAGTTCATCCTTTGCATCGGATGGCACAATCCTGACGCTCCAACTGCTCAAGTTAGCTGGTAGAGCCGGATCACATGCCCACTTGATAGCCATTGACCTTTTTGGGCCGCAAGCAGCTCTCAAGCTGCTGTAAGCGTCATCGAGTTGATCGAGTTTACAATACTTCTCAACCACTCCCCGGGCATTTACAAATGGTTGTACCATCACGGAGCGAATGTCACTGCGATCCAGGTGAGGAAATTTCCAGCGATCGAAGGTTAATGCTTCCTGGTGCGTGAGATCGCGTGACCATGCCGGAACATCGTTCATCGACCTTCCCCGGAAGAATAACCCCAGAGCAGTAGCTGTTTCTTTATCTACCTTCAAGCTTTGAATACGTTCGCGCGCCATGGCGCTGATACGTGATGGATGCGCCAGATCAAGAGTACAGCGACGGTTGCTCTCCAGATTCGCGACGAAATCTGGACTGGCGTCAGCAATGAGACCCACCCGCCACAGCTCCAGGCCCAGCCTGGAGAGTTCTTTAGCCTGTGCAAGCTCAAGAGCTGCAATTGCGAAATCCAGGCGCTGGTCATAGCTCGCCAGGAGGGTTCCCCTGGAGACGATACGAAGGACTTTATGCACTTCATCAGGCAGTTGTTTCAGAATGCGCTTCAAGACTGCCTCATGAAGTTTTCGTCCATCAATAAATGCAAAAGAATTGGCGAGTGAACTATATGCTGCATCCACCAGGTCTGAAGAGATAAAGAGACAGAGACGTCCCCGTTTGCGGTTGCGAATCTCAATGGCCTCATCGGTAGTGATAAAAATGGCATCCTTTTGGGTTGCAGCAGCGCGAGTTGTGAGTAAATGAAAAGAGATGTCTTCCCCCGCGTGTTTTTTCGCCAGGTACTGGCAGGTAGCCATCGCCTCCATACGTTCCAGGAAGTCTACACGGGCACAATGCCCATCCGTCGTGCCTTGTAATTGGCCAGCTATTTCTTCGGCTAGCAGCTCTGTGCGTATCGTACTCATCTATCTCTTATTCCTCCGTCCTGATCATATCTGTGCCCGCGTAAGGAGCATGCAGGCGCTGTGCGGTAAAATCATCTGAGAGATCGCGGAATATGCCCATCTGCCTGAGTCGATCCAACATGGCACGCAAATTGTCACGTGCCGCCGCTGCATATTCTGCACCCTTAAAGATGTCCGGAGGACGATCTATAAGAATCCCATAATGTGCTTCTAGAAACGCAAAAAATTCTTGCAGGCGAATCGATCTAATACCTTGTTGAGAAAGTCGCGCTGCTGCTACCTGCACAAGGACCGCCAGTAAGTCACTTGATGGGGCGTAGCGCCACGATTGACGAGACGTACTACTGCCACGCAGCACGCCATGCGGTTTCTTCATTCCGCCAACACCGTAGTACCATTTGATAAGATTTGTCAACGCGTTATCTCGCTGACCCTCTACCAGCAGATTCACCACCCGCTCAAAGTCGGTCTCTGCCACTTCAGCGATCTCACTGAGCCAGGCAAGGTTTTCTTCATTTTCTTGAATTCGAACCTCCTCGTCCTGCAATTCGTTTTGTTCACGTATGCGTTCTTCCTCCGTACGTGCCTGCGCCTGGATATGCATATCAATGGAAGGTTCCTGCTGTAGTAGTAGCAAGCGCTGAAGATAAAGCGGTCCAGAGGTGCTACCATCAAGGATGGCATCGATTTTTGCTCGCCTCTGTGCGTTTCGGCTGAGCTGTCCAACATAGCCATCTAACAAGCGAAGGTGCAGCAGGGATGAAAGATACTGCTGGTATGCCTCGACATCGCGCCGTACACAGGCTTTCGCCATTTCCTGGCTGTAGCTCCTCGCGTCATTCGTGAAGTCCAGGTAGAGTTGTGGTGGCGATGCGTGCAGCGAATCACGCATTGCCATGGGTAATGTTTCCGGGTTCTGCACTAGGTGGTTAATGGCGTAGACAAGTTTCAGTGTGTAGTTGAACAGTTCGAAGTTGATCAACGCGAGTAAATGATAGGTGAAGGCCTGCGTGGGCATGCGTTTGTAGTACTCAAAAAGGTACCGTAGTAGATCGGTGGCAAGTTCACTTGCAAGCACCGGGCAAGCTGGAGTGACGCTTGTTCCGCGGCTCAAACCTATCCTTGTATTTTGAAAACCATCCAGAAACGCAATAGCGAGACGTGTCAGGGTATCAAGTTCTGTCTTTCCATCATACCGGCCTCCTAGTTCTGGCATATCACCGATGATAACTCCTCGCCCGAAGATCTCTGTAATTGCTTGCTGAAGCCTGTCATCGGCTCGCTGCATCTTATCTCGCAGAGCCTGATAAATAAATATATCTGCTCCTCGCTGGCGATTGCCCTCCGCAGGAAAACCAGCCTTATGAACTAACAATGTATATGGTACAATTGAAGTGATCTGCTCTTCTCTTTTAGCATGGCCCACACCACCAGTGGTGATGAGTGCGGAACGTACAAGCCGTTCTAGCATTCTACGTCCCGCCGGATCATCAAAGCCTTCTAATACTGGATGCTTTGATAGAGCATCTATGTAGCCTTTAATATTTTTGGGGTCATTGGCCCGCTTTGCCTTACCACGTCCTTCCGATAGGATAGTGTAGAAGAGTGATGGAAGAAATAGATCGATATCGAAATCATTCATTTCAACCGTGAACACGGGGGAAAATTTTACTCCTCGCAGCTCCTTTGGTAATTTTACTTTCATTTATGATCCTCCTCCTTCTATATTCCTGTGCGAATAATATTGCCGTTCCGCTGGGTGATGTAATGCACGCGGTGCTGATTTTCAATAAGCACAAGATCACGAGTTTCTTGCAGGAGCAGCGCATCCTTGAAGCGTTTCAGGTCTTCCAGCAATGGCTGGTACTCTTGCGCATCGGGCAATAATCCGTTCGCCATGCGCATGAGCAGCTCGAACAGGTCGACTGTGATCTCAAGGTGCGGCATCCCTGATGTATGTTCGAATATCACAATTTCCGGGATTTGCTCGATCATTTGCATGCCGTAAAGTGGCTCAGCATAGACCTTGAAATCCTCTAGAGGAAACTGTTTGAGCACGACCAGTTGCTGCTCTTCCGAGGCACTGACCTGAACACTCAGTTTGCCAGGTGGCACGTCTTCTACGATGCCATCCGAATGGAGAATACCAAGCGCAAGCTGCTCGCGTATCCAGGCTATCGGCTCGTCGTCCAGGCGGTCGTCGAGCAGCGCCATGAAGTCTTTCGCGTATTGATAAGGCAATAAATGTTGCCTGCGAATGTATGGGACGTGTCGCGAGCCATTTTTCTTCTCTATTGTTGCTTTGCTGATCTCAAAGTACAGTCGTCGTTTTGTCGCTGCAATCCACTCACGTTCGTCTTTGAAACGCTGTAAGCTCAGATCGATGCTATCGGCAAATAGAAGACGCCGCGCATCAGCTTCCTCTGGCGATTGGTGGAAATGGAGGAAGCGGTCAAGCTGTGGATGTGCGAACCGTGCTGGATCAAGGTTGATCAACTCGCGTAGTAGTTCATCATTCATCTCAAGCGGCGCAAATGCCGAACGCCAGTAGTTCAGGTTGATCAGTGATGCTCCTGCCTCCTCGCCATGCCTTGCCTCATGTACTTGCTGACAACTGGTATTGCCTGTAATGAGATAGGCAATGGCAGAGCGCAGATCACGCATTGTCATATGACGCTGGCGGCGCAGGTGTGTAAGCAAAAGCAGATACTCTAGCCATTTGCTGATACTACGTTTGCGCAGCGCAGCAGCGTTGTTACGTATGGGGCACACAGCGGCAGCGGCGCAGGTCTCACAGATCTGCCAGCGCTCCTGGTTAACGAGGCTTTGCAGCACACGGGTGAAAATTGATGGCTCTGCAGCTTCGGGTAAGTTCACAAATGCGCGCCGCTTCAGGTCCACTACCCAGACGGGCACATGCTCTACCTCACTCTCATCCTCAAATCGTGCTATCTGTTCTGCCAGCCAGTGGAAACGCTCTTTGTGGCGGTCAAAGTAATCCATGAGGCGTCCATCATTGATGGCAATCAGCACGGTCAACGGGGTGTCAGGCATGCTCCTTCCTTCCAGCCCCTGCAACTTTTGCGCAAGCTGTTCGTCCGCGCTAAGTCCTTTATATGCTTCTGAGGCATCGTAGCAACTACGAAACGTATGCCCTTTATACTTACATTCCCAGCCATCGGCGTCGTGCCTGAGAAACGTGGCCTGCTCGTCTTCTAACTTCTCGCGGACCTGTTCCAGGAAGGCCGTTTTCCCGTCGCCAGGATTGCCGGACAGGAACACGGCTTTCGGACGATCATGAAAGATTGCAGGAAGCAGCCACAAATCCAGTGCAGTCGGCACGTAGGTTTCACGCACGAACGGGGTATCCAGTCCCCTATTGTTGGCATTACCGCTCTCGCTATTGCGATAGAGACTGCGAATGTCGTCCACCCAGGGATTTATTTGCTCGGCCAGTGTACGTATTTCTACCGGTTCTTCAAGTGCGAGGACGGCGGTCTGCAGATCGTTCCGCACCTGGGCAATCGATGTAGGGCGCTCCTGAGGATCATTTGATACCACGCGCAGCAGCACTGCCGCTATTTTTCGCACCTTCTCGCTGGTAACGCGGTCTGGGATGCGCGGTATTCGTCGTGTACCCGTGAGTTCAAACGGGAGCGAGCCGGTGAGCATCCTGAAAAGCACAATACCGGCGGCATAGCGATCACAGGTCGACGGTGGGGTCAGCGCTGTCAATGCCTCCGGTGGTAGGTAAAGAGGGGTACCAGCCGCACGCACACTGCTGGATGCTCCCTGCTGGATGGCGAAGCCAAAGTCAATCAGGACGGGATACTGCCCCTCATCATAGAGAATGATATTTTCAGGCTTAATATCGCGATGCAGCAGGTGTTTCGTTTCCAACTCCTCAATAGCATTCATCATGTCCTGCGCAAAGGGCCACCAGCGCTCCAGGGGCCAGGGGAAGGTGGATTCCAGTTCTTTCAAGGTCTGTCCGGGAATATACTCCATTTTGATATGCACGTCGTCCTGCTGGCGATAAATTTCTGAAATGCTGGGCAGGTATTTGCTTTTAATCTGGGCCAGCGAACGGTACTCTGCTACTGCCTGTTGATAGACCTCTTCAGGCCTGAGAAAACGTTTGAGCACAAAGCGCCCTAGCCCGGCATCGGCGTAGTCGGCATAGCTTGCGAGATACGTCTTTGCCATTGTTCCCTGTCCCAGAACACGTTGGACCTTGAAACGCCTGTCTAGCAGGTACGTGTCTTCCTCCTGGGGTGTCCCACTTCGCAGGCGCCGGGCAAGTTCGCTCAACTGTGACACGATCTCCTTTGCCGGCAGGGGTGGTGCATAGTGTTCAGGAGTCACAATCTGCTGAAAGAGACTGGAGAGTTCGGCAGTGAAGTCAGCAGGAAGGATCGACCATCGTTTCTGAAGGTCAGGAAAAATGATTTCGCTTTCGACGGATGCGCGTATCCCCGCGATAGAGACGCCTGCAACGCGTTCCAAAAACACCAGTGCCAGGCTAAAGATGTCGGTTGCTGGGGTCGCATGTTCATAGCCAACTGCAAGATCAAAAGAAGCATACGGGTCTTCGTTTGCAAAAGCAAGCTTATCGAGAGGAGCCGCGATGGTGCTGGTGCCCAGCCGTGCGGCAAAGAAATTTGTAAAGGCGATTTTGGGCGCCTGTCCCCCCTGCAGCACATAGACGGTGTCTGGTCCAATAGCGCGATGCAGGATATTCTTACTATGAATGATGTCCAGTCCTTTAAAGCAGGCTGCCGCGAGCAGCAATTCCAGAGCAAGCTCTTCACGGGTCTCCGGGCGTGGATACACACTTAATGGTTTGCCTTTCAACGGAACGATGGGGAGAATAAGAAAGTCGTCGGACCATTCAAAAGGCACCGCGACTTCGGCAACCAGGCCCGTGCTATACAGTTCGCGCAGCGCTTTAAACTCCCGCAGGTAGAAATTTCTCAGTTCGTGTGCTGCAAGCGGGTCGCGCCCAAGATCGTAGATCATCAGAAGGTATGGTTCACCGCCGTCCATAGTGGCATGAAAAAGACGCACACCAGGACGAACAGCTATTGCGTCTTCAACGGTGAAAAGATTGTTGATGCGGCCAGGGACAGCCGGTCGCTCAGAGAGATCTACCAGCGCTTTTTTCACCAGGTTATGTACCTGGCCGACAAGCGGATTGCCTCCCTGACTATCGATTGCGCAGAGACGCTGGCATACATCCGTCAACAAGAAAATGCCATTGGCCGCGCGGGAATCAAGAATCTGTGGTAATTGATCGGTAGCGGAGAGCAACACGCCTCCCCGGACATAGCGACCACCGCTTTTCAGGGCAGGCACCTTCCACCCGATATGGCCAGCCAGTACTTTCGCCACATAATCCGCCTTTGCCAGAGGACTGCGTTCTGAAAAGCCATCCATTCTGACCCATTGTTCCTCATTGCCGCGAATTTTACCGCGCCAGGATTTCTCATCCAGGAGAAATATCCAGCGTTTGCCGACCACCACAAAGTCTATCTCGTAGGAGCGTCCATTGCTGGTTGGCAGCGTCTTATTACAGATGACAAGCCACGAGTCGGGCAGTTGCTTCAACTCCTCGGCTGCTCTTCTCTCTCCTTCAGTGATAAATGATCCAGTGGCACTCAATAATTCAGCCATCCCGCTTGCCTCTTTCTCTTGTTTATGCTGTTTATCCATCAATCTCTGCGAGAATTATTGCTTTGCAAACGTCTCCCTGCTCTCCCTTGGCCCATGGGCCACCGCCGCATCAGCAGGCGGCGGCACCAACCGCGTCTCATACGGCACCCCCGACTCCAGCGCCCGCTGCATCTCAGCATAGATTTCCAAAATCACCCGCTTCGTCCGGTACTCTCCGTACTCTTTCTCATCCTTGCGCTTCACAATCGGGAACGTCTCCATAATGTAGTCCACATCATCGCGCTCGATGCCATACAAATGAAAATACGCTGCATCCAGCTCGCAGCGCAGCAGGAAACGCCGCTCCTCGTTCCATCTGAAGGGAGGACCATCGTAGCCGCAGTCTTTGGCGAAGGGTTCCAGGTCCCAGGCGGTGTAGGTGAGTTCGAGAGCGCGGGGGAATATCCAATCACCCACTAAGTTTCTATTGTCCCATTCGCTTATCACCCCATATTGATTTGGGGGAAGTACTGGAAGTTGCTTCAGATTAAAGGGTTTCATATGAGTACCGCCGAGTTTCTGTCGAGCGATATAATCGAAGACAAACGATGAGGTGCAGCTACCAAAATATGTCAGTTCACGAGTGTATTTTCGATTTAAAACAACTGTGTGAAGAGTGTCACCACAAGGTAAAACAGGAAGAATACTGAATATTGCTGTTCGGACATTTGTGGTGTTTGTGATATCGCGAAACACTAGTAGAGCTTCTCGTCCATCTTTTATGAGCTTGGGCATGTGAGACTCATGGACCCAGTAGCGTGGGATTGACAACATCAAAGGATTATCATGCTGCGACTTGCTCAAATCACTATCGGTTTTTGATGAGCCTTCATAACTACCAAATCGATGATCGAAGTGCAAGATCATTTTGCCTTCATAAAGAGGCAAGCACTTTTCGCCATCTTTATAAAAAACATTGCCCTCGAGTTTCCAACCATCAGTTTCTAAATGTTCGCGAGTACGAAATAAGTGTGAGTCATTTGCCATATGAAACATTGAGAAGAACTTAATATCCCACAGATTCCCTTCAGGACTATCCTCCTTGATAAGAATGGGTATACGCTCATATAAAGCTTTTGTCAGTTCCATGTCTCGCTTCGAACGGAATATAGGACATGTACGAGTATTAGGATTTATCAGGGCTAAATCTTTGGCAGAGAGTGTAAAACGACGGTCACTATCTTGTAGCTCCTCTACCTGATGGAGAAAGAAAGCAAATTCAGCACCAAGCATGGCTGGTTTAGCTAAGCCGGTAAGGGTGAGCAAACAGAATTTATACCTGCTGTCCACATCTGGAAAAGCGCCTGCAACATTATCAAAGTCGTATAAACTAACTAAGGTGTAAGCCTCTGCTAAATCTCGGAAAAAAACCTTAGTTGTGTCATCAGTAGCAATGCCGGAAGGCACAATACACCCAACTCGCCCTGTAGGATTGATGACAAGACGCATCGCCTCGGCAAAGATGGCATAGGTATTTATATCACCTCGACCGCAGAGCGGATAGCGGTCCGTATCGCGCACTAAATGGCTCTCACCAGTGGCCTGACGCTGGTCCTCCATAAAAGTGCTGTATAGAGCAGGGTCTTCATACTGTAAGGCCGTGATCATGCGGCGGCGCTGTGCGGCATTGGCAGCATTCGCAATATCAGGGTGCCGAGTGGCAAACCATTCTTTTTCCTGAATCTTGATGCGCTCCCACGGCGGATTCCCCAGCACCACGTCAAAGCCACCAGACCAGCCCGCCTGATCGTTTTCGGGTTCTTCATCTTTTGATGGCACCCTGAACACATCCGGGAAAGCCAGGTGCCAGTGGAAGAACTGGTATTGTTCTCTCAGCCTTATAATCTCGGCCTTCATCCAAGGCGCGATGTTGAAGGGGTTCCTCTCGATGTTGCGGAAGACCTCTTCGGTGATGGGGTAGGCGAATTCGTTATTTTTCTTCCACACAAAAGCAGCACACCAGGCGTCGGCCCATAGCCTGCCAGACTCGTAAGCGTTGGACTTTACCAGCTTATCATAGTATTCTTGCTTGCGGCGCACCTCTTCTACTGTATTATCGCTCATCTCTTCCAGGTGCATCATACCTGCTGCCAGGTCGCCCAGGCGGTCCCACGGCCATTGCTGGCCTTGAGGGTCGAATAAAGATCGGTTCCCTTCGCGCTGGTATTTGTTCTTCTTCCTGTATTCGATGCAGATTTTCTTGTCGTCGCCCTCGATGGGCTCAAAGGCGCTATCGGGAATACCCTTTGCCAGCAGCGCGGGTGTGGCTCCCAGCAGGCTGTTGCCGCATTGAATATGCTGCTCCAGGAAGGAGAGCGGCTTGCCCGGCTCGATGGCCTCCATCCACAGGCTGACCTTGCACAGTTCCACGGCCATCGGGTTGAGGTCCACACCGTAGATGCAGCGCCCGACAACGTCGCGCAGCGCCTTGCGCCGGGCTTCTGGTGCGGGTTCTTCATCTCCTGTGCGGATAGCGGCCAGGCGTTTGGCGATGCGGTGGGCCGCCGCGATCAGGAAGTGGCCGCTGCCGCAGGCGGGGTCACAGACTTTGAGGTTGAGGATGGCCGTCTCCGGGTCAGTTTTCGCGCAGGCCTCGTCCAGCACAGGGTCAAGGGCCGAGTCGAGCAGGCAGGTAATCAGGCTGGTGGGCGTATAATAGCTGCCGGTGGTTTTGCGCTCGTTGCCGCCTGCCGTTTGCAGTTCGAAGCGCGCGGCCTCGATGTGCAGCAAAGGGTGCAGTTCCAGCAGCGATTCGTAGACGCTGCCCAGTTCCTCTGACCCCAAGTTTTTGTAGTCCACGGCGCGGCGCATGCGCCTGTCAGCGGTGAAGGCCAGCGAGCGGATGGCGTCGAGCAGGTCGTGGTTGGCAAGCTCGCAGTCCGCCAGGGCCGCAATGGCCTCGCGCGAGAAGAGGAAGCTATTCAGTGCGGGCAAGCCCAGTTCAGGGCAGCCCCTGTCCTGGCCGAGCTGCTCCATCACCAGCCGCAGCCCACAAAAGAGATCGGCGTGACGCGTGCCGCTGCGCTGTTCCGCCAATCTACGCAGCCGCACCGTTGCATAGTAGTGGGTGTAGCGCTCACGAGCAGCCGGGTTGGCCTCGGGGTGAAAGAGGACATTGCGATCTTCCGCCACGAAGAGCACGATCAGGCGGTAGACGAGGCGCAGGACCTGGCGGTAGTAGTCTTGCGCGGTGAGCGTGCCCGAGCGGAGTTGTTCTCGCAAAGCGTTGTTCGCGGGGTGCGCCAGGAAGCCGCTGCCGAGGGCCGTGATGGCCTTCTCCACGCCGTTGCGCAGTTGGTCGAGTGCGCGGGTACCCTGTTCGTGCGCGGCGCGTGACCACTGCTCCAGCCAGCACGCCTCAGGGCGCTCGGCCTCGACCCGCGACTGGTGGCAGAGCAGCCACAGCAGCACAAAATCGGCATAGACTTCGCCGTCCATCATCTCTTCCAGGTCGAACTCGACATAAGCCTGGCGCGTCAGGCTCACATTGTCGCGCAGGATGCGCAGCTGCAGCCCATTGGAGACGACGCCCCACAGGTGGCTTTCAGAACGGTTCAACAGTTCCTGTACCAGGCTGTGCGGGCTGCTGCGGGCCGCGCCTGCTATGCCCCTGCTAAAATGATCGAGGTCCACCTTGAAACTGACCAGGTGAATGGGTGTATGCTGCCAGCCGTGCGAGACGGGATAGCTTTTGTCGCCGATCTCGATGGCTCTGGATGTGAGCAGGCGACCGTAGCCCAGTTCCGAGAAGAGGGGCAGCAGCCAGCGTTCCCGCGTCAGTGTGGTTCCCGCGTCATTCGCAGGAAGTTTCTCCCTGCCTGCTTTGAACACTGTCCACGCCGCGAGCATGTGGTTCCACGCGCGGTTGATGGCCTCGTTGAGCTTCTCTCCTGATAGATGATAGGCATCGGGCGTCAGCCCGCCCAGGGTAGTATCGCCCTGGGCAACGCGCTGGAGCAGGTCTGTTGGGAGGATTGCTCCCTCGCTGCGCACGGTGGTAAAAATAGCCTGCTGGCCTCGCTTATAGGCTGGCATGTGCATATCCTTCTATATTTTCGGCAAATAGACATAGATCCCCAGGATATCCAGCGGCAACTGCGGCTCTACGCGGTAGCGCACACCGCGTATCTGCGAGGCGCTGCGTACCCGGCGATGCGCAGTGAGCAACTCCTCACCGCGCTGCTGCGCCACCTGGTTGAGATGTGGCTGCAGCACGTCAAAATCATCGAGGACAGTTTGCAGGAAATGCCGTGCTTCGTCAGGGGTGACATTGGCCTCTGCCTGCGCCTGCAGGAGCTGCTCGATGGCCTGGCTATCGTCGAGCCACTGCGCGTTGCGCGGCGAGCCGGAAAAGGCGATGACCTGGCAGTCCTCGGCCAAGAGTGGTCGCTCCTCTGCGCCGCGCTGCGTGACGATATGGAAGCGCAGGCGCACCAGTAATAGCGTCGTGCGGCGCGAGATGTGGCCGGTGCGGATCACCCCGCAGCGGCGGGCGACGCTCTCGCCTATCGGATCAAGCGCGGCATCCATGACGTAGCCCGCCAGCCCTTCGACCACCGGGTGCGTGCGGCTCAGGTAGAGCTCGCCTGCGCGCACCGGCAGTTCAAAACGCGCCTTGAGACGAGTGAGATTGCCAACCGCGTCACGCAAGGCACGCGGCGCCTCGCCCAGGTCAACCTGCAGTTCGCCCGTTCCATTCAAGGAGACTGTGGCTCCATAGGCGCTGAAGGCCGCTTGCGTGAAGATGGCAACATCAACGCCGGAGCCGATGGCGCTCTGTACCGCCTGCAATTCTGCTGCCACTTCGTCCACTTTGATGGCTTCCTGGGCGAACATCGTGCGCGAGCGCTTCTCGCGTTCCGAGACGGCATCCCACTGCTTGAAGAGATCGTCGCGCTCCTGCTGCCATATGTCCTCCAATCCCGGTAAGAGAAGCTGGGCGCTTTGCGCGTTTCCCGCATTTTCTCGCAGCAGCAGCCCCTCGAAAATGGCTTCGATCACCTGGTCGGTGTCGATGGGAACGGGCACCGAGATGCCCAGCGAGCTGCGGATGGTGCGGTGCTTGCGAATGAGCACATCCAGCACAATGCCATCGATCTGGTTGTCCAGGCCATAGTAGGTCACCACGCGCACTTGCTGGTTCGGCTGCCCGTAGCGGTCCACGCGACCCTCGCGTTGTTCATGGCGCGTGGGATTCCACGAGAGGTCATAGTGGAGCACGGCGTTGAAATACTCCTGCAGGTTGATGCCCTCGCTCAGGCAATCGGTGCAGACGAGTACGCGCTGGGGTGATTTCGCCAGTTCGAGAATACGGTTTTCCCGTTCGACGGGCGGCAGCAATCCGGTTATCGCGTCAACCTGAACGCTCTTCGGCAAGCGCTCGCGCAGGGCCTGGGCGACATATTCCGCCGTGGGAATAAAGCGGCAGAAGAGGATAGGCTGGAAGCCATCTTTGACCAGCGCTTCGGCCAGCTTGATGGCCTTTTGCAGCTTCTCGTCCTTCGACCCTTGCAGTGCCTCGGCCTCACGCGCCATCTCCAGGAGTCGGCGGCGCAACTTCTGCTGCTCTCCGCCTTCATCCTCGCTATCGCTTCCGGGCACCATATCCACCCCCTCGCTGGTGTCGGTATCCATTAGGTCAAGCACGGTGTGACGACCGATCTCATCGGCTTCGTCGACGGTCTCGGTATCGGCGACCGAGGCGCGGCTGCGCAGGGTGGCAACGGCAGCGGCAGGGCTGGAGGACATCGAGCGCAACAATGCCAGGGCAGACCACCAGCGCACGCGCTGGTGGTGTTTGTTGCCATCCAGCGGGTCGGCCACGGTCTCCCGCGTGTAACGCATCACCTTGTCGATCAGTCGTTTGTATTCTGGCGAGAGCTTGTAGTGCTGCTCGCTATCCACGCGCTCAGGGAAGGGAGTATCAGCTTGCAGGTAGGAGCGAATATCGCCGCGCCTGCGCTGCACGAAATGAGCTGCCAGCCTGCGACGTTCCTGCTCGTGCTCTCTTCCCGTCAGGTCTTGCGGCAGGTGCGCGAAATCTTTGTCAAGCAAGGTCAGCAGGGAGCGGAAGGCGTCCTCGTTGCCGCTGTGCGGTGTGGCGGTGACGAGCACGAGGTGACGCTGCGTATTTGCCGCAAGACTGGAGACGAGCTGGTAGCGCTGGTGGCGGCCACCGCGCCCCTCGTTGCCGGAGGCACAGGTATGCGCCTCGTCCACGACGACCAGTTCGGGGCAGGTGCGCAGGAACTCGTCGCGGCGGCGCTCCGACTTGATGAAATCGGTCGAGACGATCGCATAGGGGTAGTGTTCGAACAACGACTCGCCCAGGCGGCAGTTGCGCTCGAGGCGCGAGGCGGTGCTGGAGAGCACCAGTTCGGCGTCGAGATGAAACTTGTCCTGCAGTTCGGCCTGCCATTGCTCCGCCAGTTGCGGCGGGCACAACACTGCGAAGCGCGAGACCTCGCCGCGATCGATGAGTTCGCGCACGGCCAGACAGGCTTCAATGGTCTTGCCAATGCCCACGTCATCGGCAATCAGTAGGCGTACCGGGTCGAGTTTTAAGGCCATGAGTAAGGGGACAAGTTGGTAAGGCCGCGGCTCCACTGCAATACGCGCAAATGAGCGGAAAGGGCCCGCGCTTGAGCGGAAGCCGAGCCGCACCGCATCGCGCAGCAGGCGGCAGGAGCGATAATCGCCCGGCTGCGTTGGGTCGGGCAGATCGAAATGCGCCGCTTCCACCCGCTCCAGCGGGGCATAGATCCCTGTCACTTCGTCCTCTGTACCGCCGAGCGGGCGTAGCACTAGCATGTGCTCATCCGATTCTGGCAACACCACCCATTCTCGCCCGCGCGCTTTGACCAGCGAACCAACTGCGAACCTCATGCCTGCCTCCCAAAGATGTGTGGATAGCGGGCCAGCTTTGCCGCCCAGTCCTCCTGATGTCCAAAACGAATGACGATGTAGCCTATATCTTCCAGGCATTCCGTACTGACAGCATCGCGCTGCTGGCGTTCGGGATAGTCGTGATAATGCCCGTCGATGTAGATGACTGCCTGGTGATCCTCGTAAAAGAAATCGGAACGCGTGTCGCACGTCGCGATCAAATGCTGCGCGTGTGAGGGCAAACGGTGTCCATGAGCTTCCAGGTAGCGTAACCAGTCTCGCTCTAATTCGGAGTCGGAGAGGCGCAGGAGCCGCTGGAGGTGGTCGGACCGTGGCTGCTCCGTCGGGCCTGCCTCGACCTGCGACTGTGCAAGAGCCAGCAAGCTGTCGCGAATGGCCTGGCGGTCCAGCAGCCGGTGATCGCGCTGGTTGGAGTAGGTCAACAGGCAGTCGTAACAGGCTGACTCGCAGTCCTCCTGCGCTCGCAGTGCACGCCGCCTGTCTTCTCCCGTAAGCGGATCAAAGTGGCAGAGGCGCAGCGCTTCACGGGCGACCTCAGCGAGGGCCTGTGCATCGTTGAGCAGCCGCTTGAGCACGCCCGCACCGCCCTCGGCAGATTCGTAAAAGAGGATCAGGCTGCGTTCCTCCATACTGGGTAGGGGTTCAGCCGCCAGCTCGTTGTCTTCGAGTTGGTACTTCACCTGGATAGCGCTCTTGAGTATGGCCTGCAGCGAGGCCATGACGGTCGCGCTCTGCCGACTGGCTGGTTCAAACAACAGGCAATTGCGCCGGTCCTCGACATAGGGGATCACGCGGCTGGTACGTGGGGACATGGGATCATCGGGATCATCCACAGCCTGCTCGTTTTTCTGCCAGTAGCCCCGTTCAGTATCCAGCACAAACCCGTACTGCGCTTTGTCTTTGCGCCGCAGCCAGCCGAGATTGATGCGCCAGAGGGTGGCGGTATGCCCATAACTGAGCGTTGCCAGCGTCTCCCCGTTGCGCTCCACCTTGCCCAGCTGGTACAGTGGACGACCTTCGTGTTCGGCGAAGCGCACGGCGGTGCGGATCTCGAAACCGAGGCGCATGCGCTCCTCTTCATCCGAATTGATTTTGTCACGTCGCCTGGTGGCGACGTTTTGCAGGCGGAAGAGCTGCCGGAACGTAAAGCCCAGGGGAGCCTGGCAGCGTTCACACACATCAAGACCCATTCCGTCGTTGATGGGGTGCAAATAGCCGCACTGCTCGCACTGCTTCGCGCCACGCGTGGGTACATCCTCGTCATCCCTGACTGTGAGGATGACGCGGTTGATGAGATAGCGCGACCCTTCGTGGTAGACAATGGCGCGCGGGCCAAACTCGGAGATCGCCAGGAAGCGCGGGCGCGAGAGGTACTCGTCGCGCTGGCGGGTGCGCCGCCCGGGAATAAAGGCCGACAGCGGCAGGCGCGGGAAGTTATATCCCGGCAGAAAGCCCTCGCTGGCGAAGTAACGGTAACTGTAGAAGTCGGATTGTACCAGGCTCGTGATGTCGGTTAGCAGCGCAAGCTGTGACTCGGCTTCGGCGCGCAGGCGGTCGGCCTGTTTTTTGTCCTCCGCGCTGCGCGAGGCGTCAAGCATAATCAGCCCCTGTGCCTTTGCCTGAGATTGCGCCGCGCGATAGAGGCCGCGCCAGCGTTCGCAGGTGCTGTCAAAGTTGCTTGCGACCTGGTTAAGGACCTCGTCCAGCCAGCTCTCCGTGTACCAACCGGATTCGCGCAAGTCCTGCTGCAGCGTCTCAAGGACGTGTAGCGCTCGTATCTTCGCCCGCTTTCTGGCTCCGCTATCCTCGACACTCTCGCGCACGTGTCCCAGCAGTGACAGCGTGGGCGCATCGCCGGAGACATCTAGCAGGTCCTTAAGCGAACTCCCAAGCGTCAGCCCGGTCTCTGCCAGCCAGATCGCGTAGACGTGCGCCCGTACCAGGTCTTCGTTCGCCACGTCGAGCCTCGGCGGCGTCACCATTCCGGCGACCATCTGATCAGGCCGCTTAAAGAAATACTGATCGTGGGAGCTGCCGGTCGAACAATAGGAGAAGACCAGGGCGGGCTGCCCGCTGCGCCCGGCGCGGCCGCTGCGCTGTGCATAATTAGCAGGTGTCGGCGGGACATTGCGCATGTTGACCAGGTTGAGTTCGGCAATATCCACCCCCAATTCCATCGTAGGCGAGCAGTAAAGGATGGGCAAGGTTCCCGCGCGGAACTTCTTTTCTCGCTCCTCGCGCAGTTCATAGGGCACCTGCGCCGTATGCTCACGCGCCTCCAACTGGTGCAGGTTAGCAGCGGTGGTGCGATAAAACTCCACAAAGAAGGCGTTGGTGTGATGTCCCTCGCTCGGTTCTCTGGGGACACGGATCTGGTCGTGAAAAGCCCGTGTGCCGTCGCCGGCGACCCAGATCATCGCCGAAGCGGGCAACTGGTAACCGGGCTTGTCTTCTTTGTTATGTGGTTCAACCACTTGCTCAACCAACCCGGCCTTGTTCAACCCTGCTAGCAGGTGCGCGATAATCTCGTCGGTATCATCCAGGTGCAGTTTCTCTTTGTAACCCTCGAAGGTCGTTTTCCGCCGCAAGAACTGCCCAAAACCGCCGCGAGCGGAGAGATACACATTGCCGCCGTAGTCATCGTGCTCGCGCTTTCTGGGAAAGAGGATGGCAGCATATTCTTTGGATTCGTTTTCATCCAGCGCCCAGGGAGCGACCAGGCGCTGGCTACTCTGCTGCTGGATAGTCTCCTGGAAGAGCTGATCCAAGTAATCCACCTTGATGGCCAGCTCGCGCCGCATGTAATCGAGCAGCACCCGGCTGACCCTTGCCCGGGTCCCAGGCCCGGCGGAACTCAGTGCGGGATGACACTGTTGCCATACCTCTTCATCCTCGCACACCTCTTCCAACGACAGGTACTTGATGACTAGCAGGCCACACTGCTCCAGGTTGGGTGAGGTGATGCGCCAACCGCGCTTAAGATCGCGGTAGAGACGATACCCCAGCACATTGCGAAAGGCCTGCTGTGTCTGCACCAGCGCCTGGTACTTGACGTTCGGGTCGCTGGCGTAGAGGTGGATGGGCAAGGCCAGCGCATCGAAGACCCGCTGCGTCAGGTACTCGTGGCTCAAGCCGTGCTCTCCCGCCTTCTGCACCGCCCGGTAGAGGGCCGAACGCAGCACACCGACCTCGATGAAGTCATTGAAATGCCCGGCTTGTAGCGACGCGTCCTGGCGGTTATCGGTGAAGCTTAACATCTTCGGTGGGATGGACTGCTCCGGCGTCTCTTGCAGGCGGCGAATAGCAGACAGGCTCAGAATAGTGGTCGCCGTGCTGCGACCCTCTGAACTGAGCGAGGCGAGTTTGGCGAAATCATCACGCTGGCGCGAACCATAGGAGACGCCACAGTTCAGGCAGAAGCTGAACGGGGCCTGCACGAAATGGCAGCCCAGAGCGTTTTCACCATTTGCGTCGCTGGCTGTGCCATCGGCCTTGACCGTGACCTGTTGCGGTAGGGCTTGCCTGCGCGAGCGGCGCACACGATACCCGCTGCGCTGCTCCTCGATCCAGTCATCAGGCAGCCGTTCGACCAGAGCGGCTTCGTCCATAGGCCAGGGATTATCCTGGCTAGAGTACAGGAACCCGGCCTGTCCCTCGTCATCTCCTTGATTGTTCAGTTCACGCGGGATGAACTGCCCGCTCTTCCGGCGTACACAGTAGTAATCCTGCCCACACTCACGGCAGAAGACCAGCGGTAACAATACCCGCCCGCGGTCGCCCGGCACGTACTGCTGCCCCTGTAGAGTAAGATAGCGCTGCGGCTCAAGTGAAGCATAGATGGTATCGCCTTTACTGATGAACTGGTGCAGGCGAAAAGCGAAAGGTGGTCTGCTCGTCTCTGGATCCGGCTGGCAGGTATAACCTGCCAGCAGCGCATTCTGGATGGCCTCGACACACTGCTCGACGGGCAGGCCTGTCATGAGGCTCAGTTCGTGGGCCGCGCCCCTGTCGCCAAAAATGCTTTTCGGTGTCGTACGCACCAGCCGACCATCGCTCTCGGTCACACCGAACGTACTTTCAATCCAGGTTGACAGGGAGTCCCGGATGAAGCCCTGGTAATCGTGTGGAAGGTGATGCCCTTTCTCTCGGACACGCTCTGTCAACTGCTGGAGAAACTGCCCATCGTACCCGGCACTGCCGGTGGTGCGTACCAGCGTCTCACCAATCACGTGCTCTGGCTTCACAAGGGTGCCAAAGACCTGGGAAGCCATGGCAGCGACACTTGCCTGTTGTTCCTCGTAGGTACCGGCCCCGGCCAGTGTAGCTGAGGTGCCGACATATTGCAGTTCACCCATCGACAGGCGATCGCGCACGCGCCGCACCAGCAGCGCGACATCAGAACCCTGGCGGCCTCGATACGTGTGTAGTTCGTCGAGGACCAGGAATTGCAGTAATTGGGAGGTGAGTAACCGCCGTTCGATCCAGCGCGTCAGGATCAGCTCAAGCATCACGTAGTTGGTCAGTAAGATATCGGGCGGGTCGGCGATGATGCGCTGCCGTTCCTCTTCGGACTCCTGCCCGGTATAGCGGGCGAAGGTGACCGGAGCTTTTTTAGCACCCGGTGAGAGAAACTTCTCCAGTTCCTTGAGCTGACTATTGGCCAGGGCATTCATAGGGTAGACAACGATGGCCCTGATACCGCGCCCGCTGCCGTGGCGCAGCACGTAATCAACAATGGGAATGATGTAGGCCAGGCTTTTCCCGGAGCCTGTCCCGGTGGTCAGGACGTAGCTCGCACCGCTGCGAGCGACGCGGACCGCCTCGGACTGGTGTTGGTGCAGGCGCAAGGGGCGGCCTTGCTCGTCATCCGCGGACTTGTCCTTGCGAAAAATACTCGCGCAGCCAGGATGAAGCACGCCTTGAGCGACCAGTTCATCGATGGACTCACCGGGGGCAAATAATGGATTGAGTTGGATGAGTGGCTCGGGCCAGAGGACACCTTCCTGTAACTTCTGCTGAACGTACTGATTGATCTGTGGGTCGCGGATCTGGATAAAGCTGTTGATATACGAGGCATAGTCGTCGATGAGCTGGTTGCGGAAGTCGAAAATATGCATGCTACTTACCCCAGGAAGGAAGACAGCACTGGCTCTCCCATGCACATCCGTGTCAAATAGCCGTGAGCCTTCTCACTCTAACCGTTTGTTATCTAGCCGCTTACCATAAAGAGATACATGCTGCCTGCTTAATCGAAATATTTGGGATTCGTGATGCATTCTATAGCTGAATCACCTTATTTGTCAATGGAAATGTCGTGATGGCGGTACAAATAACGTGTTGTTTCACCGCAAATGGAAATGCGGGTGTATCGCTATATCTACCCCGATGATTGGGAGCACCTTCTTGGCTCATATGCGTTTTCCGTGCTCATCAGCAGTCCCACCAGGAGGCCCACAATACGCGCTGCCGCAAAAGCTCGAAACTGCCGCGCCCATACATAGAGCGTTTACTGAAATACCACATCTACGTGTTGCTTCACAGTCTGAAGGCTCTTCTGAGGCTCGTTTGGACCTTTGCCTTTGACAGAAGTGACACATGAGAAACACACGATGCACGACCATAAACTCACGAGGCGCAACGTCTATCAATGGATAACGTATGAGCACCTTCTGGAAGACCTTCTCAAGGGCGTTCACTTTAGGTTGCGTGAACGTAGAGCGGACTTCAACTAACTATACGTTTCACACATTTGAGTCGGTTGATCTGTTCCTCGACCGGCCCGTTCAGGTGTGCATCAATACCTCTCCATTGTTGTATCGAGCACTCTTCCAATCCAGCACATCAGCCAGCGTCCGTTGAAATCGCTCTAGCGCCTCTTCCCGGTCAGCCTCTTCTGGCATTGTTGTACTTCTCCAGATGAGCAGAATCTCCAAAGCACCAGGGTGTGTCTTACTCCAAATGATGTAGCGCGCAACCGTCCCAAGAAAAATGTGTTCACCCTCCTGCCTTAACTCCTCAAGCCTTTGCTGTAGCTTCTCTCGCTGATTGTCCAGTACAGGCACAACTATAGAGGTTGTCAGCAGCATGTTGTCTTCGGGTGAGGTACGCCAATCAGGAGTGTTTTTTCGGGGACGCCCTGAAATTTTGGGCTTAAATTTCTTGACTTCCTCTATTGGGATCATAATGACATGTGCAGCGCGCACTGCGGGGAGACGTCCATCTTCAATATAGGCATAGACCCTCTTGTCAGAGACACCAAGCATCTTTGCAGCATCCTTGATGGAGACGTACTCCGGTATATTTGGAAGATCAAGATATTCACGCATGAGCCTAGCGTACTGGTTATATACCCTTTTGAGATAGGTAATATGGGTAATCCTTTTGATATCTATTGAAAATGTGTTATACTCTAGAATATCGACAGTGAGGGAACCGGGATGATTTATTAGCTCACAAAACTCAACAGCCCATCCGAGTGTTAGTTTGAAACTGCGATAGTTATAAGTGAAGGTGGAAAGGGGAAGCGTGATAGTGTGGTCAAATGAGCAGATTGAACAGTGGCGGCTGAAGCATAAGTGGTATTTAGAAGACAAAACGGCAGTGACATCAGGTAAAGAGCTCGATCAACAACGTGCTCATGCCCGGCAAGAGATGATCGAGCTCTTGAGCTCCTTCCTTGATGGTGATTTCTCACTCAGGGAGTTTAACCGAGTGTTCCAACTGAAGACCCGTGCTGCCTGGAGCGTTTTTCATGTAGGAGGCATGTCAGGAGGCATGTTCCTCAACAAACTGGTCAAATATACCCCCAACGAAGCGACCTTTGCCCATCTGTTGCGGTTGATGATCCGTGCCCCCGAAGATACACGGGATGGGCAGAGACACATGCAGGCCTTCGTTCGCTTCTTAGAAGGGTTGATCTCTTCTCAACAGGTCCAGCGATCACAACTCCAACCTGCCAGAGTACCCTTTTTCCTGAGCGTCTGGTGGCATGTGCAAGCGCCGGAACAATGGCCCCTCTTCTACCTGAACTTGCGTCGCATGCTTATGGCAGAAGATGGAACGGTGCCAACCATGCAGGACCCAGTTGACTACTATTTTGCCTACCAGGCACGCTTTCTCTCGCTGAAAGCGGCTCTCGGGCTCTCATCGTGGGAACTCGAGCACCTCTTGACCTGGGATGAGCAACAAAGCCTAGCTGGGAATGCTCGTCCTCAAACGGACACAAAGATTGATTCCAAGCGACGACACTCCTCCAACGTGGAAGGGAGAGGTGGTTCTCCTCATACAGGACTGCCCCTGACAGAACAGCATACGCATATCCAATGGGTGCTAGCTAAGCTTGGCCAGAAAGTGGGTTGTCGTGTGTGGATTACTGCTGACGCTCACTATAAGCTCTGGAAGCACGAGCGCCTGGGCGATCTGAGCCTCGCGTCGTTGCCTATGGTATCGGATCCTGTCTTCAAGCAGAGTATCGGTTGCATTGATGTGCTCTGGCTCCTGAAGAACGAGATCATCGCAGCATACACCATTCCATGGGGAATCATGGATATCTCAACGCGCCTTCTGGGACTGTATGATTTGAAGGCACTCCTTCCCAAGCGTGAGGTGTATCTCTGTCTCGTCACGCCCAGCGAGCGCTTTGAGCAGGTGCGACGTGAGTTGTCCCGTCCTGTCTTTCATAAGTATCGTCTCCAGAAACAGTGTGGGCTGATTGCGGAGGAGTTGTTGCTGAAGCAGGAAGCCCATATCCTGCGGTGGGCAAATAGCCCGGTAGTGATCAAGGAACTCATCGACAGTCACAGCAATACCGGTCAGCAATAAAGTGCGTTCTCTGGTCAGTGTGTCGCAGGAGGAGAGCATGGTGGAGCAAGATGCACAAACCATCCAACAAACAACTACGATCCTTCCTTATTTTGACTATGAAGTCCCTCTCTTATCTCTCGGTGATAGCAGCGGCTACATTCCTGTGGTGGCGCTCTGTCGCATGCTCGGCCTCAATCCCAGGACCCACATCCCCCGCTGGCGCCGGTTGTTCCTGTGGGAACAGGCGCGCAAATTGCCTCTGCGGACGGAAACGCGAGGGACGAGAATCGTCTGGTGCCTGCACCTGGGCGCCTTGTTCTTCTGGTGTTCGTGCTTTAACTGGTCACTCGTCTCTCCTGAGCGCCAGGTGCAGTTGCGGCAGGCGACTAAGGCCGGGCTCAAGCACCTGGAACAGGCCCATCAGGAGATGCTGGCACGCTACCGGCAGATGCGCCACCTGCTCTTCCGCTTTCTGACGGATCATGCCGATGCCAGGACTCATCTCCATCAGCTGGCAGCGGGTATACATCCACGCCTTGATGCTGCTTCCTCTGCTGCGCTCGACATGCTCATCGAGGAGGGCTGCACGCTCATCGACGGGGCCACGGTCCATGCGCGGGCGATCCTGCAGGACCAGGACACGATCCCCATCATGGATGTCTTCTCAATTGATGCCGAGGGAAACGCGACCGAGGTCGGCTCGCTGCCCTTGTTCCCAGTCATCCGGCGGGAGGATGAGGAACAATTCTTTGCGCAAATTGACAAGCTGACTCGCTGGTATTGCGATTTGGCGAGATTTCTGGTCGAGAAAAGAACTCCTCGCAAGCGTGATCACGAAGATGAGCAATGATTCAGAAGAGGGATGGCTCCCTTTGAAAACACAGGAACATGTATGCAGCACGATTCCCTTGAGCACTATGTAGATCTTCGTCGGGCGGATATCGACCCGGAACTGTTTGCTGCAGCTCTTGCAGTGCAACAAGTCCACAGGCTGATCGCGTATGGGGGAAGCGGGTCTGGACGAGCTGGTGATGAGGATGCACTTCATCCAGATGATCTCGAAGCTTTTCTCGCTCGCGCAGTGGAGACGGCATACAAAACCAGGCGCTTTGAGCAGGAATGGCACAGGCTGCATCAGATGGTTCCTGGAATAACGATCGCCTGGGAACAGGGTCAAGTCCTCTTTCAGGAAGCGCTGACCCATGCAATGAGCGATGAGGAGCAGTTAGGTTACCTTTCTGAAATTGATTTTGCGGTGGATTGCTTTGCTTTCGTATCCGCGCTCAACACCTACCCGCAGAACCGGTCGCTGCAAGCATGGCTGATCAATGGGTACATGCTGGCGTGGCGGCAGCATTTCCTTAAGGATCAAGAAGGCGAGGATTCCACAGAAGTGGGCTTGTGATAGAAAGGGTAGTGTTATGGCTCAACACTTTGAAGAAATTGCGTCGTCCCTCCTACCCATCTGGGAGATGTCTATGCCAGACATTCCACCCCGGAGCCGACTCTACAACCTTACTCCTCTTGGCCTCAACAGTCCCCTTGTCGAGTCACTGACGAGCTACATATGCCGGTTGGCCTATGAACACCACGTAGAGGTGGGAACGCTTATTCAATACAGTATTGCCCCAGTCCTCGGCAAGCGCTATATTGCTGACGATAAAAGCCGGAGCATCAGCAGTTTCCTGCGTCACGCCAGCCCAATAAACGGCAATGGTACCATGGCGTCAGATTGGGTTAGTGTTCTAGGAGCGTTGACTCTTCGGCCGGATCTCACATTTCTCACGCTGCTTGTGGGCGCAGACGCTCTGTCCCAACGTGATCTCCTGCAGCCTGTTCGACAGTGGTGCCCAAGGTGCTATGACGCCTGGCGGCATCAAGGGACCATCATCTATGAGCCACTGCTGTGGTCAATCAACGGGATAACTGTTTGTCCCAAACACTCCCAGCAATTGGAAAGACGCTGCCCACACTGTTCCGCATCTCTCCCCTGGCTCACCTGGCGCTCCCGTCCCGGTTGCTGTTCAGAGTGTGGAAAATGGCTAGGAAAAGCTGACGGCCAGAGTCAGGTTGCGGAGAAAGAGAGATACATCGCAGAAACGGTCGGAGATTTCATAGCCCAGTTGCCACAATTGCCGCTCGCCATCCCTCGCGAGGGTTTAATCCAGTCATTACGGGACCTTATTGCAACGATAACTGATGGTAATATAGCAGGATTCGCCCGCAGCATCGGGCAGCCCAAGACCTCTCTGTGGGAACTGGTGCAAGGTTATTTCCCGCCATCTCTTGCGTTCCTACTTCAGCTCTGCTATCAGTTTCGTCTCTCTCTTCTTCAATTCCTTCTCGGTGTAAAGCAAATCGTTCCCGGTGAATCGCCTGTAGCTCAGGAACAAGCCCGAAAGCGGGATGTGCGTCGTCCTTTCGATCGCGAAAAAGCTCAACGGGCTCTTGAAGATGCTCTGGCTGATCGGCAAAGTGCGCCCCTCTCCATGCGAGAGGTAGCGCAACAATTAGGCCTCCCTGTCAGGACGATCGAGACCCATTTTCCGGTAGCATGTCGGGAGATTTCTCGCCGCTACGCCGCGTATCGCAAACAACAAGGCCAGCTTAGGAAAACGCGTTTGCGACAGCGTATTACTGAGGCGGCTCGTATCGTACTCGTCCGGGGAGAGAAGCTGACTTATCAAAGAGTGGGCTCTGTTATCGGCGAACCGGGCTGTTTTCGGGAGTATGAAGCTCGGCTGGTATTGCTCGATATTCGCTGTCGGCCAGATGAGCAGAATTCGCTTGAGTAGAAGGGAGGTGCAAAAAAATGCAATGGATTCAGTTCTTAATAGTAGAGTAGAAGATTTGTACTAAGTCCATGTAGGTTGAACAGTGTTTTCGCGCGGCCGTTATTGGGAAGAGACGGGCGAGAGAATCACTTCTGAGGGAGTGTAGGGAGATTGAACTTACCGGGCGTTTCCGGTAGATAGGAAAGGCCTTGGAGCAAGGAGCAAACGATATGATGGATGACCTCGAATTTTCTTTGTGGTGTGATCGCATGAATTTCTCTAAAACAACGCAGGAGGTGATAGTAGGGATTCGTTCATCTGAGCCTGTACGAAGTCGCCAGAGTCGTGTTGGGAATTGGACGGGTCGTTACGCCAGCGACAAGATGGGAAGAACAATTCAGTTTGAGAGCCGAACTCCGGAGTTTCCGGCCGTTGTAACCTATGAGAACGACGACGAGGTGATCGAGTATTACGACCAGCCATCGAAAATAGAGATGCGCTATATCGCCAAAATTGGCCGTCCTGTTCTATTTTGGCATACTCCTGATTTTTTCGTGCTGCGTGTTGATGGCGCTGGATGGGAGGAGTGGAAACCTGAAGAGAAGTTGATCGAACTGGCCGAGTCGATGCCAAACAGATACCAGCGAGACGAACAAGGGCGCTGGCGCTGTCCTCCGGGTGAGAGTTACGCAGCACAATACGGCCTAAACTATAGTGTGCGCTCTTCGGCTGAATTGAACCCAATCTATGTACGTAATCTGAACTTTCTCGAAGATTACTTGCGCGATCCAGATCTGCAGGTTGACAAGGCCGCTTTGAAACTCATGCGTGAACTATTTGCGGAAGAGCCTGTCATGACACT
>WNGL01000735.1_pt1 | contig 42046 bp, 35 predicted proteins | sample 5400591 | NCBI WGS metagenome assembly WNGL01 (sample SAMN13153377, study PRJNA577476) | soil metagenome | isolation source: 80 cm soil or saprolite under Garry oak tree replicate 1 | place: USA:California | collected 2016-06-15
GAGAAAGCCGAGACTATTGCCAGTGGTGGGAAGCTGAGCATGGCATGCACGTGAGCCGAGCTTCGATGAGCCGGGCGATCCATGCGATGGGCCCTATCACGAAAAAAGGGAAGGAGCACCAATCAGAATGTGCCATAGAGGAAGAGCCCCTTTCCCTGCCCAAGCTGATCAAGCAAGCGCTGGAGAAGAGGTGGTGGGGGCTGCTCTGACCACGCTCGAAAGACTCGCCGCAGCATGATCCAGGGCTCCAACCACCCGCGCACGGACCGCAGCGCCACCGGCCAGGACAGAAGTGGACGAGATCTTGTTTCTTGACTGATTTTTTTAAAAAAACGCACGCGACCGGTTGATCGCCTGGGCCAGCCAGCAGCCTAGCTGGGCCATCGGCTTCCAGGATGAGGGGTGGTGGAGTCGTTTTGCTTTGCCTCGTCTGCACGCCTGGCAAGACCCAGAGCACCCCGTCCGTCTGGTGGAACAATCCTGGCAAAAGGGTGATCCTGACCCGAAGGCGCTGGCCTGCTATGGCGTACTGTGGCAAGAAGGGACCCCACAGGAACCCAAACGTGAGCAGATGTGGTTGCGTTTTGTCAGCGGACGACCGGTGAGCGCGATCACCACGCAATTCCTGGACTGGTGCTGCCAGGGGTTGCTCAAGCAGGGCAAAACCCACTGGCTCTTGATCTGGGATAACGCCTCCTGGCATAAGAGTCAAGCCATTCGCACCTGGATTCGCCAGCACAATCAACAGGTCAAGCAGACGGGCACAGGCGTGCGTATCCTGCCCTTCCTGTTGCCGACGCAAAGCCCCTGGCTCAACCCGATTGAGCCCAAATGGGTCCACGGCAAGCGGAACGTCGTCGAGACCAATGGCTTGCTTACCTCTAAACAGCTGGCCGAGCGTGTCTGTGCTTATTATGGAACTACGTATGAGTCTCATCTCGTCATTCCCGAAAAGGTCGCGTGATTATGCATTGGGTAGCGACCGCTCACATTGCCCGCTGCGCTCTGAACTCGGCGTACAGGAGCAGAGGACCGAATACCAGCAATGAGCTGTTTGGCCTGTTCTGACAGTGCTAACCGCACACCCCACGTTTCAAATTCGTTGTCACTCAGCACACTCTTTTCCCTCTGCTTGGATAGCTGGATGTACTGCTGCTATAAGAGCACTTATTAGTGACAACGGGCGTCTTTGCTAAGTAGACCATGGAGGCGGGTTGAACAGGACTTTCAGACGGCTTATCCTTCCATTTTGCCCTTCACGCCAGCATATGCCGCCTCCGACTGTTTCCTTGTTTTCTTTCTTACCCTCTTTTTGAGCGGGAGAGCGATCAGCTAGCGACAGCATATGCCTCCTCAGATGCGCCATGTTATCGTCCTAGTCGCACACAGGAACTACTTGATTGTATAGATGTAGCAATTTTAAAATAGCAACGTGTGAGAAGCATCACAAGCTGAAATAATGTAGATTTATATTGTGCCAGATGAGCAAAGATCCCTACACGTAGTCGGCCTAAGGAAGAGAAGAGAAAAATGCAGATTTCCAATGAAAGAACAGTTTACGAGATGGCATTGTGATAGATGAAGAGTCTACTATGCTTGTTCTGAAAGATGCAGAGTATGAGTAAGAATACACAAGAGATAGTAGTTCATAGGTCTTTAATGCCAGAGCAGGACAATCGTGGCAAGGCTCATCTCCCGAAAGAGATTATCGTAAAATGTCCACATTGCCAAGAACTGCTTTATATACAAGACTGGAAGAAGAACCTGAAAGTCTGTCTGCACTGTCAGTATCATTTTCGCCTCTCTGCTCCTGAACGTATTGCCCTCCTCTTAGATCCTGGAAGTTTTGTGGAAAGCGACATGCAGATGAGGTCAGTAGACCCCCTTCATTTTTTCAGTCAGTCACAGAGCTATGCAGCCAGGCTGAGGGAAGAGGAAAAGCGTACAGGGCTACGTGAAGCTGTGGTGATTGGCTCCGGACGCATTGAAGGCCTTGCGTTGACAGTAGCTATCATGGATTTTCGCTTCATTGGCGGCAGCATGGGGTCAGTTGTTGGCGAGAAGATCACACGCTCCATCGAACTAGCAGAGGAAAAGTGCACCCCGCTGCTCATTATTTCGGCCTCGGGAGGAGCACGCATGCAAGAAGGGATATTCTCACTGATGCAAATGGCTAAGGTCTCGGTTGCCCTGGCCCGCTTCAGCAAAGCGCGTCTCCCCTTCATTTCTCTACTGACAGACCCCACTACTGGTGGAGTAGCCGCGAGTTTTGCCATGCTGGGCGATATCATCCTGGCAGAACCCGGTGCACTCATAGGATTTGCTGGTCCACGCGTGATCGAGCAATTTCTGTATCAGAAATTACCTGTTGATACGGACACATCGGAGTTCATGCTGGCACATGGCATGATCGATGCCATCATTCCTCGACATGTGCTTCGACCAACGCTTGCCCGTCTCCTCCAGTACTACACACCACCAAGACAGGATCATTGTAAAGGTGAGAACTCCCCGGTCGATCGGAAGCTAAAACTGGTCACCTGCAAACACGAAGAGGCTCTTCCGTATTCAATGGGCAACACACACATACGGACACCTGAGGTTAATGCGCAACAGCGCCCACATGAACGGCAGGGATCGCGCAGTCGTTGGGAACAAGTTGTACTTGCTCGCCATAAGCATCGTCCACACACAGAAGATTATATCAAATTAATATGTAAGGACTTCTTTGAGCTGCGAGGTGACCGTCGCTACGCAGACGATCAAGCGATCCTGGGAGGTTTAGCGACCATTGCAGGCCAAAGGGTGATGCTGATTGGACATCAGAAAGGTCGAGACAGCAGACAGAGGCTAGCATGTAACTTTGGCATGCCCCGACCGGAAGGATACCGCAAGGCACAACGGCTTATGCGTCAGGCAGAGAAGTTTGGTTCTCCAGTCATCAGCCTTATTGACACACCCGGTGCCTATCCAGACCTCGAATCAGAGCAGCGAGGACAGGCACAGGCAATTGCGGAGAGTCTCGAAATTATGGCGACTTTACCTGTGCCACTTGTGGCGATAATCCTCGGGGAGGGAGGTAGTGGTGGAGCGCTAGCACTAGGTCTAGCAGATCGTATCCTGATGTTGGAACATGCTATCTATACAGTAGCAGCACCAGAAGCTGCTGCCTCGATTCTCTGGCGCGACAATACCCTTGCAGCTCAGGCAGCAGAAGCGATGCAAGTGAGCGCACAGGATCTGCTGGAGTTGGGAGTGATAGATGGCATTATCCGTGAACCGTCAGGAGGTGCACACCTTGACTATGCTGCTAGCGCTCAGCTGCTCGCAGAACGATTACGCCTGGTTCTGGCAGAACTCACAGGAATTCCTATCGATGAACTGCTCCAGCAGCGATACGAAAAGTTTCGCCACATTGGATATTTCTCTGTCACCTGATACGACCATAGACGTGCTCTGATTCCCTTGACGATGGAAAGCGAGGTCCCCGCGTCCTTGATCGAAACGGCGGGCATCTTATCCATTTGACCGCCAATCACCCCTCTGTGTTCCGAAGTCTGACGCATCTAACGGTTAGAAGTGGGGAAACCAGCCGATGCCGAAAGCGGCAGGCACGCGCAAACCCCAGTAGGCTATCAGAAAAGTGCCGCCGCCGATCATGGAGATGGCCGTTATAGTCCTTGCGCGAAGCGGATTTCCACGCAGCCATCGTTCGAAGCGCCCTTTGGTGCCGCGTGTAAGCAGAACAAAAAGCAGAGCCATTACGGCGATATTACCCAATCCCTGTAGTGCAATCAAGAGTGCGGATAGCGCTGGGTCACCCGTTCCTGCCGAATATTGGAATAGCTTATGAAACAGGGGGAATGGACGCCCTATGGTAAAGCCACCGACGATGGCGCCCAGAAAAAGCGGCACCAGCCAGGGATGCTGCTGAACCAATCTCTTCAAAGGGTTGCTGGCAATCTGCAGCGCCACCAACCCCCAGAACAAGAGCAGAATACCCAGGCTGACGAATACCATAGTTGACTGCAGCAATCGCACGGGATAGTTATGGCTCAGATGAACAACCGCTTGCGATAAGCTTGGAACTCGGCTGCCCGGGATGGCACCAATTATACCGTAAGCGGCTGTTACGGCAATGACGCCAATGCACATCCACAGCAGCAAGCGTCCTACCCCCATATTCGCCTGTCCTTTCTCCCTGGTCAGGGGAGCGATACAACTGAACACGGCGCAATTGCATGCGGTGAAGGTTGTTCCCAGGCCGGCAGCAATGGCAAATGCGATGCCAAACAAAGCATTATCAAGAGGCACTGTCTTAGCGGTTGATCCAAGAATAGTATTGGCAATCGTCTCGCCAATGGCGTCATCCGCTACAGCTGGACTCCAGAGAATTGCCAGTAGAAGCCCCACAGCGATAGCTGCCAGGATAATGACCCACACGGACAAAGAACGAAATGCTGTCGTTGCTTCTACTGCCACAGCATTCTCGGTCCATACAGTACTTGAGACGTCATGTTGAGATACATTATTAGCCATAGTAGACCTCCTGTTGCTTACTCTATCTTCCTAATAGTGAGCCCGTTGCCAGTATTCCATGTCGCATACTACAAGAACAGGCCCCTACTCTAACAATGCATTAACACACGATACCATCAAACCTATTTACCCTTTCTCGCTGAGCAAATTACTGGTCAAACTGTATGCTCTTGATCTCATAATAGTAGGCAAGTAGAAGGAGTGTTTCTTCGAGCACCGCGTAGAGGAAGTGAACATCTGGACGATTAAGAGGTAATCCTCCTCCAATGGCTCCTCCACGCGAGATCAGGCCTGGTGTCCCCTCGATATGCGTTCTGAGGTAAACGGACATGATATAGATATGTTCAATCTCATGCCAGATAGCAAAGATGAACAACATCCACAGCCAGATATTTTTGCGGAAGAAAAACATCAGAAATATAGACAATATCAGAACCCAGGAGTTCCAGAGGAAGTGAACCCATTCGGTGTTCAGCATGCCAAAAATCCCACTGGCTTGTGGCCCATGCAGGCCCAGCAGGTGGATCTGCACCATCTGCGCTGCATGTTCGATGAAGTGTACACTCTGAGTTACAACGAGAACGGAGAAGATTGACAGCCAGGCAGATTGCTTGTAGATCGACCTCAGTATGGAGTATATGAGGGGGAACCAGGCTATGACGATGATCAGGCCAACCTGCCAAAGTTTCCAGCCAAGGAAAGCGGTAGAAATAAGCGCTAAGGAGATTACACAGGTCACCAGGAGAAAGTAGAATGACACGGAATGAATGGTAACGACTTGCCTATACACGCGGGTAATCATGTCTCCCTCCTTTTTTTCTTCGAATACATGTCAAATAATCCATCATCTTCAATGAAGATACCCTGGAAAAAGTTCCTTTAGTTTCCAGGCTACATAAACGAGGCACTACATATTCTATCTCACCTGCTTTGTTAAGAATGGTTCCAGGTCGCGCGCTCCATTATTCACGGAGAGGAACGCCGGTTCAGCAGAGCACGAGCGCAAGGGGCGCATAATGGTCGCATACGCAATGAGTTCCTCCGCCAGGCGTACGACTCGCTCCTGTAACACCTCATTTGTGAGATCGTATCGCCCTTGAGCAAAGGTAAAATCTGAGGGAAGCGTGATCACCTGGGTAGGAATAGCAACAGCGAGAAGGCCGCGTGCAACAATACGCAGGTGATCACATGGCTGACTTCCTGTGCGGTCACTATTCCCGCAACTCATTAAAGCAACGGGTTTGTTGCGGAATTGCTGGATTGAGAGACTATCAAGGGCGTTTTTCAGGATACCCGAAAATGAGTTGTGATAGACCGGTGATCCCCACACAAAAGCATCTGCCCGGTCAGCAAATCGTGCGAACCTCCTTACTGCTTCAGATGCATTGGCATATGGATCAGGATAGTAGCGTGAATCAAAGAGGGGCAAGGGGTCATCAAAGAGATCCCAGATATGGGTCGTTGCCCCTAAGGTGCGCAAGATGTTTGCGAGCACATCCAGATTGGCCCTGGTGCGCGAGGGCTGTTCTGCGCTCCCCGCAACTAATACTATCTGAAGCGGCGTCGTAGACATTGGCTTTCCTTTCTAGTGTATAAAAAGGGGAGATGTTCGGGGGATTACCTGCCCCCCCCCAGGCAGGGTTCCCTCCGCGCCCCTTGATACCTGTCCCCCGGACAGGGTTCCCCCATTCCCTAATAGGTCTCTTGACTTTGCACTAGGAAGACAGCGAGATCCTTCTTTCTTCAGTGCACTGCTGCAAGGGCACCTGTATATTGAAGTAAGCGCGACATAAGCAGCCGGGGGAAGGCCACGACTACAGGTGGGTCCGCCCAACTGGCTGGGACAAGCGCTATGTCTATGGGCTCTTTTGCACGGCCATTCTGTATCGTTACAGGGGGCCTTCCTAGACCTCCATGTAAACTGGTTCCATGCGCGAGAACAGTTAAAAAATCTTGCGATTGATCCATCGCCGCGGCAAAGAGATAATACTGGCCGTCCGGCACCGGCGCAATACGATAGTGTCCAGGAGCCATCAGGATTGTACATCCCATAGGTTGCCCCTGTGGAAGAGGATCTGAGAACATCCCGACAAAAATGAGTCCATCAAAAGGAACTGTGACATGTATGGAACCGGTAACACATGCCCTGGGATGGGCATTTTGATAGAGGTATATACGCTCCAAAGTGCCACGAAGGTCCCGAGGGCATGCGTGCATGATTTTCTCCTGGGCCAGCAGACGAAAGCGGCTCGGCGAAAGACCAACAAAGAGGCTGAAGCGGGAAGTAAAGGTACCCAGGCTCGTGTAGCCTACGTCAAAACAGATATCCGTCACGCTTCGCGTCGTCGTCAACAATAATTTTTTGGCCTCCTCCATGCGCAGAGCAGCCAGGAAAACACTGGGAGGAATACCTATCATACTCCGAAATACACGATTGAAGTGGAAAGGACTCAATTGTGCTTCGTTGGCTATCTCCGACAGTGTCAGCGGTTCCATAAAGCGCTCGCGCATCGTCAAGATCGCTCGCTCGATCGCACGATAGCGTAAGGCCACAGTGCTACTCCGGCGGCATCCACTGTCCAACAAGACAGGATTCGGCTCCAGGACTACCTTTGCAATATCAAGTTCAGTGTCAAGTTCTATCATTGTTTTCGTGCTCCTCTCTCAACTATTCTCACTGCGATGTGCGTATTTGGAGGTATTTCAACTACTCCTGTTGGATCAAGACTGCTTCATGCGAGGCTTTCTCAAGCGTTCTCCGGGAAGCCAGGCGCGCAGCCACTATCGGAGCAAACAAACGGAACAGTGGTACCAGGGCTGAGATGAAGAACAAAGCAAGGAAGAGAGAGTACTGATTGTTCATCAGACGTAAGATGCCATCGACGAGGGCTACAGCCAGGCCAAAGACGATGCGCATGCGTCTCGTGTCCGGCGTTGTTTTAGGATCTGTGAGCATACTCAGGGAGAAAATCTGGAAGGCTGCACCTAGCATTGGCCCATAGACGAAGGCAAAACCATTGTGTGTAATCATTTGTTCTACAAAGGCCATGATACAGAAGCCGCCAATGAAACTGAGAACAAGGTCCCAGCGCGAAACACGGAACGATGTGAAACCACCAATGACCAGCACGAGCATCACAATCAGCATCGAGCCGCTCCACTGAGCCGCGAGAGTGGCTACAGTTGCTGGAGTAAGGATGAGCAGCACGGCTAGACCAAAATTGGAGGGGTTGAAGACATTGCGCCCCTGAAAGCGAATGAATGCTTTGGCGCCGATGGCTAGAGCTGGCGCCACAACATAGGGCCAGAGGGGAATAGCTTCCACGAGTAATCCAAGGCTCATACCCGTAATTAATCCACTCACGGGAAGGATAATCTGACGGGCTCTCCAGTAACTGAGGATCGTATCAAGTGTACAGGCAACAATGATTGAGGTAAAAATTTGAATCCACCGATGGTCAAACTCCAGGAGCGTTTGCCCAATCACAGTGTACGTTGCTAGAACACATATCATGAAGATACGTGGATCTTTGCGGCTGGGGCCGACAATAGTGATTCCGTGAATCTTCCAGACCATGGCTGTTACCTCCCGCTCTGCCAGAAAATAGTGAGATCCGTATCAACATAGACACCGAGACCTCGCAAGGGACCGTTCTCTTCACTGATAAGCTGATCCTGGGGTATGCCGAGCCGGCTGTCCAGGATGGATGCGCCAGGTGCAACGCTTTTGCCGTTTAACCAGACATTGCGTGCCGCGTCGATTTGACCATCCTTGGCGAAGACGTCGCCTAATGCGGCGTAAGCCAGGGGAATAAAAGCGCTACTGATTGATCCCAGATGCCGTGTTAGCGCGACCGCATACTGAAGATCGACTTGAGCCTTTGGGAGGTGTCCCATCAAACTTGGCCAATAGAGATGGTTTAGCCCCCTGGCATAGCGTGCAACGATATCATAAGGACGTCGTGTCAAGATATCGTCCAGAACACTGATCGAGCGAGAAGAGTCTTGCGCCTGGCAGACCAGTCCATCGGGTGGCTTTGGGCACGCGCGCATCTCATCGACATAGACCAGTGCCAGATTGATAGCAGTGTTGGGTGTCCTGACGAGTTGCGCTTCGTGGGAAAAGAAGGTTTCTTCTTCTCCATAGCGTCCATAGCCTCGCAAGGCAACGCGGTAATCATTGGTATAGCGCAGATTATCGGGCTCGGCCTGAGCTGCTGCCTGCAGGTATGCAAGTCCGCGCTCGAGTTGCCCTTGACGAATGAGAACCTGGCCGGCGGCATCTTCCAGCAGAGCCAGAGTGGTATTGGCCTGGGGAGATCGGGGCAAATTTGGAGTGTTCAGTGGATCGGCGGGAAAAGGCCGCTGATAATCCTGCCAGTTGGCCAGTCCCAGATCAGCAGCACTTAGATGCGCTGGTAAGGCTGGCAGTGAAAGCGGCTGCACACGGGGACGGAAAACCAGGTATCCCCCTGTTGCTACTACGAGCAGAGCCAGTACAGACAAAACGATCACCATTGCTCTACGCCGACGGGTAAGGCGCGGGGAGCGTTTTGGAAGCGTTTGTCTCTCTTCGGCTTGCCCCTGGATAGTGAGTTTCATGCGGTTACTTCTCCTTCCCTCAATGTGTGATACATGTCTACCGACAATCCTTTTGCATGTTCTATCCGTCCATCCGGCCACCGTATTTCGATGGTATCAATGGATTTGAGAGTACCCAGGCCAAAGATCAGGCGGCGATCCGATTGCGAAGCATAGCCGCTGCCGGGATCCACCCACTTCACCCAGCGGTGATGGCCAGCAGTAACCGTGACTCTCGCTCCGATGGCATCGCGGTTGGAACGACCTGTCCCGATCAGGCGTAAACCCAGCCAGTGGTTGCGTTGTTGCGGATAATTTTTGTACAGGAGGAAAGGGGCTCCTTGATTGGCGACAAAGAGTTCCGGGAGCCCATCGTTATCATAGTCCGCAATACAGAGCCCGCGCCCATCGTACAGATCACTCATGCCGGCCTCTTCTGCAATATCTACATAGCGGCCCCCTTGCTTTACAAAAAGGCGCGAACGCTCATAGCCGGAGATGCTGTTATTGCCAATGGGTGGCCAGTTGTGTGCATCCTCAATGACAATATCTGGTGTGGTCGCCATCGTCCCAAGCTGAAACCAGTAGTCCCCAGGACCAGCAGAGACAAAGCCGTTGAGTGCCACGATCTCCATCTCGCCGTCGTTGTCCAGGTCAACAAACTTCGCTCCCCAGCCCCAACCGCCATTATCCACCCCCAGATCCGGCGCGTGGTCCGTAAAGGTCCCATCGCGGTTGTTGTGCCACAGAAAATTGCCTTCAACGAGATATCCCGGTTTGGTGATGTTGGAGATATAGATATCGGGATAGCCATCGCCATCAAGGTCGGCGAAGTCCACATTCATACCCTTGCGTGTATCAATAGGTAGCGCATGCACAGTCACATTGGTGAACGTGCCATTACCGTTGTTTTTATAGATCATGTCCTGGCCGAAATCGTTTGCCAGGTAGAGATCCAGATGTCCTGTGTTGAAGAGGTCACAGGCACCAACATCCAGTGTCCAGCCTGGATCATCGACGCCAAGGGCTGGCGCTACATTCGTGAAGGTCCCATCACCATTGTTACGGTAGAGGACGTTACGGCCGCCATTGCGTGCATGCTCAAAGTCGTTATGCATAATAAGTGTGGTATGCAGATGCCAGAGGTCAACAGGCGGAAAATAGTTCCCGACATACAGATCGAGCAGCCCATCACCATTGTAATCGAACCAGATGGCAGCATTACCATTGCCCGGGTCACCGGTGCCTGAAGGTACGGTCACATCCGTAAAGGTTCCATCGTGATTATTGCGGAAAAGGCGATTGGGGGCGCTCCACTTGACCACGTACAGGTCAGGCCATCCATCATTATTGAAGTCACCCCAGACCGCATCCATCACCCCGCCTTCTTTGTTCAGATCCGCGACTCCAGCCTGGGCAGCAACATCAGTGAAGGTGCCATCACCGTTATTGTGGAAGAGGTGGCAGGCTGCATTATGGCCCGACGAAGAGACGAACACATCGATGAATCCATCATTGTCATAGTCCGCTGCCGCGACGGCTGCGCCTACCGAGGCCATCCAGGGCATGATGTTATCCAGCTTGTGATCGAGCATCACCTTCTGATGTGTCACGGCAACGGCCGCCCGGCGGGAAATATCACGCAAGCGGAACGATGTCCATCTATTGCTCCTTCGCTGCGAACTGATCAATTTGCTCAGCCAATCGCCGCGGCTTACCACGCCTAATGCTCCCACGGTGACAAGACCAAGGCCTGCCTGGACCGTGTATTTGAGCATTTGACGCCGGCTCATTGGCTTACGCTCGTTCTCCATGAGAACTTATCCTTTCTATAGCAACTCGTATTCACGCACGAAAAGCTTCCCTGGCACACACTTGCACCGGTGATTACGCAGGTGAAGGCGGTCAACTATCAAGGCTCCGTATACTGTCGTAAGGCCTCGCGCAGGGCACCCGGGACAGGAGTCGGCACCATTCGCTCACCGTCTCTGCGCATACAGGCAACTTGTTGCTCACCTCTTGCGATCAGTTCCTCGGATGTCGCCTTTTTACGCCAGTATTCAAAGAGGAGGGTGATACGATTCTGGGTTAATGCCCCCAAACGCATTCGCACGATCACACTGTCAAATGCCAGAAGTTCCGCTGCATATTCGCATGAACAGCGTGTCGTCACGAGTGCAAGTCCTTGCTCAAGTTCCGTAAGAACTTCAGGTGCATGGTCCCGCAAAAACATTTCCCGGCAACGACCCTGCCAGCGGAGATGATTTACGTAGTACACATTCCCGACCAGATTTGTTTCTTCAAAACCTACAATGTGTTGATATTCATAGACCCGCATCTCTGCCTCCATTCCTGCTGTTTTATGGGCACCTGAACCTTCACAAAGAGAGCCACTCGCCAGGCAAGACTTTACCGTTTGATGGTCTGCTCAACCTCCGTGCTAAGCTCAGCTTCTGAGCAGATAGTGACGACAATCTGCTCCTCTTTATCATGTAAAGAGGTGATGTATGTGGCAACGACAAATGATCCTGCTTTCAGGAGTATCCAACCGTCTTCTTTGTTTGCCCCAAACGTCAGAGGTGCATTGACCATTGCTCCCACTTTTTTCAGACATTCGCTTGCTCCCCAGATGCGAGCTGCCGATATATGCAGCTCCTCTTGCGCTTGAGAAGCAATAAATGATGCCAGTCGATACCGTTCTGGGCCAAGTAAGTCTTGCCATAGGACTGCAGACCGCCTGGTAACAGACTCCAGATCACATCCAACTGGTTGGGGGCTTACAATTGCCAGCGTGAAATGTCCATGATGCGACGCTGATAGGACAGGGGAGTGCCTATCCATCACAGCTGGCTTTCCATTCGGTCGCCTCTGCACTGGTACGGCCGAGCCTAGCAAGGAGTGGAACGCCTGATTACTTCTGGCCTGGCGTTCAAGCCCGGCATGGCTCTCTATCACAAGTTGTATAGAAGCCTCCGGGAAGAATTCACTCAGCTTCCGTTCTATATATGGACCCAGGAGAGCCTCCTTCCAGGCTTCTGCTGGTTGGAGCGTTTCTACTTGCCGGAGTTGCAGGCCGCTCCATTGTTCCTCCACATCCCCATGCGCTGTTCGCACCTCCACATCGTAGATAAAGACATCTCCATACCGGAGCCTTTCTTTGGCATAGACAAAGCGTGTTTGCTCAAAGTGAAGATGACCCGGCGCGAATCTGATCTCCTCGACTGCAATGGGTAAGAGTCTCGCGTGAGGAATGCACGCTTGGATACAGTGGATGACTGCATCTCGTGAGGTAAAATCGCCAAGGGCGAGTTCAAAAGGTAGATAGTGCGCGAATACACTCTCTCCTGCATGAGGAGCGATTTCCGCAACACATTCGGTTGCCCGTAAATGATAGTAGCCACGTACACGCTGAAAATGTCCCTCGTGGAAGAGGATGCTTCCATACAGGTCATGAACAGGATTAAGGTCAATCTTCCCGCTCCGCTCTACTACCGGCTCCGGGAGATGCGAAAGGTACCCTCGTTTCTCTAGAGGCCGGTCATTGAAATGGCAGGTTGCGCGAAAATGATCTGCTTGAAAAGCAGTCTCTTCAGAGCGTAGAACAACATCGACTTTTCCTGACTCCTGGACAAGTGCAGCTATACGTATCTTCAAAGGTGCCTTTTCCGGCACAACAATGGGGCGTTCCAGTTGTACATTTTCAAAGTGAGGGCGATGATCTCGTGCGGTCAGCGCCATAGCGACCTGGGCCATCGCCTCGAGTCCTACAACAGCGGGCAGCAGTCGCTCACCTCGAAACTTGTGATCCTCTAGGTAGAGGTCAGTCGTGGTCGAAAGCTCGACATCGGTAACCAGTTCAATCCCCGGGTAGTATATCCGTGGCTGCTCCAGGAAACGCAGAAATGGTAGATCAGGAGTGGCCAACTGGAGTATAGGAGATGTGCCCAATCGATTTGCTACCACAAGACGCACACCTGGCAAGTAATGGTTAAGCAGACGATGGAAACATGCTACACCTTTATCTAACGGAATGGGCATAATGCCCTCCCTCATGAGGGCATCTATCCTCCCAAGGCGTTCTCCCATACCAATACTTGACCAGACAGACCACTCAAGGCAAAGGCAGCGGCAGGCAGGATGCTCTGCCTGGAACTCCTCGGTGAGGCGAGCAAGCCGATCATTCGCTAGAGCGTAATCAGCTTCCCCTCGCATACCGGTACGCGCAATCACGGACCCAAAAGTCACAAGGAGGCGTATCCTTTCTGGATTGACTGCAGAAAGAACGTGCCTCAGCCCTTGAACTTTCGGAGCTAAGGTATGGATTATATCTGCTTCCCTCAGAGAACTGATGAGTTTGGGAGTATTAGTACCGGCACCATGCAATATGGCCGTGATCGGGCCCAGGCTCATCTCGATCTCGCGAACGGTCTGTCGCATCATCTCAGCATCTGTTACATCTGCGCTCACATAGCGGAAGTCAACTCCAGCAGTCGCGAACCTGCTCAGGTTTTCTGCAAGCACATTATCGTCAGATGGTTGCGAACGGCCTAGTAGAGCAAGCCGGACACCCGTTTCACGAGCGAGGGACAAGGCACATTCAGAGGCAATACCTTTCCCCCCTCCTGTCACCAGGAGCACATCATCAGGGCCAATCGACAATGGAGCATATGTTTCGGCCGAGAGCGGTAATAATTGGAGCGTGGGAATGCTGCGCTTTCCATTCACATCATAAACGGCCTCAGTGTAGCCACTCGCAGCCTGTATTTCCGCCAACACCCAATCAGCAGCCTGAGGATGTTCCTGCGGAACATCCACCACGCAGACGGTCTGCTTTGGCGCCTCCAGAGCGAGCGTGCGCGCTATTCCAGCCCCTCCGCCACCAGGCTGGACGAGCACGAAATGACAAGCGCTCTCCTTGCCCAGGACCTCACGCGCCCCTTGCAAAAGGAGCGGCAGGTACTGTTCCTCTGGCTGAGGAGGAAGGCACACGATTACGCCCTCACCTTCTAGGAGCGCACATGCCTTTTTCAAATCCTCCGTAAAGGGGTACTCTGGCGGAGCCAGGACTTTCCAGGCGGACTGGCCGCTAAGACGAGATTGACCGCGCGCGCGAGGTTTTTCAACATACTCTACCTGGAAAGCACGTATCCATGAGTCCACCCCAGAAGGGGTCCTCATACGCTCTTCCAGCTCAATCGTCCCCCCTGACTGCTTTAACTCTTCCAGGGCTTGCGCGATTTCGGCTACAGTAGCATCGGCATATTCCGTAGGTGCGACCGGTGGGAGTATGCCCAATACACGTGCTGCCTCAGAAACAATTTGACCGACCGTAATCGAGTTCAAGTGCAAATCACTGAGCATGCGATTGCTATCACTCACAGCCTCGGAAGGTAACTCTGCTCGATCTGCCACTAACTGGCGAATGAGGTCTATGATCGATGAAGTCTGAGTTTGAGGTGGAAGAGCCACGTTTTCTGAGGCAAGCATATTATCCTGCGGCTTGAGCGCCTCCCTCTGATCTCGCGAGAATATTACCTCTACATCAGAAAGAGGTGCTTGCTCGCAGGGATTGGCAAAGAAACGAGGCTGCCAGTTCAGATCAAAGGGACGACTGAAACGGTTTGCACATAACAGCTCATGCTTGAGAGGAACTCCCAGGGCAAAAGCAGCACCCGAGACATGTAAAAGATCTTTCAATGACGCCCCACCGGCATCTAATGCGATAGCAGGAACATGCACGCACTCAGCTGCCAGGCCGCTGAGAATCTTACCAGGCCCAACCTCAATCAAGAGATCTGTTTCGGCTGATGCCTGATTCACGGCGGCAACAAACTGGACAGGAGAAGTGATCTGCTCGCTAAGTAGTGCTTTCAGATCCTCATCAGACTCTAGTGGTGATCCTGTTACCGTAGAAATCACAGTACGTTGGAGTGGCTGAAACGCTTCATCCGCAAGATGCTCTGCAAAAGGTTGGACAGCAGCAGCCACCAGAGGAGAGTGGAAAGCATGCGATACCTTGAGATGGGTGACATGCAACTGCTTTGATTGAGCACGTGCGACGACTGATGCAACAGCCGCGGCATCTCCAGAAACGACGGTTTGGTGCGGCGCATTAATACCTGCAATGACCGCATCTTCTCCATCGATGAGTTCCTCTACTACTTCCTTCGCAGCCATAATGCTGACCATCGTACCTGTAGGCTTGCCTAAAGTACTCATCGCGTCGCCACGAACCGTGGCGAGACGCAGTAAGGTCTCTTCATCAAAAGCGCCGGCCCAGTGTAAAGCCGTGAGTTCTCCCAGGCTATGTCCGATTCCAAGGCATGCAGTGATTCCCAATTCATGTAACACATCCAGAGCAGCCAGGGATGCTGTGACGATAGCAGGCTGGGCCACTTTCGTATCCTTCCCATCATTTGCAACAGGAAGATTCGCTTTTGTATACAGGTCATCCACGAACGCAAAGCGACGTCGCAAGAGGCCTCCTTGCAGATATACCGGAGAGCTTTGCCCGGGAAAGAGAAAGCCAATACGTGGCGGGATACTACCCTGGCCCATATAGACTCCACCATTGGGGTCAACGGATGTACTGATCCCACTCGCAAGCAATGCCTTCAGACGCTCTAAGCGGCGTGTAAGCTCTATAGGACTTGATGCAACGACAGCAGCCCGCAATGGTCCACTCTGGAGAGTTCGAGTAAGATGGAGAGCTAAATCAGTTACCTCAGCCAGGGAAAGTCGCGCCGCAAATGTGAGAAGATGAGCCACTTGTTGCTGCATATCGGCTGCATCCTGACCAGAGAACAGCATGAGTTCAGCATCTTGTGCTGAAGAGAGCAGGCTGTGCTCTCGCCTAGTCAATAGAGTACGCCTCTTGCTACTAACCCCTTCCAGTACGAGATGTGTATTAATGCCACCAAAGCCCATGGCACTTACCCCAGCACGTAACGGGAGGGCGGATGGCCAGAGAGCGCCTGTCTCTCGTACCCTGAGAGCAGGATTCTGACCGCTCAGCTCTGGGTGGGGATCCGACGTCCCGGTCGTAGGAGGTATTACTTGAGTGAAAAGAGCCATCGTTGCTTTGATAAGCCCTGCCACACCGGCAGCAGCTTTGGTGTGGCCAATATTTGCCTTGACAGAGCTGATAGTCGCAGGGCATGCATGGGCATCCGCTTGCCGTCGTGCCTGGGAAAGTGTGCGCAGTTCGGTGGCATCTCCTACGTTTGTGCCTGTACCATGTCCTTCAAAGTAGGCCACAGATTCGATCCCCACATCTGCTTTACGATAAGCACGAGTGAGCGACAGGAGCTGGCCTTCGACTTCTGGACGTGTAATTCCCCCGCTCCCATCTGATGAAATACCCCAGCCTCTGATAAGCGCATAAATGCGGCGCTGTTGTGCAAGTGCATCCTCATAGCGCATCAAGACGACGAAGCCGCATCCCTCACCTGGGAGAAAGCCATTCGAACGCACATCATACACACGCATAGTTTCAGCAGCCAGCGCCGCTGTTTTTGCAAATCCTACGAGTTCAAATGGATCTAAGCTCAGATCGACTCCACCGGCTAAAGCCAGGTCAATATCTCCGGCAGCCAGGGTTGAACAGGCGGTAGCAATAGCTAAGAGAGAGGATGCACATGCCCCATCGACGGTATATCCTCCACCTTTGAGGTTAAAGTAATTGCAAATACGGCCGGCAATCGTATTCGAGAGCCCACCCGCCAGAGTCTCTTCTCCTACCGGAGCAAAAGGTTCTTTATATGTCGTTTCCAGCCTCTTGAGGAAGATCTGGCATTGCTCTACCGTCCATCCTTCTTGCTGCAATGCAGCCTCGACCACTCGACGTACATAGGGCCAGCGGAGTCGCAATCCATTTGCCCGAGAAAATTCTCCAGTCAGCGTGTTTCCTACTATGACACCCGTCGTGCTGGATGGTAGGTCCTCAGGAGCCGCGAAACCCGCATCGATGAGAGCCTGAGAGGCGATATCCAGCGCAAGCCAATGAGCAAGATCGCTGGCGCGATACGAGTTTCCTGATATGCGGAAACGCACGCGATCAAACTCGTAATCCTCTATGAAAGCTCCTTGTGATGAATAGGTTGTGTCAGGCAAGGCTTTATCCTGGCAAAAATAATCTTCTAAACGCAAACGCTGACGAGGGAAACGCCTGAAGGCTTGCCGCTTGGCGAGCACATTCTCCCAGAGTTCTTGAGGTGAGCGAGCGTCGGGATATCGACATGCCATCCCAACAACAGCAATTTCTGATGTCATTCTTTCACCTGACCCTTACTAGTGCCTGCATGGCATTCACATGGAGGAGTATTCAGACACTTTCTCTCAGTTCGGCAAGCCGTGTGCGTATGCGTAAGCGCCACATCTCATAGGCTCGCTCATCCTGAGGGAGATTGTGCAAACTCTCGTCAGTGATTCGTACAGCTTCATTACATGAGTGGCCGCTGAAAATCTCACAGGCGAGAGCGGTGTGAACTGCAGGGTTTCCTGCCCGCTGTCGAGCCTTAGCCGCGAATGCGGCACCCTGAGCAAGATGAGAGCGATACTTCCCTGCGGCTTCACATAACGCCTGTATGGCTTCACGCTCTACCCCTCCTGCATAGGCGCATGCCAGCCCTACCCCACTCCAGAGATCACTCTGCCGAGAAGAGAGAAACGCGTCAATAGTAACAATGATTTGGGAGACGTCAGCGCATTTTACAAACCAGAGACTGCGGCCCAGGCCCTGATCAAAGGCCCGCAGAGCATACCCGGAGAGGTACGGGAGTTCTTGATTTTGTAAAAAACGATGCCATGAGAAAAACCCCTCATGGAAACCATAGCCATCCAAAACTAACCAGCGCAGTAACGGATCAACCTGCTTCATTAGCCTGGTAGCGCTTCGTGGAAGCCTCCCCAGCGTCCAACCTGCTCCAACATGCAGCATGTAGATATGGTTCGCTCCTGGCCCTTGCAGAAAAGCAACTAAACGTCGCTTCCACGGAGAAAAATAATCGAGGAGCGCCAGTCCCATTGCAGCACCTTCAAATGCAAAACCACGAAATTCTGCATCAATTGTCTGAAGGCAAGGCACAAGTACCTCGAAACAATCATCCTCAAGTGCTGCATGATACCCTTGAACAAAAGTGCGGCCTATCAGTTCTAATTTCTCTTGCGTCCGCCGATCGCCTCTATAAAAGCCCCGTTTGGCGAAAGTTGTCTCCTCAAAGGAGATGCCAAATAGCGATCTGCGCAGTCGCTGTGGTAAAGAAGCACACACTATAGAGTCCTTCCATGTAAATTGTTGGACAGCTACAAGTTAACCGATCGTCACTCGTACTATAGCGTAGAAGTGTCTCTCGTTTCGTCTTTTTTACCATCTCATTAAGCGTCTTTCCTCTTTTCTTCAAAAGAGGAAGACGAACTCTGTTGTTTTTCACATCAGGTACGATTACTTTCCGCGAGAGAATCCAATCTGGCTGCCTCAAGCGAGGAAAGGTCGCCTCTTAAAGCCTGTTCAATGATCTGAATATTCTGCTGCACCTTGTATAGAAGATCGGTCTGAACGACTTGAATCTGTTTTAGATCTCCAAGAATGTTCGATAGAAAAGCTATTTCCCTGTTCGCGGTCACGGCGGAAGTTTCTGCTGCCGGTGCGGGTTCTAGTTGATCGCCTAAGATTTGATGGTAGAGGGCCTGAGTGTGCCTATCAGGCTGTGCACACAAATCTTCATTTAAGATAGCTTTACAATGCTGGTACTGTTTGAGCGCTGCTGTTCTGTCGCCGAGGAGGTAATACAAACGCATTAACCATCTGTGAGTATTTTCACGAGTCCGATCGAAGATCAAAATACGAGTACCGTACGCGAGACCAGCTTCATATTCACGATGTACTTCGCTATACTCCATCAATTTCTCCAGCATCGCAATACATATATTCAGCAGTCGTTCACGTTCGTACAGACACCAATCCTCATAGTTTCCTTCTAAAAGCCCTCCCTGGTGCAAAAGTACTGCATTACGAAGCATCTGCACACCTGCCGCATCCAGGTCTTTTCCTTGCACGCGCTTTACTTTGTTCCAAATCTGTTCGAAGGCATTTACATCCAGCCAAAAATCGGCATTCATGTTGATCTGCAGCTGGTCGGCATCAACATACAGGAAGCTCTTCGTATCCATTTTCGCTTCTGTTTTCAGCGCCGATTGCAGTTGCCACAAAACCTGACGCAGGTTTTTCTTTGACTGAGCAGTTGAGCAGTCTCCCCAGAACAGGCTTGCGAGTACTTCGCGTGAACATGGGTGGCGACGGTTGAGCAGGAGGTAGCAAAATAACTCCTGAACCCTGCGTGCTTCGAAGCCTGCTACTATACGCCCTTCGCGTTGAACGCAAAACTTACCGAACAAATAAATTTGTAGCATAGCTCTCGGTTGCTTCCTTTGGGCACCTCTGCCTTATCTACACAGACACTTGTATACTTATTCTTCCTTAACAAGGCCTACAATGAAAGCCTTTCAGTGCTGATTGGACCAGCCAGGAGATAACTCTTGAATCAAGCGTTGGCTGAACTCATGCATATTGCTTGCAGAAATCCCACTGAAGACTTCCTGTTCTTCAGGAGTGAGCTGAAAACCTCGCGCCTGCACTGCCGCCACTGGCTCCTTCAGCAGCGCTTGCGCAAACTCTTTATCAACTGCAGCCAACCCAAGGATCTGGTTGATAATCTTCCGGGACATCACCTCCTCCTTCCTGGAGTCATTCGACCGGTGTATTTATGATGACAAAAAGCAAAATTCACCACACCCTGGCCCCGCCAGCCCCGGGTGAGACGGAGAAGCAAAGAGCATCACACCGACTATCATGACCAGTATTGCTGCTATCAGCAAGCTCTTACACGTGATGGACCAGGTGGACCACATCAGCTGGAGAACATAAGCCAGAGATACCAGTGCATCGAAACGAGATCGTACTTGTTGCATCGTTCACCCTCCCTTTGTTTGACTTGTCGTTCATCTAGCAGAAGCATACCCAGGGCGCCTTCCCATATACTTCCCATATACTTCCCATATGCTTCCCATTCGAGATGTGCAGGTGTGAAGAGATAGTTCGGTGCAAGTGAGGTGATTGCCTTGGGCAGGTGAAAGAAGGGGAGTGTGACAGTGGTGAGATGTGAAGTGGTACAGTGTGTAACTCAGGGCTGTTGCAAAATCGGGAATAAGCGGGGCGCGTAGGGGCGGCCGCCCCTACGCGAGAGCATGGGGGGATTTCTCCCATGCACGGAGCATAAAGTAACTATATCCCCAGCCTTTGATTGCTTTCTAATGTCCTTCGAGCATTTCTTTCACCAACACTCTTCGTTTCGGTACGTAAGTTGACAGTACCACTGGGAGTTTTCATGAGGTGCTGGAGCAGGTTTTGCATAGCTGTTCCAGGTTCAACGGCCAGTTCACGCTGCAATACCTCAGCACACCGTTGATACTGGCGCAGCGCTAATCCTCTTTTCCCCTGGCGTACATAGCAGCGCATTAATCCATAATGAGCCTCTTCCAGGCAATTGTCCACAGCCAGGATGTGCTGCCACTGGACAGCACTTTCATCGAACTGTTCACTACGCCAGGCAATGAGTGCCAGTTGCTGGCGCGCATCTATATAGGCGAGCCGGAGTTTGTCACGTTGGAAGGTACACCAATCGCTATAGAATGGCTGCACATAGTCGCCTCGATAGAGGTCCACCATAGCTATCAATTCGGTCCTTGCCGTCACATCATCATTGGAGGCAAGAGCTTCTTTGGCTCCCGCATCATGTTGCCGAAACGCTGCGACATCATACCACACCTCGTCTCTATAGAGTGAGGCCAGTTCGAGCCAGTAGGTACTGCCACGCGAAGCAATACACGCTTCCCCTAGCGATTTGCGCAGATAGTGAATCGTTGAGTGCAGTGTTTGATTAATATGCTCATCTGTCTCTGGCCAGAGTGCCGTAATGATCTGTTCTTTGCGCAGAGGACGACCACTGTCGAGCAAGAGAAAAAAAAGTTCCATCGCTCGTGGTCTACGCCAGCGCGTGACCGGTTCCTCATCAATGAGAATGGCTGGCTCGCCCAATGCGAGTATTTTGAGACGCGCTTCACTGGTGATAATCAGTTCAGAAGTGCGTACACTGGTATCCGGGCGCGGTTCTTCGTGTTCTTCCTCAGTCTCCATTTCTGACTGGAGAATTGCATGTAAATGTGCCAGTTCTGGCATGGTCTTGATAGCACATGCCAGGGCGGGTAGGAGACGAAGTTCTCTGCGCACTGTTTGTTCATAGTCATTGCGCAGGATCAAGGTGGCCATGTCATCGATGCGACGTAACGCCTCTGGTCTACCCCCTCGCATGAGCAGGCATTCGACAAGACGAAGCGTGGTGCAGAGCAGTTCCCATTGGAGGCCAATCGTACGCAGATAGCTCTCGAGCTCAACAAGGCAAGAGTACGCTTCAGCATACTTGCGCTGATACAGCAGAATCGTCCCACGGGTGAGTTCACAGTTGGCTCGTTCGTATCCGCCACTCGTGCTAGTCAGCTTCACTTCAGAGACAAGAAACAGCGCCGTCTCTGCGTCTCCCATGAACAGGTAGGTCATCGCCAGCGTACCCAGCGTACAATTGGTCAAGTATCTATCTTGCAGTTGACGAGCGAGAGCGAGCCCATCCTCAGTCACCGCAAGGGACTGCTCATAGAGCCCTTGCTCCTGGTAGAGTTCACTCAGATTGACCAGGGTATAGGCTTCCCCACGCCGGAAGTGAATGGGACCACGAGCGATCTTCAACGCTTCCCGAAAGCAGACCTCGGCGGAGGCAAACTCCCCCTGACGTTGCTTGATCATCCCCATATTGAGCAGATTATTGACCTTTCCCCATCCATCTTGCAAACGATCCCAGCACTTGGCGGCACGCGAAAGGTGGTGTTCAGCAAGCGGGAAGTTTCCTAGCAGACCGTAGGTCCGTGCCAATATGTTATGCAACGTCGCTGTCTGGCGTCTTTCACTATTACGTCCCCAGAGTTGGAGCGCTTTCTGTAAGTGGGCGATGCCCGCAGTGTAATCTCCCAGCACGTTGGCACATACACCAAGCAGCGTGTGTGCCTCCGCATGTAGCGCTATCTCATCCGCAGGTATCTGCTCTATCACCTGCTGACAGAACTTCTGGGCATGCCCATACTCTCCAATCTGGAACAAAGCTTCACCCTGCGCAATGGAGATGGAAGCTTGTAACAGAGGAAGTTCATCAGCATCGACAAGCCATGGCTGCTGGATGAGGGACTCTGAGGCTATCGTCAGGAGAGGAAGGGCATGCGTATGTTCACTCAACAGCAAATAGATCTTGGCACGTATCAAGAGGAGCGCTGGATAACGTGCGGTCGCCTCGGATGGAAGGGCATCGATCCAGCGAGAGAGTACCTCCACCCGCCCCTGTGCGAAGAGCGGCTCATGGACTTCAAGGATGAGGCCTGCCGCTAGACCGTATAGCTTGGCCTCGAAGGCGTGGTAGATCGCCTGCTCATAATCCTGGGCAGCCTGCCAGAATTCCATGGCACGACGATGGAGCGAGACAAAGCGTTCGGGAGACTGGCAGCGTAATTCATCGAACAGCAACTCGCGTAAAACGGGATGGCAGGTATAGGTAAACTGAAACGCATCACCGCTCCGCGTGACAAAGAGTCCTTGCTGATCTAAATAGTGCAAGCGGTCAGCTGCATCTGTACTCTCGAGCACAGCATTGCAAAGGGCCGGAGTCATTTGCTGGAGCACAGCGGTGTCTTTGAGAAAGGTGTACAGTTCAAGGTCACGGCTGAACACTACATTGACCAGATACGCAAACAGATTCTGCCGATCGATCTGGATATCTGGCACACTCGTAGGCGTGTACACGTCCCTACGAGAACGTAAGATGCGCACATGGCCCAGGCGTGTTCCTAAGAGGATTCCTGCAATCCAGCCCCCGAAAAGCGTGGCCAATTGCTCCGCTTCTTTCTCTCGAAGTGGGGTTACTCCTTGCAGGCGTGCCAGGTCATGGATCTCCGTAGTGGTGAAGCGTAAGAACGTGGAATCGAAGCCTTCAATCTCATCATGTGCGAACAATGAGGCGAAATCGAGGTCAGGTATAGCTCGACTCTCAATCACGAGGACACACTGGGATGGAAGCTTCTGGAGGAGTTGATTGACCAGATCATTGACTGCCTGACTGGTGTTGACCTCGTGATAGTTGCACAGAAAGAGCGCAAAGCGCTCTGGAATCTCCGCAGTTATAGCTGCGACCAGAGCATCAATCACTGCCTCAAAATGAGGCGTATGAGAGAGCGGATCAACATCCGCAGCGATGGCACTGGAGAGCAAGGGATCCAGCACCCTGCCAAAGTCGGGAAACTGGTGCCGGATGCTCAGAATGAAGGCAGTAAGGAATCTCGTCTTGTCGACATCAGTACGATCAAGAAAATACCAGCAACAGGGAAGGCTCGTATGTTGAGCGAAATCGGCAAGGAGGGTTGTTTTCCCATAGCCCGCAGGGGCGCAGAGCACCACAAGCTTGTAGTGCGCTACTTTGCTCCCATTTGCAGACGATGGCCCTGCCAGTATTTTGTTGAGTTTCACTACGAGCGCTTCACGATGAAGAATGGTTGGAGAGAGTGCAGGACCATTGATCCTTTTCAAAACGTCTAGCTGGTGCATCATCTACCCCTTCTAGCGGCTGGAATCGACTGGGGCCCCAATATTACCGTTTAGAAACAGGTGTTTACACTAACGAGACTAAAGTTCATACGTACGCACTTTTTTCGCAAATAGACTTCTCTCTGTCTCAGGCAACATCCTTTAGAGTGAGCGTCATGGTGTAGCATAACACTCCTTTTACAAGGCCAAAGCACTCATGGGACGACTATCATTGTAGTAGGCTTCAGACAGGCACTGTTGCACCTCTCGAAATGCTTCTATCATACGCTTCAAGCCGTATTACACTCAATAGGGAGAGTGAATTGCGTTAAATATGCAAGTAAAGTTTTACCACAAGGCAAAAGTTTTGTCAAGCAGACTCTTTACCTTTCTGCTCTTCCGTCGTACGAATCCGGTAGTCGTATGAGACATCCAGTTTAGACCAGGCCAGGCGAAAAGCTTCATCCATGCGCTTCGTCCAGGTAACAAGCCGTCACGACATGTTGACTGTTCTCGTCAAGTCCCCCGCTGAAGTAGGTATCGTGTCCCTGCAAGCGATGGTAACGAGCAACGACATCGGCGGCCGCTTTCTCCAGAGAATGGCCGATATGTGGAGGCGCATGCGGGTAATCAATGGCGGTTGTAATGTAGTAACGTTTAGTGACAAGGTCATCCTCATGTACATTAAGCATGTGTCACCTCTCTTTTCACCATCTATGATCATGTCAATCAAACAAAAAGAAGGGGGCGCAGGTATGCCGCCTGCGCCCTTAATGTGTGCTGCTACACTAATCAGTCTCTGCTCAGGTAAGTAAGGACTGTGCGCATCGAGAGGACAGCGACAACCTGCTGCATGCCATAAGCATGTAGCACGTGGAGATGAGCATGATATGCACGAATAAGAAGTGCTTACACTGCACGATCGTTATCCTCTTCCTGACTGGTCCTCTGTCAAAATTCGTTTGCTGACCAGAACCTGGCAGAAACTCCAAACAACGGTTTATCTGTTGATATAGATGATATCTGCAAACCCTATAGTCTGTCAAGCGAAATTTTGCTGCTGACCTTGTAAATGCCTCTGATGCTGCTTCAGCATATCATCCCTATACTGGTGTGATACTCTCCTATGAATATAGCGTTTCTGCCTCTCAAAATACTTCTTCTTCGCTTCGTTTAAAAGATTTTGTTTCATTTACAAGATACAGTGGTTCGTTATACCATTGCGCGTCTAAGCCATTAATTCACTGCGGATGAGCTTGAATGCACGTGTCAGATGAGTAAGAGCTTGCTCAAGTGCTGCAATAAAGGTATCTGCTTGACCGCTCCCCTCTAAACACTTCCAAGCGTATTTCCCACCCATGCGAGGCATAATCGAGATCGTAATCGGCAATGTACACAACGCATGCATCAGCTCAGCTTCCAGGTCCACACTCTTCTGAAAGTCAGGTGCGCCACTCGTTTTCCCTTCCTCCTCGTCTTGTGAGAGGACTTCCCACGAGACGACCCCTCTAATTTTCCCGATAATATCAAAGCCTAGACGTTCAAGAAGCGTTGTGTCATTCTCATAGTATTCAACATCTGTAAAGACGAATAGACAGCCTATTTTGTCGTCAAACTCCATGTCCGCGATTTCGACACGGTGTCCAATTGCCCACTGGAGCATATTCGCTGTGTCCTGAAGCGTATCTGCTCGGCATAATACTTTGATCGTCGCTGATTGCTGTACCATATGGAATCTCCTTATGGAAGCCAGGTTTTCTTACACTGCCTCATTCACTTGAAACTGTATCATAAATGACCCCGCTTTCCTAAATGAAGCATACGAGTGGTAGGAGTGCAGGGAGCAATGCACTCACTCCCTGTACCCCTACCTAATTGAACTGGAAGTATCCCTCCAGGCTGCACCTGCTGCTTTTCTCTGTTGCCCGTGGCAGCGAACAAGAGGAGAAAGGTAGCATCAGGTGGTTAGTTGCCCTCCAACCAGGCACCGATGTGGGTCTTCACCTTTTTCAGGACAGCAACTGGCTCACCATCGGGGTCATCCAACCTGTAGAGGTTCACTTCGCTGCCCTGGCGTGTGCCGCCACCCTGACCAATAGGTGGGACATGGGTAATGTTGTGCTCCAACAGAATGGCCTCTTTATTGAAGACTGTCATACCCAGGTCGGCAAGATCGAACTTCATATACCCAAACATCTGGCAGAGTTTCGGGGAATCTACAACATCTGGATAGGTAGTGCCAGGTCGCACTTGCCCACCGGACGGCTTGCCAATCGCGTCGTTCACCGATGCATGAATCCGTCCGAAATTCTGGCTGACGCCGTCGACCGAAAGTTCACGCATTCTGATGTCAATAGCAGCTTCTGCCCAGTCAGCAGAGGTGGGATTGGCGCGCTCGATAGCGTAATACCCGTGGAATTCGACAGTTTCCTCGCCAACGCCCTTCACTTCGATGGTATCCCAAGTGATAAAGTTCAGGCGATCCAGGCCCCCCTCTGGCATCGTAAACAGATGAAGGTCAGAAAGGGTTTTCGGGCTGGCAACGAGGGTCTTGGTAGACTGTTTCTGGCTAAGCATTTTTCCTCCTTAAGTGAGAGTCTGAACGATCTTCAGTCAGCATGGTGAACGGAGCAAAACAGCCTCTTCTTGCACCGCTCATGGGCATTTTCAGTAAGATCACTGCATTAACTCTCTTTTGTCGATGACATCCGACTAAAACCATAGAACTGGCAGCATATGAATATAGGGGGTCATCTAGAGCCACCAGAGTATCTACAGGCGTTACATGAACAAGATAGCTCGTATCTTAACAGCATCCGCAACGCTTTTTAAAGCTCGGACAGGCATTTCACGGGTAACTGCCTTGACACTTCCAGGTTTTGCATCTAGTGTTTGGGATACGTGGTTCCAGCCGTCTCCCTACTTTGCGACTCCCTATGATTCGCATCTGCTTCTCACACCAGTACTATAACTTACTTCCTCTCCATAGGGCTTCTCATACTTTGCCTCATTCATTCACCTTCACTTATATAGTGCTGATAACAAATGACGTATAGAAAATGAGGCAACCTGTAAGAAGCACACAAAAGAAGATTGCATTATATTGTATATGGCCCAGTGTTTCATCTGATCCTGGAGTAACCTGAGTATCTGGAGAAGATAATTAGGATATGGAATCATAGCGGAATGGAGCAAGGAGCGAGGAAGAACCCTCGATGCACTGCCGAGATGGAAAAAGCCCATGGAAGAGAGTAAGCCTAACAGTACGCAAAAGGGAGACCTGCCCGAAATATCTTTCTCCGAGGACGCTCATGTGGCGGACCTGAGAAGGCAGCTAAGCATGATGATGAGAATACAAGTAGCTGCACATCTCCTCGATGAGCAAGATGCCCATATTCTTTCGCTTCGTATGGGTTTAGAAGATGCTAAATGTTATACACTTAATGAAGTAAGTCACGTGCTGCATATTTCGCCAGAAAAGATACGCCAGCGCCAATATCTGGCGCTGAAGAAGAATGTAAAAGATCTAAGATTTTTCAAACTGCTGAAAGATTACGCTCACCTGGTCAAACTTCCCCGAGGCGTGACGTATTATCTGCTCAGATACAGCGATAGTTCCGAAAAAGATAGCGCTTTATCGCCGCTGCCTTTCCCGCTTGATTTAGACAGCAAGCCATAAGGGGTGAGCCACAAAGCCCCCTCCATCCTTTTCCCGATGTATAGTCCAGCCCACATTTGAAGGGCTTTTATTATACTATCTGCCTTCTTCTCTCAGATTGCTTTCAAGCAATTTGAGAGAAGACTTCAGGTCATGAAATCGAGTATAGTATGCCTAGAAAAAATGTATCTGTTTCTCGGCAAGAGCAGGACCGGCAGTATTGTATCAAGAACACAGGAGGTCTTCACATTGAAAGGAAGAATGGAAACGATCACGACTGAGGCGATGCTAGCTGTGATAAATCAGACATGGGAACGGTTAGCACCTGTCCTCGAACAGCTCGAACCGGTCCTAGATGCCGGTCCAGATGCTGGAGGGTGGACTCCCCGTCAGGTACTCTCGCATATTGTGGGTGCGTGGCAACGAGTGCCTGTCCATAGCGCCTTCTTTGTGGCAGGGAGGCCCGAAGTGCCTATCGTTTTTGGCGATAGCTACTGGATTCCCGAGTGGGAGCATGCTCCAATGGAAACGTTCAGATTTGCAATGCAGACCGCCTATGAAGGCAACAAGGCGTTCATCCGCCAGCTCACTTCATCTGATCTGACTCGCACGTGTGGAACACGTTTTGGAGTAATGACGTTGGGAGAATTCCTCATGACCTGCTATGTGTTCCACATCGGCGACTTGCATATCTCTCAACTTGAAGGATTCCTCATTCACTAACTACCGGGCCCTTCAAAAGCTCAGGCAGCAGGGGCACTAGCCCCCTTTTTTCTTTCGTTACTGTGAAAGCGAAAAGTTCAGGCTATGAATGTCCGCATATGCGGCTCTCTCCTGACCAGCAATTGGCGCGGTATCCGATTTTTGCGTTTCGATGGTACCAGCGGCTGGCAGTAGAATGGTGATAGACGCAGGAGGTAGGTATGGCAGACATCTATGTACAACGAATGGCGCGTGTATTAACGCAGTACTCACTGAGCATCAAGAAAGGAGACCGCCTGGGAATTGAGGCACATCCTCTTGCAGCACCGCTCGTGCTCGAAGTGGTGCGTGAGGCGATACATGCTGGAGCACACCCGGAGGTCTTTCTGCAAGTGGCGCCTGTGTCGGAGATCCTTTTGAAAGAAGGATCGGATGAGCAAATCACGCGCGTTCCGCTGCTCCGGCACGTAATGCGGGAGGAGTGTGAAACGCTTCTACGAGTTCTAGCAGAGGAGAATTCGAAGAGCCTGAATAATGTCGATCCCCAACGCACAGCCCTGGCACAGCAGGCGAGTGGTGACTTGACACGAACTCTCATGAGACGTACAGCAGAGGGATCATTGCGCTGGACGCTGACTGTGTTCCCTACCCATGCCTACGCTCAAGATGCCGGTATGTCACTGAGTGACTTTGAGGATTTCGTCTATCACGCCTGTTTCCTGGATGACGAGGATCCGGTGACACGTTGGCAGGAGATCTCGCAGCAGCAGGAACGCCTCATCGACTGGCTAAAAGGGAAACATAGCATTCACCTGCGGGGCCAGGAGACTGATCTCACTCTTTCAGTTGAGGGTCGCACCTGGCTCAACGATGATGGACGCGGTAATTTCCCCGGAGGGGAGTTCTTTACCGGTCCGGTCGAAACTTCAGCCAACGGCTCCATCCTCTTCAATTTCCCTGCCTCTTATAATGGGCGCACAATCGAAGATGTGCACCTGCGCTTTGAGAACGGTGTTGTCGTTGAAGCCAGGGCAGCACAGGGACAGAACTTTCTCGATAAGATGCTGAGCCTGGACGAGGGAGCACGTCGTCTTGGAGAATTCGCCTTTGGCAATAACCGCAACATAGACCGCTGCACGAAAAATGTCCTCTTCGATGAGAAGATAGGCGGAACAGTCCACCTCGCACTCGGTGCAAGCTTTCCGCAGTCGGGTGGAGCCAATCGGTCAGCATTGCACTGGGATATGGTCTGTGATCTGCGCAGCGGCAGCGAGATTCGTGTCGATGGCGAGGTCTTCTGCAAAGATGGGAATTTCATTGTTGGGCAGTGAAGGTATGGAAATTCCTGCATTCTGAAACTCACTATTCCAGAAGCCCCCGCCTTGAAGGCGGCGGGGGCTTCACCTCGGAAAACCAGTTCTCTCACTCATTGATCGAGACCTCTTGCATTTCTACTGCCTCTCGCATTTCTGATTCTTGCACTTCTGGTACCTCTTGCACTTCTATCACCTCTTCTAGTTCTTTTTTGTTATATATATACTTATATACCATAATACATGGTATGATAAGCAAAACGACTTGTAAGATATAAAGAGTACGAACGCTCACTGCCTTAAAGAGATAGCTCAAGCCAAAGAAGATGACCAGCGATGTGACAGATAAGAACGTGTTGAAAGTAGAAGAGACTCTCCCCTGGTAATGATTAGGAACTATTTTTTGCACGCTTGTAAGATACAATAACCACACGGGCATGGTTGCCCCCACTAAAAAGTAACTCAGAACCGCCATTGGCGCATTGAACGAGAGGGCAAGCATGACGAGAGCCAGAACCAGAGCCCAAACTCCCATCGTCATGGTGCGAATTATCCCCTTAGAAGCTGCCATTGCTGTTATGACAATGTTTCCAAGAACATATCCTATAGCAAAAGCTGCTTCCATATAACTCAGTACAGAGACAGTACTTTTTAATACGTCTTTTACGAATATAGCAACCGCCACGTTAATGATATTCAGCGTGAAGAGCACAACGCTGATGACGCTATATAGTATGATGACGTCCGATCTACTCTTGATATATTTCACTCCATCCAGGAAATCGCTCATAAAGAGACGTCGTACCGGTTCCTCATCCTTGGAAAGCTCTAAGGGTGACCTATATCCCTTTCTCATGCTGAAAACGGTCACCACTGAAAAGAGAAAACTGAACCCGTTCACACATAACACTATATAAGGTGAGTATGCGACAATGAGAATACCTGCCAGAGCAGCGCCTGCTATCCCCCCTACCTGTCGAGCGATACCGTTATAGCTATGGGTATACATGAGGATATCCTGGGGGATTTCCTCACGTAAGAGAGCAATGGCGCTAGGCGTGTAGATGACATCCCCTAAAGATAAGAGAAATGCCATGACATATAAGTGCCAGGCCTGGAGCTGCCCATGTATGCCAACCAGAAACAGAGCAAAGAGGATCAGCGCCCGAAACGTATCTGTGAACATAACGATAACTCTCCTGTCAAAGCGATCTATCAGTACCCCGATGAAAGGAGAGAGCGCCACTCCGGGAAGCGCGGAAGCAATGAACATGTATGCGACGGCAGATGGCGAGCCAGTAAGCACGAGCGCCAACCAACTGTTTGTAAGCAATTGCATACTGTTGCCTATCGAGGAAATCAGGTAGCCTGTAAAAAACAACGCATATTGCCGGTAGCGAAAGATCAGGAGAAGTTTGTCACGATGAAGCATTTGAAGCATATTCTCACCTACCTATCAGAAACTTGTAAGCCCCGTCGCCTCAGGATCAATCTCACGAGGCGCATACAGCTAATCAGAGTACATGCTCGGCAGCAAAGCCAGGACCTCACAGAGCGTCTTCACCGGAAATGCTGCTGCAAGCTTCCTTACACTCTCTCAGCGATTTTCACGCCAGAAGGCTGCAGATCTGGCAAGCACTCCAGGTCTATGTCCATGAACGAGAGAGCTTTGTCTATACGGGATTGACACTCGCTTATCGAAGAACCGGTGACTATGACGAATCCCAGGCGAGACAGAAAACCACGTGGTGGTAAGTATAATTCGCTTCCAGGTTGAGATTCGAATGCCACTTTATCCAGCCACGGCTGTTCAAAGGCTTCTGCTTTTACTGCTAGTTTGAGCACCCGTGCATCGTAAGAAGGATACAGAAATCGAATAGCAGCCGCAGTAAGCCGTAAAGGCTCCAACACAGGCATGTCATTGACGGCGATTCGCGCGCTTGCCTCATTCAGATCAACCCCGGTAGCTAGCCGGACCAGGTAGGGGATCAGGTCTCCCGCACTCCGCATACCCAGCTCAATCATACGTGGCCCTTGTTTCGTTAAGCGCAATTCCGCATGGGTAACGCCCATATGAATGCCTAATGCTTTATGTGCTGCAACCACCACAGCACGGATTGCGGATTCCTCAGGTAATGGTTCGTTTGGGGCAACGATATGCCCTAGTTCTTCGAAGCAGGGAGCCAAGCCCACCTGCTTGTGCACGATCGCTATCACGTTGATCTGACCATGCACGACGGCGCTTTCTACGCTGATCTCTGGGCCGTCCAGATACTCTTCCACAAGCAGGCCGTCACCTGCGGCTCGGAAAGCAGGATGAGGTTGCACATTGGCAATGGTGTAACCACCCGGCAAATCTCTGGCCGTGTCTGCGCGGATCACCCCGACACTGGCCGCCAGACCACGGGGTTTCACTACCACTGGGTAGCCGATCTTTTCAGCGACCTCTTCAGCTTCACTCAAAGAACGAACCAGGTAACTACAGGCTGAAGGTACCAGAGCAGTTTGCCACGCCTGGCGCATCAAATACTTGTCTCTGCAAAGACGTGCCGTTTGAACCGAGTTCGAGGGCAAATTCAGACTTTCGGCCACCAAAGCTGCTTCCACAACAAACGCCTCTTCATAGGTAAAAACCCCACTAAACCGGTACCGTTGCTTGAGTTCAGAGACAACAGTCAAAACCGCTTCTGCGTCCGTCAGAGGAACCTGGACAAAATCGAGGAGATATGGGGCTTGCCAGGTCTTCGGCCTATCATTGAGTAAGACGATTGGGAAATGTGCAGCGATGGCCTGCAAAGCATATTCTCGATAAAGCTGGCTCCCGCTACTAATGACAAGCAAAGGGCCCATAATCCTTCCTCACTTTCTTAAGGGAACCGTTTCTTTCAGGTACTGGGCAACGGAGCGCATCGTGTTGAAAGAATCCTCTTTGACATGCCCCTGGCGGCAAACAGGATACAGGATGGGATACACATCACGATCCAGCATCCAGAGCATTTTCTTGCGGCGCTGTTCCGGCGACCCCACGACGGCAAACTTCTCCATCATTTCGTCCGTCACAAGGCGGCTCGCGGCGAGGATACCTTTGGTGCGCCAGACTTCGCATAGCTCACGAACCGCTGGCCCATACCCGGATGCCTCCATCACAGGATAAAAATGGGGAGCGCCAAAGAAGTAGGTCAGGCACGTTCTCAAGGCGTCTAATGACTCACCACTCTCGTCAGCAGTCGTCATAGTTAACGTGTAGAGCTTGATCTCGTCAGGGTCGCGCCCAATAGCCGGTGCCTCTCGCTCAAAGATTTCTCGATAACGGTGGTAGGATGCCTCTGAGAGACCATTGGACACAACTCCATCCGCTATATGGGCAGCTAATGCGATCATCTTCGGTCCTAATGCCGAGAGATAGAACCGCGGTGGCGTCTCTAGAGGGCCTTCGCGGAGACGAAACTGATACAGGCGGTATATTTTGCCCTGATAAGAGAAGCGCCTTGTCTGCCCCCCTTTCACGACGGCATCGCTGGGGAGGTCGGTGATAGGGGCCGCCAGCTTTTCATCACTTTGAGGAGTCAGTATTCCACGAAGAATATCGACCGTCTCCCTGGCTCGCTGGAGAGGGCGGTCAAGTGGGATGCCATGCGCGGCCTCCATCCAGCTACCGCCTCCGGTCCCAATGCCATAATGGATGAAGCGACCACCGCTGAGCCGCGAGATTGTGGCTGCTCCCATAGCCAGCAAGGTGGGTGTACGAGAATAGAAATTGACATCGCCTGTGCCCAGGCTAATAGTCTTTGTATTCAGTGCGACAGCGGCAAGGACGGCAAAACTTTCTTTCCCATCTCCTTCCCCTACCCAGAAGCCTTCATATCCAAGCGCCTCGGCTTCCTGGGCATATTGAACAATCTCCTCCATAGACAGGTCCCCAGTATTGAGGAGTGATACGCCGACATGTTCCAGCATCATGTTCTCCCTTCAGGACGGGCTCTCCCCATCCTGTTCTACAAGTCAAACACCTGGTGTGCGTTGCTCGGTAGACGTAAGAGACCTGCCAGTCCCCGGGAAGAGCAGTCGCACCCGTTCTCCGCTATGACAAAGTATAGTGTGTTTGTGAAAAGAGCGCTTCTTCGAGATTGCGGCATTACAACTCATAATTTGCCCTCCTCCAGGCTTTCAAACCTGCGCTTGATCTCCTGGAGGAACTGCACTGCTTCCGCTCCATTGATGACTCGATGGTCATATGCTATTCCAAGATGGAGATATCGACGTACTCGAACTCTTCCATCTGCATCTAAATAAAGTTCCTCCTGCTCTGAGCAGAGAGAGAGTATACAAGTCTGTGTAGGGAAAATGATCGGGACGGCTACAATGAGGTCTTTACCGCTATGGAGAGATATGGTTATATGCCCTTCTCGCAGCTCCTCTTCCTTAAAGATTCTGCGGAGGGCTTTCAACCGAAATTCCATCATCTCATTTGCAATTTCCGCGAGCGATTTTGTCGCCGCTTCTTTTACCACTGGAATATAGAGACCCGTCCCCACATCTATCGTTATGCCAATTCCCGGGTTCTCCACACAGTTAAGCCCACCCTCCCCTCCCGGCTCCCTGTCTTGATAAAAACAGGGATACTCCCGATGCATTTCCCCCAGATCTTTGATGAGCACTTCCGCCAATCCGATTACCACACCCTCTTTCTCTATGTACTTCGTAATCGCTTTTAAAGCTCCATCACAGTAGACTCTTATCGCAGCGAAAGCGCTGGGGATGGTCTGATGGGCGATGATCACTCTCTTTGCAATGATTGCCTGGTTCCGCAAGCGCTGAGTTGTTTGTACAGCTCGGCCTTCAAGCACCTGGAGGTTGAGCAGAGCCATAACATCGGCTTTTCTCAGAAGCTTCTTCCCAATAGAATGGAGTTGGGCTTCCGTAACTCCATGTCTCGTCACCAGTCCCTGTGCATCCCGTGTAAGTATAAGCGAAGACTCTTGTTCAATCGCTTGACCGCTTCCCCTGGCCGGAAAGGCCTCGCGCTCCTCCTCGCTCGCTAAGACATATCCGATACAACTGCCAGGTGCATATTCTTCACCCGGCTCCCCCAGGCGATGCAATATACCTGTCCCCGGGCTCAGCACATCTACGGTTGCCTTTGACGTTTCCAGGTAAGCAAGCACATTCCCAGCCTGAACCTCTTGCCCGTTTTCATACAGCCATTCCAGGAGTAGGCAGTTACCATCATTGCTATTGGCTCTCGGAACATTAATCCTTTGCATGCATTGCCTCTATTATCGCGGTATAAATGTCTTCTGCCTGCACAATCACCTGCTTTTCAAGGTGCGGCGCAGATGGAATAATGCTCTCTTTCGAATGGATCAAATGAACCGGGTGTTTCAAGGTGCTCCACAGACGTTCATAAATCTGCTGTGCCACCTCACATCCCCATGTTCCGCCTGCAACACTCTCTTCCACAACAAATATATGGTCCACGGTTAGCAAGCCTGGAGCAATTGCCTGAATTTTAAAAGGGTAGAGTTGTGAGGGGACAAATAGTTGAGCTGAAATCTCAAAATCGAGAAAGAGATCTTTCATTGCCTGCAAACAGCGTGAAACCAGGCCACCAGGAGCAATTATTACACAACCAGGTTCGTCTGTGCTGCCCTCATCCAGGAAGACCCTGACGAAGTTCTGCTCATTATCAAGCGCCTCGACAACAAAATACTCATCAATAACGCCAGCAGTGTAGATACGCTGTGCATAGAGAACCTTATCCTCGAACAAGATGCAGGGTCGCCCAAGATTCACCAGTTTGTTGAGCAACAAGCCATTATCGTGGAATGGCGATATCTCAAACAGATGAAGATGGGGTATACCTATGAAATACTTTTGCATGCTCTGACTATGGGTGGGTCCATAACCTCTGTTTCCCCCAACAGGACAGCGCACAACCAGGTTGATCGTAAGTGAGCGGCCGTACATGGATACGGCTTTTGCCGCAAAGTTCAGGATCTGGTCATACCCCAGGGCAATAAAATCACCAAACATGATCTCAGCGATCACTTTTTCACCACAGAGCGTCAAGCCGCTGGCAATACCAAGAAACGCTCCTTCACTCAATGGAGTAGCTAGAATTCTGTCAGGAAAACGCGAAGAGAGACCGCTACTCACCTTCAATGCTCCGCCATATGGATCGAGGAGATCCTCGCCAATCAAAAACACATGTGGGTCAGTAGCAAAGAGCGCATGGAGCGCCCTGTTCAGGTTTTCAACAACACGTTCGTACTTTTTCACGGTATTTCCCATTGGACTAAAGGCCGTTGCTCTACTTCCGCTATCACTGAGGTCACCGCACGCTTTACGTCTCTCTCGATTCTTTCCAATTGATCTGAAAAGTGGCTCTGATACAAATAATACCAATCTTTTGCTTGTATCGCTCGCAAAGTCTCTTTATCCCTTGTATCATCTCCTTTACTATGTGGACCAAGACGGTATGTCTTAAACTCTATGACCAGGGGGGGCCAGGGTAGTACGTACCTCCTCTATCCAGGGGGCAACTTCGGCCCGAATGACATTGATATCCAACGAGACAACTCTCAGATAGTTGATGTTAAAAGCACGAACTCTCCCTTCGATTGTTCCTGCCATCTGCAGATGTATTGGTGTCGATTGCGCAATACCATTATTCTCAACGATGACAAGTAGGGGTACCTGGCACAACTGCGCTATATTCAACGCCTCGTATGTTGTTCCCTCCCCCCACGTTCCATCACCTATGTAGACAACAGCTATCCCTCCCTCCGTCTTGCGCTTTAAATGAAGCGCAACCCCTACTGCCACTGGTAGGCATTCCCCCTGCACTCCTGTAGACAGGTAATGTTCTCTATAGATATGCTGGCTGCCTCCGACACCATGGCATATAGCTCCGGCTCGTCCCATAATTTCCGCCAGGAGGCTAACCGGGTCATTAAAGCGAGCCAGGTAATGACCATGTCCTCGATGATGACTGAAGAGAAAATCCCGCTCTGAGAACAGTGTTCTCAGAGCCACAGGGATATATTCTTGTCCAAGACAGGTATGTGTTGTCCCATGAAGTTTCCCCTGGCTAAACAGGGTCAGAAGCGATAGTTCAAAATGCCTGATAAGAAGCAGCAAGTAGAGATCGCTATCCTGCAATTGGGAGAGTGCTGTTATATCTGCTTCCTCAGGCTCTCTTGCGTATGCCGATTTATCCATATGTCAATCTCAAGGCGTACTTCCTACTTCTACAGATTTTTGCTGTAAAATACGGCGTACTTCAGCCAGTGACGTTAATCTCTGTATCTCGTGTCTGGTCAATGTGACTCCATAGGCCTCTTCGAGAGCTGCTACCAGTTGTATATGTTTCAGGCTGCTCCAGGCCTTCAGTGTAGCTGGTCCCGAAGAATCCTTTATGAGTGATAATGGTAGCTCCAGTACGTTCGCAACCAGTTCTTCTATTTTCATTGAAGATCTCCTTAGGATGAGAATGGTCAGTTTCTCTTCTCAGAAAAAAGACGATGCTTGTATAGCCTCTGCCTAAAGCCATTCTGTCAATGCTTGCAGAAATTCCCTCTGATAACCATCTGCGAAGAAATGATCCCCTTCAAACATCTGGACACGAAAGTTTCCAGTCGTGTACTGTTGCCAGGACCAGAAATGCTCAGCCTTAACGAATTGATCTTGCCAGCCCCCTATCACCGTCAGGGGACAATGCAAGGGTGTCTCCAGTGGAGGTGCATACTGATCCGCCAGATCAGCATCCTCGATCATAGATGGAAAACGGGCTAGAACATAGTTATGCTGTGGAGTGCCTGGCGGGTAATAGCTTGTCATGAGTTGTCTATACGCTGTCGTTCGCATCTGCAACGTTATTGTACTCCGCAGGTGCGGAGCCGGAAAGCCAGCGACGATCAACTGAACTGGTTGCAAGCCAGCATGGCCACGTAGATAGCAAGCAACTTCATAGGCCCAGAATGCCCCCAGACAAAAGCCATAGAAAATCAGCTTCTGACCCTGACGAGAATGGCGTAGAATCGATTCGGCCAGCGCGGCGATCATTGCAGAGAGTTCCTTATATTGCTCTGTCTCGCTCTCTGACCCCCGGTTAGGCAATTCTATAGAGCATAGTTCGATGGATTCAGGAAGAAACGCAGCCCAATAATCATAGACAAATGCCTCCGCTCCAGCCGTTGGGAAACAGAGCAGACGTGCTATTGCGTGTTCGTTCGGGCGCGGGAAACGGAGCCACCCGTCAGGTGAAATGAACATTACTCACCTCTTCATTACAAGAGCTCTATTCTAATACTTCACATCGCCACGTCGAGATTGGTCTACCCTCTCTCGAAGTTCACTTCTATGAGACGATAACTTGCCTGCTGGCCCTGTGGCTTCTTATACTTTGCTTCGTTCTCTAGCAAAAGGAGCAATATAAAAGAAGCCTTCCCGACAAACATGTAGTATGCTTTTATCGTTCTCAAAGAAGCGCTTGCAGATATTTTTAGGTGAGGTGGTGTATCAGCACATCAGCCCGACTTCATCGCAGGCCTTGATTACGACTACATTTAGTAGAAATGAGAGGAGCTAGATTATGAGTCAGAAACCATCGCGTGTCTATGAGTTACTTATCAAGACAACTCCTGAGCGTCTCTGGCAGGCGCTGACAGTTGGAGAGTTGACGAAAGATTATTACTATGGCGGGCGTGTAGAGTCTACCTGGCGGAAGGGTGACCGTTACCAGTTCCGTGACCCTGAAGGACAGGTAGGTCTCTTTGGGGAGATTCTGGAGGTTAATCCCCCACGCAAGCTGGTAACTACTTTCCAGACAGCCTGGGACCCACAGGTAGACGGGGCTAAGCCTTCGGTTGTGACCTGGCAGATTGAGCCATTGCAGGACTTGTGCAAACTCACTTTTATCCATGAAGACTTTGACCCTGCAGCCTTTGAGGCGGCAGACATACATTCTGGCTGGATCCTGATCCTATCCGGCCTGAAGACGCTCCTGGAGACCGGCAAGCCGATGGGTATGCCTTCTGAGGACCCGGCCTCGAGCGAAGTCTCTGCAGTCAGCTAGGGCTAATCTCGATCGATCCTGGAGCAACATACATCAGTCAGAGTGACTAGAGTATACTCTCGCATGTTGCTCCAGGTAATCAGCTGTGTGGCCTGGCTTAATGGGGAAGAATCGGCGAAAACACTGATCTCTGCTTTCGCCGGGCTTTTTTATTAGCGAGGGTTAGGAAGAGCCTGGGTTTGCAACCGTTTGTTGATCTGTATAATTGGTTACTAGAACACTACAGGTAGATGGTTCAATCCCAGAACCAGCGAGCCTGGACGCCAGACCAGCGCCTCTGGATCGATCTGCAGCCGGAGATTGGGCAGGCGACGCAACAGAGTGCTGATCGCAATCTCTCCTTCGATGCGGGCCAGCGGCGCTCCAAGACAATAATGAATTCCTTTGCCAAAGGCGAGATGTCGATTCTCCTGGCGCGTAATATCCAGTCGGTCCGGTTCGGCAAATCTCCTCATCGCGGTTCGCCGCAGCCAGCGAGACCACTACCTGATCACCCCGGCAGATTAATTTGCCACCAAACTCGAGATCTTCGCCTGCCCAACGCAGCGTCGCGAGCATAAACGGGCTCCAATAGCGCAGGAACTCCTCTACAGCCATATTGATCAGCGCGGGATTATGCCTGAGCAAGGCCATCTGATCGGGATGCGTCAGCAGGGCCAGCATACCATTGCCGATCAGATTATCCGTCGTATCATGCCCGGCAGTGATGAGCAGGAAGATCATCGCCGCCACTTCTCTTTCAGAGAGCCGGTCGCCTTTGGCCTCCGCCTGAAGCAGCTTGCTCACCAGGTCATCGGCGGGCGCCTGGCGCTTGCTCTCGATCAAGGCAAGCAGATAGATGTAAAAGGCCTGGAGCTGTTCGCCAACCTGCTGAAATGCGACCGGGTCACCGAGCGCGTCGGCGAGCGCCTTGGTCCACATATGCAACTTCGGGCAGTCTTCGGCAGACACGCCCAGTATCTCCGAAATGACCCGGATTGGGAGCGGGAAAGCAAACTCTTCGATTAGATCCATGCTGCCCTTTCCCTCGACGGCGTCAATCAGCTCATCGGTAATCTCCTGAATGCGTCCCCTCCACCGCTCCACCACGCGAGGTGTGAAAAAAGGGTTGACCAGCGAGCGCAAACGCGTATGATCGGGCGGATCAAAATCGATCAAACTCATGCTCATGAGATCTGCCGCCGAGGCAGGCGCACGTGTGCGCTTCTCGGGCGGCACCACATTGTTGTGATCTTTGACAAAGCGCTGATCACGCAGTACAAGCTCCGCGTCTTGATAGCGCGTAATCAGCCAGGTACTCTGTCCGCCAGACGAGGCGAGCTGATGAACCGGGTCGGATGCGCGTAACCAGGCAAAGGCCGGATAGGGATTGGCCTTAAAAGCCGGTGAAGCGAGATTGAGTTTCGTTGATTGAACCATCGTCTTCTCCTTGTCCTGGAACAAACAAAACACAACTGCTTTCGAGAGCCTGTTAATCCTCATTACCAAAAGGCGGGCTTCTGTACAAACCCCTACAGGCGCTGGCATCTTCCCTCTTTGCAGCGAGCGGAGCACGCTTAGAACACTCTCCTTCGATGCGGGCCAGCGGCGCTCCAAGACAATAATGAATTCCTTTGCCAAAGGCGAGATGTCGATTCTCCTGGCGCGTAATATCCAGTCGGTCCGGTTCGGCAAATTCCTCGCTGTCGTGATTCGCTGCGCACAGTGAGATCGCCACCTCCTCACCGCGACGGATCTGTTTGCCGCCAAACTCGAGATCTTCGCCTGCCCAACGCAGCGTCGCGAGCGCAAGCGGGCTCCAATAGCGCAGGAACTCCTCCACCGCCGTTTTGATGAGTGTAGGATCTTGCTTGAGCAGGTCCATCTGATCGGGATGCGTCAGCAGGGCCAGCATGCCATTGCCGATCATGTTACCAGTTGTCTCATGCCCGGCAATGATCAGCAGGAAGATCATCGCCTGTAATTCTCTTTCAGAGAGCCGGTCGCCTTTGGCCTCCGCCTGAAGCAGCTTACTCACCAGGTCATCGGCGGGCGCCTGGCGCTTGCTCTCGATCAATTCCAGCAGATAGTCGTAAAAGGCCTGCAAGTGTTGAGCAGCCTGTTGAAACGCGACCGGGTCGCCAAGCGCATCTGCAATCAGATTGGTCAACCGGTGCAACTTCGGGCAGTCTTCGGCAGACACGCCCAGTATCTCCGAAATGACCTGAATCGGGAGCGGGAAAGCAAACTCTTCGATCAGATCCATGCTCCCTTTTCCCTCGACGGCGTCAATCAGCTCATCGGTAATCTCGTGAATGCGTCCCCTCCACCGCTCCATCAGCCGGGGCGTGAAAGAGAGGCTGACCAGCGAGCGCAAACGCGCATGATCGGGCGGATCAAATCTGAGCATACCCAGGTCCATGAGATCGGCCACTGCCGCCGAGGCAGGTGTCCGCTCCTCAGACGACCACAGCTTCCGTTTATCTTTGACAAAGCGCTCATCACGCAGCACGGGCTCCGCGTCTTGATAGCGCGTAATCAGCCAGACAGGTTGTCCATCAGGCGAGATGAGCTGGTGAACCGGGTCGTATGTGCGTAACCAGGCAAAGGCCGGATAGGGATTGGCCTTAAAAGCCGGTGAAGCGAGATCGAATTCCGTTAATTGAACCATCGTCTTCTCCTTGTCCTGGAACAAACAAAACACAACTGCTTTCGACGTCTAGCACACTCCTCAGAGAATCGTTAAATGGAGTATAAGGTATGGGGTTAGTCGCATGCTTCTTCTAGATTGCCTGGTTTGCTAAACAGCCTCGGTCACATGCCACAGGAACTACTTGATTGTACTTAGATCTGATGGGAATACTGCGCACAGTGCTCTCGATTAGCGTCACATGCCTGTAAATACAAACTTTAAGCTGGTCGTTTTTGTATACTGGTACGACCCCACTAATCGGTGAAATTGGGGGAGGATTGAAAAAATCGACGGTCCTTGGCATGATGTGCTTATGCAAAACAGTACAACAGAGCCAATGGACGCGTCGAAACAATTCTGCCCGAATACGGCGTGTTCCGCAAGAGGCCAAATCGGAGAGGGCAATATTCGTATTCATAGTCACAACCCTGATCGCTGTCGCTGTCGCGTGTGTAAGAAGACCTTTAGTGCTCGACGAGGAACCATGCTCGAAGGACTGAGAACGCCAACTGAAGTGATCGTCATGGTGGTGACGTTATTGGCATATGGATGTCCGCTCCAAGCCGTCGTGCATGCATTTGGATTGGATGAGCGCACCGTGGCGGAGTGGCAAAAGCGAGCAGGAAAGCAGTGTCAACAAGTGCATCACGCCATCGTCGAGCAAGGGAAGATGGATCCCTCTCAGGGGCAAGCGGATGCGCATTCGGGCAAAAGGGCGCAAACTGCTTGCTTGGATGGGCATGGCCATCGATGCCACCAGCCGCTTCTGGATGGCAGGAGTCGTCAGTGCTCGTCGCGATCGTGGCTTGGCAGATCGTTTACTCCATCA
>WNGL01000705.1_pt1 | contig 42042 bp, 34 predicted proteins | sample 5400591 | NCBI WGS metagenome assembly WNGL01 (sample SAMN13153377, study PRJNA577476) | soil metagenome | isolation source: 80 cm soil or saprolite under Garry oak tree replicate 1 | place: USA:California | collected 2016-06-15
TCGGGCCGCCACCGGCACCGGGCCCCGGCCACCAGGAACCTGCCCCCGGGCATCGGCTGCACGGTGATATGCGCGAGCGCCAGGTCCGCGATCCGCGTTACCGCTGCCAATTCCGGGGCGTGCACGGTGATGCGCGCCGCCGCCGGCCGGGCCGCGGCCGGATCGGGGAACGCCGCCCCGGCCGTCAAGGACGCCATGACGGCGGACCGGCAGGACAGGAAGGCCCATCACCTCATCGCGCCGCGCCCGGTCCCGGCGCCGCCTCTCTTCTTGCCAGTCGCTCATGCCATCATCCACCAATCCGGCAGCGCGCCAGGCCGTCCACGACCAGGATTCCGCGATCTGCGCCATCGCCTCGAAGCGGCTGGAGACCCCTTCTCTGGCGAACTGGCGAAACTCCCCGGTGCTCATGCGGATGCTGCCGCCCCACACGTCGGTGAGCACGAGGCGTGCTTCCGGCGGCGCCATCTGGTCAAAACGGATCCCGGCCGCCGCCCCGGGGCGCCGTTCATGCCCGTAGGGCGCGATCACCGCCGCCGGTTCCCCGTGGATGAGCAGCACGGTCATCTCATCGCGGTCTTTGTCGGCTGCCGCGATAATCGCGCGGATCAACGCGACAGCCATCTCCGGCGTGTCCTCGGCGGTGGGGGCCTGGTTCAGTTCAAGCTGAGGCACCACTTCGGGTTGTCCTCCTTGCGCTGGTTGCTGCCGCTGTGATGCCGACCCGTGCAGGTCATGCGGCGGTCGCCAACCCCGGTATAGCGACCGGATACCTCAACTGAGGGCACGAGGCACTCAGGTTCGTAGGCCCAATCACACACCGTCATGGCTCGATATGAGCGAGTGATAATAGATCGGTAACATTTCCGGCGTCATCGACCTACGCAGAGTCAGTCACCTCGACCATGACGTGGCTGGACTGGCTGCCCGCCCGGGGCTATGCGATGTGAGGTTCCGGGCGCCGGTCACCGGCTTGGGTGGTCCGGGTGAAAGATTGATTCCATGCCAGCGACGGTGGCCGGGCCGGGCGGCGCGGTACTAGACGGAGTCCTTGAGCGGGTCACGTTCGCCAACCCGGAGACCGGGTACACGATCGCCCGGATCGCGCCCGAACGCGGCGGCGCGGAGCTGGTCACCGCGGTCGGGCCGCTGCTCGGCGCGCAGATCGGCGAGTTCCTGCGGCTGCGCGGCCGCTGGTCATCCCACCCCAAGTACGGCCGGCAGTTCGAGGTGGCCTCCTACGCCACGGTGCTGCCCGCCACCGCCGCGGGCATCCAGAAATACCTGGGCTCGGGCCTGATCAAGGGCATCGGCCCGATCATGGCCGAGCGCATGGTGGCCCGGTTCGGCGTGCACATCATGCACGTCATCGACGACGAGCCGGGCCGCCTGGTCGAGGTCGACGGCCTGGGCCCGAAGCGGACCGCGATGATCGCCGCGGCTTGGGCCGAGCAGAAGGCGATCAAGGAGGTGATGATCTTCCTCCAGGGCGTCGGGGTGTCCACCTCGCTGGCGGTGCGGATCTACAAGAAATACGGCGACGCGTGGGTCCCGGTCGTCCGCCACGAGCCGTACCGGCTGGCCGCCGACGTGTGGGGGATCGGCTTCAAGACCGCCGACACCATCGCCACCTCGGTCGGCATCGCCCCGGACAGCCCCGAGCGGATCAAGGCCGGCCTGGCCTGCACCTTGTCCGAGGCCGCCGACGACGGCCACTGCTACCTGCCCGCGCCCAACCTGATCACCAACGCCGCCAAGATCCTCGACGTCCCCGCCGACCTGATCGCCCCCTGCCTGGACGAGCTCGCCGCGGCCGAGGGAGTGGTCCGCGACCAGGTGCCCGCGGCGGCCCGGCCCGCAGCGGCTGAGGCCGCGCCGCAGGTCCCCGCCGTCTACCTGCCGCCGTTCTATCAAGCCGAACGGTCCCTGGCCCGCGCCCTCCTCCGCCTACACGCCGCCCGAACCGACCGTCTCAGCGGGTTCGCCGCCGTCGACTGGGACAAAGCCCTCGGCTGGCTGCGCAGCCGCACCGGCTCCGAGCTCGCTCCCGAACAGGCCGACGCGGTCCGGCTCGCCCTGACCGCCAAGGTCGCGGTCCTGACCGGCGGACCCGGCTGCGGCAAGTCGTTCACCGTCCGCTCCGTGGTGGAGCTGGCGAGGGCCAAGGGCGCCACGATCGTGCTGGCCGCCCCGACCGGCCGGGCCGCCAAGCGGCGGAACGTATGCACCTCGACCTGGAAACCGACAACGTGGAAGCCGAAGTCCGCCGGCTGGAAGCCCTCGGCGCCACCCGCTGGGATCACCAGGCCGAACGCGGCTTTGACTTCTAGGTCCTGCACGACCCGTGGGGCAACGAATTCTGCGTCCTGCAGCCGGAGTTCCCCGAACTCCTGGCCCGGCAAGAGCCCCGGAATCACGGATCCCTGTCCGGCTGACCAAAGATTCCCGGCTAGCGACAAAAACATAACCCGGGCTGCCGGGACTGTTCCTCCTAGCGGTTCACGTTCTGCCGAGCCATCTCTGCTGGCATATCGTGGTGTGCTTGCGCTGCGAGCGGGTGTGCTCGGTGAACATGGCTTCGCGCAGCGGCTTGCTGAGCTCCAGTTGCGCGCCTATGCCGAGCAGGGTGCGGTTGACGATGTTGCACGTGGCGTCGCCGTTGAGCTCCCCGTGCTGGCCGGCTTCCCTCGCGTCGAAACCGGCCCTGCGCAGCCCTTCTAGCAGGTAATCCGCCAGGATGGTGTTGGCGCCCCCGGCGAGCACGACCTGGTCGCCGGAGGACATGCCGGGCGGCCGTGGCAGGAAGCCGTGCAGGGCCAGGGCGTTGAGCGAGCCCGCGCACAGCGAGACGGCCACGCCGTCGTCGCAGCCGGTCGAGGTGACGTGGAGCTCGGGGTTGCCGCTGTCCCGTAGGCCCTCGAACATCCAGTAGTCGTAGGTCACCCCGGCCGCCGGGATCTGGGGCAGGCTGGCCGGGTGGTAGCCGGCTATGGCCAGGCAGAGTTCCGAGGTGCCGGGTTCGATCCCGCCCCCGTGCGGGGCGAGGATCGTGGTCTTGGGCACGTCGTCGGTGCGGGCCAGGGTGTCGTCGAAGCGCTCGTGGCGGCGATGGCGGCGCCCGTAGTCGACCCCCTCGGCGAGGCTGGGATCAGCATAGAGTTCCGAATTGAACTTGAAGGTCATGTCCCCCAGCTCCTCTCGCTGCCTGGCTCTCCGCAAGCGGCCTTGTGGCCGGTCGTGTCGGCCGGGCCGCCGCCAGCTTCTGGTTCGAGCCCACCGATGAGACCAAGCCATCACGAGATGCCTCTGGCGTGCAACTGCCCTGAGACGTTACGGCTCGTCAAAAACGGGTGGTCACGGCGAAGCCGGACTGCCGGCTTCGGCTACGGTCAGGCGTACAGGCCCGGCCAGCGCCGGCCGGCGGCCTACCTGGTCGCGCCGTCGAGCCTGGCGACGTAGGTGCCCCGGGCCTGGACCGTATAGACGAGCCCCTCCTCGCGCAGGGCCGCGACGGCCGCCTCGACGTCGGCGGCGCCCGCCTGCGGTTGCGCGCCCTGCATGTCATGGGCCACGGCTCGCCCCGCCTCGCCCGCGCCCTCGGCGTCCGCAAGACCGCCATCCAGGAACTGGTCAGCGGCAAGGCCCGCACCGTCAGCCCGCACCTGCTCGACGCCATCACCGACTTATACGAAGCCTGGTGGGACAAACGCGCTCCCGAACGCACCCGCGCCGAACGTGCCGCAGCTGCCGCCGCCCGCAAACGCGCCATCGCCGGAGACTGGTGCGCCCCCGCCGCCCTTGACGACGACCAGCTCGACATCCCCGGCTACCGGCCCCAGTACGGCTGGAAACCCGCCACCGGCACCGGCGTCGCCCCCGACATCCGTCGGCCCGCCCGCCGCCACCACCGCCGCAGGAGGGGCGCATGACGGACCGCCGGATAGGGCTGGACCTGTTCACCGATGTGCTGAACGTGTTGGAGCGGCACGGGTTCGCCCGCGGCGACGACCAGCACGCGGGCCGGGCCATCTTCCTCATCGGCGACCTAGCCCGCATCTACGAAGGCTCCCAAAACCACCCCTACGGGCCCTTTATCACCCAGACGCCCCACCTGCCAGCATCGGAACCGCCCGGCCCGGAACCTAACCCCGGACCGCCCATGCCCGAGGACGATCTGGGCGCCGTCACACTCACCCACGCGCAGGTCAAGGCCGTCCGGATCTCGCTGGACATAGCCGCCGACTGGAATCGCGACCGCGCCGAGCTGTGCACCTACTGCGCGGACCAGTCCTGCCTCACCTGCGAGCTCCGCCTCCCGGAGGCCCGCACCTACGACCAGATAGCCGCCCAGCTCGACGCCGAGCAGCCCGCCCCGACCGCACGCCGCCACGCTCAGCCGCACGCCCCGGCTGGCCTCGCAGCCGACAAGCAGGCCGGCCAATGACCACCGCCAGCAGGGTACCGGGCGAACCCGGACCCCGCCGCCGGGCTAACGGTCCCCGCGTCCCTGATCCGCGGCCCGGCGACAGGGACCTGCGCGAGATGAACGACCCCTATGACCTCCCGTTCCCGGACCTGCCTGACCGCTGCCCACCAGGCCGTCCAAGATACGTGATCGTGGTCGACCAACTCCGCGACTGGCAGCCCGGCCAGCCACCCTCCCTCGCTGAGCTCCTGGAAACACGGCCCGCCCGCACCTGCGGACCCGAACCAGACCTGGAAGCCGAACCATGACCCTGACGATCAACGACACCACCATGACCAGTGACCAGACCGATCACGTCGCCAGGCAAACCGGCGGCTCTCAGCGCGGATGGAGGTGTCCTGGCTGCCCGGCCAGATCCTGGACCGCAACAGCGCCATCACGGCGATGGTCCTGGCCGATCTCGCCGGACCCGACCTTCACGAAAGGCATCAGCTCTGGCCCGCCATCGAGAGCTGGTCCGCCGAGCTCGGCCTGTCCGGAGCCGACGCGATCACCCGCGCGTCCCAGCCATCCCCTGCAGCCGCCCGCCAGCCCGGACCACCTGGGCGGCAACCCGACCGGGAGGCCGCCGATTGACCAGCCCCGCCCGGCACCAAGACCGCCCCGCGCCGCCTCAGTTTTCGACACGAACCACGTCGGCGGCTGTCAACGGCGCAGTCGGCCGCGGTTACCGGCTACCCGAGGACGGCCCGCTCCCGGACCTGCCCCTGTACGAACGCCTGATCAGCGACGGCATCGCCGCCGCCGACGCACGGAACGGCCCGGTCGATCACCTCACCGCCCGACGGCTCGGAATATGGCTGGCAGCCCGGCCGCAGCCCTCAGTCTTCGCCCAGGCCCTAGTCCGCTTCGTGGAAACAGGAACGGTCACCCAGGAACTGAAGACCCAGCTGCGCATCCACGCCCGCTCCGCCACCTACGCTGACCGTCCCCAGGCCGCCCGGCTCATGCACTACGGCATCGCCCGCGGCACCGAACTCGGCCCGGTCGGCGAGAACTTCGCCGCCGCCTGCGACCAGATCGACCGCGCCGACGCCATGCTCGCCGGCCTCCGCGACCGCGCCCAGCACGGCCGCGCCCATCCCGGGCAGGCATGGCCCGACATCGACGGTCCCCGGATCACCGCCCTGGCCCGTCAGGATCCCCAGACCCAGACGGTCACCTTGGTCCTGGATGCCACCACCGCCAGCATCGCCACCTTCGCCATCACCGCCCACGCCGACGAGCGTGAAGCTCACATCCGCGAAGTCCAGCTCTACGGCCAGACCTGCCCGAGGACTCCTACGCAAGGCGCAACCGCCAGGCCATCGCCGCCCGCGAGACACGCATCACCGCCCGGCTGCGCGCCGTCGAGCACGCATGCCAGACCGCACTCGACCGCAGCACCGCCACCACTCCCGAACCCGCGAGAATGCCGCGTTCGCTTGAGCATGGAGCCGACGGAGAGGTTGAGCTTGAGGCCGAGCCATGAACCGCCAGCCCGTGACCAGCAACGAAGGGCAAGGCGGAAACCATGTCAATGGGCGACCAGACCCGGCGCAAGGCACCCACTGGGATCTCGACCTGCTCACGCCCGACGATGTATGCGCCCTGCTCAAGGTAAAGAAGAGCTGGCTCTACGACGCCGTCGAGGGCGGCGCACTCGAGGCCATCCGGCTAGGCAAGCAACTCCGGTTCCGCCCATCCGCGCTCGTCCGTTATCTGGAGGAACGTGTGAGTAATGGAAACGGTCACCGGCGATCATAGATGTCTCCGAGCCGCTGCACCCACTAGCTCGCTGTCGGCATCGCGACTGCATGCTAGCCGGGTGAGCATGGCCGAGACCCCGCGTGAACCCTGTAGCGCTTGACCCTGTCCGGCCGGCAAATGAGTGCGTCCGGATGGGTATTTCCTTGGCTTAGTACGATAGTGGTCGTGGAGGCGGCAGCCCAGACGCTGGAGATCTTGCGCGGGCTGGTCGCCGGAGCGGTCCGCGCGCCGGAAGATGAGGCCCCGCGAGGAGCCCGGGCGGAGGAACTGGACAGCCTGCAGGCCCGGCTCGGCTGCTTCCTTCCGCCGGCCCTGAAGGCATGGTTGTCGGTCTGCCGGGGAGCGCGGATCGGGCCCGGCGGCCTTTTCGGGCCGCGGCCCGACGATCCCGGCATTGACATGGCATCGCAGCGGGAGTTCTATCCCCGGTGGGTGGAACTCGGCTGGCTGCCCGTCGCCGGCGACGGATGCGGGAACTATTACGTCCTGAGGGACGACGGTGCCGTGGGCTTCGTCGACACCATGAAAGATCCTGACCAGATCGACCGCCAGGTCGCTGGTGACCTGCTGATGTTCATGACCGGCTTGCTGGCAAGCGACCAGGAGTCCGGCAGTACTCGCAGCTAACAGGCCAGCTTCTCGCGTCTGCACCTTCTTCGCGGCAGAAGGGACGTTCTCCGCACGTAGCGGCGTTGCATAAATATACGGCCTGGCCTGGCCGTGGCTCGGACTGCGGTGCGGCAGACGGCGCGGGAGCCTCTAATAACCGCGCGCGGAGCCGATCTGGGCGCGTGCGGAAGCTTCTGATGACGATATTCTGCGTGCCCGTTATGGTGCTGTCTCTGATCGGCACTTCGGTGACACCACAAACAGCGACGTGACGGCGGGGTTCCGTGGCACGGCGGTGACAGTTCTAAAGGCCCTTTCTCCCGAAGGTGAGTAGTTCCGGGCAGCCGGGCACCTGCCGACGCCACGCAGCTGCACGGGTCGGATCGTTCACCTCAGCGTGGGCCTGTCGACCAGTTCGACGAGGACGACAACCTCGTCGCCACGACCCTCATGGACGAGTGCTACGCCAGGCTCGTCGGGACCCGGCTCGGCGTCCTCGGCCGGCGACCTCCTCCCCGGCTCTCCCAAGCCCTCCAGTAGGAAGCCGCATTCTCAGCTTGCGATTCGGCGTGAGACGCGCTCAGAATCGGTGTGCCGGTCCGTCTGCATTGACATGAAGCTCACCGTTCAGACGTTCCTGACCCTCGACGGCGTGATGCAGGCTCCCGGCGGGCCTGAGGAGGATCCCAGCGAGTCCTTCACGCACGGCGGCTGGCAGGCCCCGTTCCCCGACCCGGCCGTCGGCGAGTTCGTCACCGAGCTCAACAGCCACGCCAGCGCGTTCCTGCTCGGCCGCAGGACGTTCGGCATCTTCCGCGGCTACTGGCCTGATCAGACCGACCCCGCCAACCCCATTGCCACGGCGATCAACTCGCTGCCCAAGTACGTCGTGTCCGGCTCGCTCCGCCAGGCCGATGCCACGTGGCGCGGCGAGCACCCTGGCACCGCTCGCCTGGTGACCGGCGACGTCGTTGCGGCGGTGCAGGCGCTGAAGGACGAACCCGGCGACGAGCTGCAGATCTGGGGAAGCGGCAAGCTGCTCCGGACGCTGTTGCAGCACGAGCTCGTCGACCGCTTCCGGCTGATGACGTTTCCGCTGGTGCTCGGCTCCGGTCGCCGCCTGTTCAACGACGGCATCCTCCCGGCAACGATGCGCCCGGTCGGCCTCACCGTGACCGATCTCGGCATCATTATCGGCACCTACGAACCTGCCGGCCCGGTTCGCCACGGCCAGATGTAACCGGCCGGGGATGGCCGTGTCAGGCCGTCACGTCCCGGCTGGCCACCACCGTGGCGATGACGGCGACGCACACGGCGGCGCAGGCGGCGAGCGCGCCGCCGACGGCGGCGCCGGTTCGACGGGGCGCCGGGCTGGCCGGGCTGCATCAGCGAGCGCAGCACCACGCCCGGTTCTCGCCGATCACTTTCTCGATCGGAACGAACCAGCGCGCCCGCAGGTCGGACTTGCAGGGGCCACGAGGGCGCGCCGAGAGTTCAAGGTCCTGGGCCCGGCGCTGGGCGCGGATATGGGACAGTCCAGCCCAGCTAGCTGTTCGGCACCTCGGTGACGCGACGGCGGACCGCGCGCCGAGCGGCTTTGGACGTTCCTGAGGCTTCGGAGGACCCTGAGGTACGTTCCCCGGGTAGGCATGGCCGCCGGTCGACGCGAGACCATGGAGGTCTGATCATGCCGCTTCGGCCTGCCCATCGACCCGGAGGACCAGAAGCAGGAGCTCGGCCTCTACGACAGCGCGTACGCACATCATGGGCCGTACCGCCTGCGAAGGCATGGCCGGAGCCCTGCCGACGGCCGGCCACCCGTACTCCGGGCATCATGAACGCCGCACGCAAGGTCGTCTTCTCCCGGACGCTGAACACGGCCGAGTGGGCCAACACCACGATGGCCGCTGGTGACACGACAGAGGAGATCGACAAGCTCAGGCGAGACGGCGACGGCCACATCGTGGTCTGGGGCGGCCTTGGCCTGTGGCGGTCGCTCATGCGGCTCGACTCGACGAGTTCCGCCTGGACCTGCACGGGCCAGGAAGATGGTGCGCTGGGCGCGGCCGACCCCGGCCATGGCCTGGTAGGCGGGGTGCACGGCGTTGGCCTTGGTGAACCGCCGCAAGATGGCCTCGATGGAAGCGGTCCCGGTGCGGATCGCGGTAGCGTACTTGATCATCTGGTCGAACGCGCCGAAATGCGTGGAGTCCGACGCCACCGCGGTGGAGCCCGTCCCCCAGATGGCCTGATGCCGGGAATCCTGGCTACGGCTGCCGATAGCTAGCCGTCACCGATGCGGCCCCGGGAATCCGCGTAGTTCCGGTTCCGGGCGTCAAGACGGAACTTTCTCAGGCAGAGGAGGCGAGCCCTCTGCGGGTGCGTCCTCCCCGTCGGCGTGTGCCTCTGCGGCCTCGCGGAGGTTGGTAGATGTACCGGCACGTCCGCCGGTGCGTGTGTCGCCGCCGCGCGCCTGCACCGCCCGGGAGGCCGCCTACCGGCTCGGGAGTGATCGCGGCAGCCCGAACCATGGCAGTACGCTGGCCTCGAAGCGGGTCATGGCGCAGATCCGGTCGCCGGCAAGGGTGAGCACGTACAAGGCGGTCGCGTGGCGGATGCCGGCCGGGGCGCGCAGGTAGGCTCCGAACGCCGGCTGGCCGTTGGCCCGCGTCGGCACGAGGTCGAACCTGCGGCCCGCGCCGAACAGGCTGGCGCAGAAGCGGGTCACGACGTCTCGGCCCTCGTATCCGAAGGGCATCGGCGGCATCGCGATGAAGACGTCGTCGGTCAGCAGGGCCACCAGCGCGTCGAGGTCGGCCGACTCCCATGCGCGGGCGAACTTGGCCACGATCGCGTCCTCGGCGGGTGAGCCGACGGCGGGCGGCGCCTGGTGGCCGACGGTCGGCTGCGGTCGGCGCTGGAGGCTGGCGCGGGCCCGTTTGAGGGCGCTGTTGACCGATTCCACGGTCGTATCCAGCATGCCGGCCACCTCACTGGCATGGAATCCGAGGACGTCACGCAAGACGAGGACGGCGAGCTGGCGGGGCGGCAGCACCTGCAGGGCGGTCACAAAGGCCAGCGAGATGGCTTCGGCCTGCTCGTAGCGGGCCTCCGGCCCGGGCGGCACGTCGACGGCTCCCTCGAGGAGGGCGTCAGGAAACGGCTGCAGCCAGACGGCCTCGTCGCGCGGGGTCGGCACGGGCGGTTCGAACTGAGACATGTCCCGCTCCCTGACCGGGCGCCGGCTCGCTGCGCGGCGCGCGTTGAGGCACCGGTTAGTGGCGATCTTGTACAGCCAGGTGCGCAGCGAGGCGCGTTCCTCAGCGAACCCGCCGATGCCTTGCCAGGCGGCTAGCAGGGTGTCCTGGACGGCGTCCTCGGCGTCCTGGAAGGATCCGAGCATCCGGTAGCAGTGCACCTGCAGCTCCCGGAGGTGCGGCTCGGTCAGTTCGCGGAACGCGTCGCCGTCCCCGGCCTGCGCCTTCGAGATCAGGTCGGCTGTCACCATGGCCATGCCCCAGGCTCACGCGGCCGCAGGCGGGCGGGGCGCACGGCGGGCCGGCGGGACGGCTCGGTTACAAGCTTCGAGCGCGTCCACAGCCGCCATGTGGCCCTCGACCGCCTCGTGCAGCCGGTCGCAAGCGGCGCTGATCCACGAGCCGACGCCGGTCTGCGGGCGATGTGCAGGGCGACTTCCGCGTCGTACAGGTGCCTGGCAGCGTCGTTGACGGCGGCTTGCAGCCGGTCCTGGGCCGGGGCGGTGGCGATGGCAGTTCCAACGGTCATTGTTTCCTCCGTGCTAGCCCACCTGCTGGGCGATGGACGCCGTGGCCGGGTGTCCGGCCGCCTGGGGCGTGCGGGCGGTCACGAGGTCCTTAGCCCGGCGAGGGCCGCTCGCGGGCCCGCGGCCGGGCCGCGGGCTGCGGAGACTGTCCTGCGCTGTCGTGACCGTCACGGACGGCGCCGCTCATCGGCTCCGGCTTCCGGCAGCTCATCGGGCTTCATGAACAGCTCGGCGAACATCGGATGCATCGCGTCCTCCTCGACTCACCAGCAGCAGGGCCGGTGACCTAGGTGCCGGGCGCTGCCCGGCCGTCACCGCGTTTCCATCCGGTATATACACCGCCCGGGGGGGCGAACTGGGCGGCCGGCGGGCGCCCAGTTTCCCGGCGCCGCGGTGTATGCATCATCGACGGCTCGGACGATCCGGGCGCCGGCACTCATCGGTTGAAGGGTGCGCGGGCCCGGCCCTCTCGTCCTTCGTCGCCGTCGCGCGATCGCGACCGATGAGTTCCGGTACGGCACCGGGCCGTACCGCGACAGCTGAAACGACTTCGGAGGTTGATGATGGAAACTTCTGCGCCGGCCGGGCGCCTGGCGCCCGCCGGTCTCGACCCGCGCCGCTGGCAGGCGCTCGCGCTGCTGTGCGGCGCGTTCTTCATGGTGCTCCTGGACGGCACGATCACCATCGTGGCGCTGCCCTCGATCGGAGCCGGCCTGCGCTTCTCGGCGCAGGGCCTGCAATGGGTGCTGAGCGCCTACGCCCTCACCTTCGGCGGCCTGCTGCTGCTCGGAGGGCGGGCGGCCGACCTGCTCGGGCGCCGGCGCGTGTTCATGGCCGGCGTCGTGTTCTTCACGGCCGCATCGCTCATATGCGGGCTCGCCTGGTCACCGGCGGCGCTCCTGACGGCCCGCGTGGTCCAGGGCGCTGGCGCCGCGATCATGACCCCGACCGCGCTGTCGATCATCGCTGCGACCTTCACCGAGGGCGCGGAGCGGAACAAGGCGCTGGGGATCTGGGGCGCACTGGGCGGCGTCGGCGCCACCACGGCGTGGCTGATCGGCGGCCCGCTCGTCGACGGCCCCGGCTGGCGGTGGATCTTCTTCATCAACGTCCCGGTCGGTCTGGCCGCGCTCGGGCTGTCGCCGCGGCTGCTGCGCGAGAGCCGGGCCGCGCTGGCCCGGCGAAGCTACGACCCCGCCGGGGCGCTGACCATCACCGGTGGGCTCGTCCTGCTCGTCTACGCGGTCGTCACGGCGCCGGCCGCCGGCTGGGGCGACGTGCGGACGATCCTCGCGCTGGTCGGCTCGGCCGTGTTCCTGGCCGCCTTCGCGGTGATCGAGTCGCGCCACCGGGCGCCGTTGGTGCCGCTGCGCATCTTCCGCTCGCGCACGCTCGCCGCCGCGGACGCCGTGACGGTGCTGATCGGCACCGTCGCGGTGGGCATGCCAGTCATCCTCACGCTGTACGCGCAGCAGGTGCTCGGCTACTCAGCCCTCAAGTTCGGCATCAGCACGGTCGTGCTCGCGGCCGGGGCCACGGCCGGCGCGATCGCCGGCCAGGGCGCGGTCCTCAAGGCCGGCTTCCGGCCGGTCGCCGCGGGCGGCCTGGCGCTCATGGGCGGAGGGTCGCTCGTGCTCGCGCAGGTCTCCGTACACGGCAGCTACTTCCCGGACATCTTCGGCGGGCTGCTGCTGTGCGGTCTGGGGATCGGCCTGGCATTCGTGACCGCCACGGTCGCGGCGCTCGCGGGCGTCGCCGGGCACGAGGCCGGGCTCGCCTCGGGCCTGAGCAACACTGCCCTGCAGCTCGGCTCGGCGCTCGGCGTGGCCATCGTCACGACCGTTGCCGTCTCCGGCTCCCAGCACTACCTGACAGCGCACCAAGGCGCGAACCCGCTCGCCGCGCTGACCGCGGGCTACCAGTCCGCCTTCGTGGCCAGCGCGGTGCTGGCCGGGATCGGCCTGGCGCTGGCACTCCTGCTCCCCGGCCGGCCGCGGAAAGCAGCGCACGAGCTGCCGGAGCCGGTCCCGGCGGCCAGCGCCGCTGCTGCCGGAGATGTGGTGATCAGGTCAGCAGCGAAATGAGCGAACAGCACACCGATTCTCACCATCCGCGCCGCCTGCGGCGGCGGCACCTGACAACACCAATCAGAAGGAGAACCGAAATGGGAAAGATCGTCGTGAGCGAGAACGTCACGCTCGACGGAGTCATCCAGGACCCGGCCGGTGACGAAGGCTTCAGGCACGGCGGCTGGGTCGGCCTGATCAGCAACAGCCCGCAGCTCGGCAAGCTCGCGCTCGACGAGGCGCTGGGCCAAGAGGCCTTCCTGCTGGGCCGACGCAGCTATGAGTTCCTCGCCGCGCGGTGGCCATCCCGGAGCGGCGAGCTGGCGGACAGGCTGAACAGCCTGCCCAAGTACGTCGTGTCCTCGACCCTCGAACATCCCGCCTGGGACAACTCGACGGTCCTGCGGGGCGACGTGCTCACCGAGGTCTCGAACCTGAAGCAGCAGATAGACGGGGACATCGTCATCGCCGGCAGCTTCCAGCTCGTGCACACGCTGATGGAGCACGACCTGGTCGACGAGCTGCGGCTGAAGGTCTTCCCGGTCGTGCTCGGGGCGGGCGAGCGCCTGTTCGGCCAGACCAGCGACAAGAAACCCATGAGCCTCACCGGCACCCAGACCCTCGAGGGCGGCATCGCCTACCTCACCTACCAGCCCGTCCGGGACGCCTAGCGGGCGTCAGACGGCGCTAGAGTTCCGAAATGCTCGCGGGCGCTCTCCCCCAGGGCAGGCATCCGGGAGAGCGCCTCGTGAGCAGCGGGTGCGCTTACCGCTTCCTGCGCGGATCTGCTCAGGACCCCGGCCCAAGTATGGCCACGCTCATTCGGGGCTGGTGACACGTTTCTTACCGGTGCTCACCAAGTCCTACCGGCTCGACCTGGTCTCCAGCACCGCGTTCAGCAACGGGACCGTCGGGCTGCAGTACCGTCGGCACCGCTAGCTGCCCAGTCAGCCCAACACGTCCCAGATCGCCGGTTCGCGGGCGTACATAACGATGCTGCGGAGGCACTAGCGAGACACGCATCGCCGGCGATCTGGTTCCCTCCGTACGCAAAACTACACCCGGGGAGCCATTACCGGTGAGGTGGCGGAGAAGGGTCAATCGCGAGTGAGCATGCCGTCCAGCGCATAAGTATGCGGCGGCGAAACGCGCTCAATTCGGCATGAGTGAGTTCGAGGCAGCCGCCGGAACAGCCTGCGCCAGCGATCATGCCGGGATGGATCGTGCGGGGATCCCGGACGGGTAGCGGCGGCCGGTACCACTGGACTGCCGGTCTGAGGTGGCGGGACAGGCGCGGCCGGGGCCACGATACCCGGGTGAAGGACTGGCTGGCCTGGCACGCGGCCTATGATGATCCGTCGTCGGCGTTGAGCGCGCGGCTGAGATGCGTCCGGTCGCACTTGTCCGATGCGGTTGACCGGGCACCTGCCGGCCGGGTCATGCTGGTGAGCCTATGCGCCGGGCAGGGTCACGACGTGATCGGTGTCTTGCCGGATCATCCCCGCCGCGGGGACGTCCGCGCTGTGCTGGTTGAGTCCGATGCGCGCAACGTCGTCCTGGCCTGCCGCGCGGCTGCGGGGCAGGACCTGCCCGGGGTCGAGGTCCGTCAGGAAGATGCGGGCCTGGTGGCCGGCTTCGCTGACGTGCTGCCTGCCGACGTGCTGCTGCTGTGCGGCATCTTCGGCAATGTGAGCGACCACGACATCCGGCGCACCGTCCAGACCGCGCCGGCCCTGTGCCGTGTGGGCGCGACGGTGATCTGGACCCGGCACCGCCGCCCGCCGGACCTGACACCGCAGATCCGGGCATGGTTCGCCTCGGCCGGCTTCGGGGAGATCGCCTTCGACGCGCTCAAGACCAGCGCCTTGACCAGCGTGGGTGTCCACCGGCTCGGCCGCAGCCCAGCGGCCGGACCGCTCGACGGCCGGCTGTTCACCTTCCTCGCCACATAACGCGCCCGCAGCGGCATGTGCGGGCGTTCGCCGCGCACAGCGGCATGCATGGTCATGCAAACTAGCCAGTGTCATTGCGGGGGAGGGCGTTGACCCTCCCCCGCATTGACGGCACTCGTCTATGGCGCCGTTGTGGCGCTGGAGATGTCGTTGTTGCCGAAGTTCGCCGGGCAGTCCGCTAGCGGCCATGGCGCCGGGAACACCCGGTGGCCGGCGGTGAAGGAGGCCTGCCGCCAGGCGTCCATGGCCGGGCAGTCGGCGGTGTTCGGGACGTCGGTCCACACGCCCGCTCCGTAGGTGCGGGTGGCGATGGCGTAGACGTAGTCGCCCAGGAACTCGTTGTAGAGAATCCGGCCTTGGGTCGTGCCCCGCGCGTCGCCGCTGGCGCCCACGAAGTCCGTGGTAAACCCGGTCGGCGCGCCGCCCGCGCCGATCGCGGACGACCGCAGCGTGCCATGTTCCAGCCGCGGGGTGGCCGTCGTGGTGGCGAACGGCGTGGTGAAGGCGTTGTAGGCGACGTACACGCGGGATCCGTCGGGGGCGATGGCCGGCGCGGAGTACAGCGCCCGGTCGCCCGGCGCGGACACGGTCACCGGGGCGGACCAGGTCTGGCCGCCGTCGGTGGAGAAGGACAGCAGGGCCGCCTCATGGTTCTGGCCGAACCGGCCGTCGCTCCACACGTCCACCATCTCGTTGGTGGCGCCCGCACCGGTGGGGGCGCCGTTGGCGATGTCGATGCTGGGCATGGCCATCAGGTCGGTCCGCGCGCCCGCCGGCCCTTCCATGTTGCACCGGCCGGCGACCGGGTCCACGAAGAAGCAGGCGTCGTTCATCTGCATGAAATCGACCGGCCGGCCCCAGGTGGCGCCGCCCGTGGTCGACGTGATCAGGGTCTGCGCGCCGGTGTTGGACGTCTCGGAGAAGTGCGTGAAGAACGCGTGCACGACCCCGTGGCTGTCGGTGCGGACGGTGCACCCCTGCCGGAAGCCCTGCGGAGCCGCGGTGGCGGGCGGGGCGACGTGGTGCGGCTTCCAGGTCAGGCCGCCGTCAGTGGACACGGCCACCGACGGGAACAGGGCGAAGTTGTTGCCCTGGCTCAGGCTGTGGAAGTCGGTGTAGCACACGTACACGTTGCCGAAGAACCCGCTGGAGGCTGCGTTGTCCGCCCAGACCTGCTCCTTGTCCAGGCCCGACGCGGCGGCGATGTGCGCGGGCACGAAGGACGGTTTCGACCAGTTCTTCTGGTCGGCCACCCGGGCCGGCGTCAGGTTGTCGATGTGCGAGACGGTGATGGCGAAGTCGGCGTTGATGCCGCCCTGCGAGATCTTGGTATCGGTCAGGTTGGTGGCCAGCGTGGAGAAGTACAGCCGGGTGCCGTTGGCGTAGGAGAACGTCCCGTTGCCGGGCACCGGGCCGAACGCCACGCCGGGGTCGCTGCGGGACCGCAGGCCGTTCTCGAAGAAGTTCGGGACCGTGTGGATCGGCCCCACCTGCGGCGTGCACGGCTCGGCCGTCGGGCTGCAGCCGGCCGCGGTGAGCCCCTGGTAGGTGGGCTGGATCCAGCTGTGGCCGCTGTTGAAGGAGAAGTAGACGCCGGTCAGGCCGACCCCGAGGTTGAAGGTTCCCAGCGGGAAGGAGCAGGCGCCGGCCGTGGTGGCAGCCTGCTGCGAGCAGGGTTGCATGTCCACCAGGTCGTTCGCGCCCGCGGCCAGGATGTTCGGCGCGGTGGGGTCGACCGCCAGCGCCGGCTCGTTCTGGGCGTTCTGCGGATGATGGCCCGTCGGGCTCCCGACGCTGACCAGGGCACCCGTGGCCGTAGGCGCCGCGCCTGCGGCCTGGGCCCCCGGCGCCGCGGCCCACAGCGCACAAAGCACGCTGCCCGCCGCCGTGAGCACGAGCAATCTCCGGTTTTTTCGTCCGTTCATCGCGTCTCCTCTGCAGGTCTGCCGGTCGTTCGCGGCGGTCGTCATTGACGCCGAACGGGACGCAGAGCGGAGGGCAGGCCACGATCGAATGATGAGAGCCCTCGAACTGAGGTGCCCGGGACCATTCCCCTAGCACCCCTGGTCCGTGCAAGAGACGAGTCTGGCAACGGTTCCCCGGACACGCAAGCAATAGACCCGATTCATTAACATTGAGCAATCCTGCGGCACTTCAGACATCCTGCTGCTCATGAAATGAGCGGGACTTCCTGTAACAAGTGCGACCGCTGTTGATTATCGAGACAATCCAAGGTCTATGGGATTCGCATACGACGGCTGCGCTGGTAACAAGAAACACGCCGCCCTGGTGAGCCTTGAGCGAGTATGCCAGGTAGCGCATAGGTATGCACATATGCAACACCCCCTATTCGGCAGATGTGGACGACTTAGCCACCCCCAGCGCTGATCGAAGGAAGCCCAGCCGCGTCATCGAACTCCGTCGTATTTTCGTGGTGGCTTGCGGTATGACTGGAACTGTCGAAGATTGCTTCCAGGGCATCCGCGAGGCTGGTGTCGCGCTCATCGAGGATCGCGGCATACCGGGATGTGACCTCGAGGCTGCCGTGTCCTGCACGCTGGCGGACCTTCTGCAAGTCCACTCCCTTATCGATGGCCCAGCTGATCCCCGTGTGACGGGCGTTGTAAGGCGTGAAGCTCTCGGGCAGACCGGCCGCATCTCTCGCCGAGTTCCAGAACCGCGTCCAGACATCGGCCATCAGGAACTCGCTTCCATCACGGCGCCAGGTGTTGGCCTTGGTGAGCTCGCCCTTGCTGGCCCGCTGGACGCTCTGCTCGCGCCGCCAATGGCGCTGGTAGTCGGCTGCGTAAGCTTTGCACTTCGCGCAATGGCAGTGCATCGCATACCGGGCGCCCATCGTGCCGTGCTCGTGAACGACGCCGGTCTTGGATACCAACGGAGGCAGGCTCTCGTCGTCATCCGCGAGGATTGGAGTGGAGCGCACGTAGGCGAACATCCACTGCGGGAAGAGGAGATCGTCGGGCCCGAGGCCGTACTCCTCGATGTGCGTCTGCACCGCCTGGCACATCTGCTTGGAGATCGTGAACCGGCGCCAGTCGCCGTTCTTGGGGTGCGGCTTGGTGAGCCAGCCCGCCTTGCCCGATGGGTGGTACTTGGCCGTGACGTAGACCGTTGACCGCGTGATGTTCAGCATCTGGTGCCCGAAGTCGAAGTCGCACGGGCGGAAGCCGATCATCTCGCAGCGGCGGGCCCACGTGGTGACGTTCAGCCGGGCGTACAGCCTGGCCGGGGGATAGGTCAGGGTCTCTTCTAGGCGCCGCCACTGGTCATGGCTGGCGACGAGGATCGGTTTGGTCGGCGCCTGCGGCAGGCGGATGCTCCTGATCGGGTTGTTGCTCCGGTAGCCCTCGTCGAACGCCATCTGGCACATGGCTGAGAGGACTCTGCGTGCCGCGCGGACCGTGACCTGCGAGGCTTCCTCGGCCGGAAGCACCTTGGTCAGCAGGTTGAAGAAGGTCTCCCGGCTGACTTCGCTGATCCGCAGATGACCGACGTACGGGACGACGTGGTTCTTGACGACGTAGCCATATTCCTGGCGGGTGCTCGGGCTCACCGCGTGGTAGCGCAGGAAGCGCTGCTCGCAGAACTCCGAGATGGTCATCGTGGCCTTCGCGGCCGGGCTCGTCCCGTCCAGGAACCCGCGCGCGTGTCGCTCTTCCTCCTCAGCCACCTCGTAGGCCCATTCGTGAGCGTCGTAGGTGCCCGCGGACTTGTACTTGCCGTCAGCCGCCCGGTAGATGCCGACGTATCGCTTGCCAGAACGGCTGTCTCGCTCGATCACGTATGCCATGTCGGACCTCCAGGGCGTCGGGCCGTGGTCGTGTTAGATGAAATGTTAGAACCACCACCGACATTCGACTGCAGCCCACGCCACTACCTAACACAAAGTGGCTGGTTACGTGTTGCTTCATAGATTCAATGGTAGCTCTCTTCACGAGGTATGGATTTTCGGCGGCACCACCGAGATCATGAAAGAGATCATCGGCCGGGGCCTGTGACTGTAGAGCTGGCCAGGTAGGGGTGGTCCGGCGGTCCGAGGGCGTCGCTGCAGGTGGCTAGTCACCCGGGTGGGAGCGCTCGTGCAGATCATCCTGCTCGGAGCGGAGTTGACGCCGTCACGCTGGCCCCTATGAGGCCTGTCACCGGGCAGCCCGCTGGGCGGGCCCTACGGGTACCTTCGGCGACGGTCCTGGCCATGGCCTGGCGTTAGTGCCAGCGGTGCCCGGTCATGGTTCCCTCACGGGCTCCCGGCTGCCAGGCCGGCGGATCGGGCCGGGGCGGCGGGGGGGCGGGAGCTGGCGTTATGGTGTGCAGGTGGACGGCGCGGTGGTCGAGCAGTTTCCGGTGTCAGGAGCGCAGCTGTACACCGAGACCCGCGGGGCCGGTCCGCTATTACTATTCGTCGTGGGCGGCAACGGCGACCCGGCCGTGTTTTCCGGCGTGGCGGGCAGGCTGGCCGGGGACTTCACCGTGGTCACCTACGCGCGGCGGGGGTTTGCCCGTAGTCCGGTCGACGGCCCGGTCGACGACGCGAACCGGATCTTCGCCGACGTCGAGGACGCGGTGGCGCTGATCGCCCGCCATGGCGGTGGCCCGGCGTGCGTGTTCGGGAGCAGTTCGGGAGCGATCGTCACACTCGACCTGGTCACCCGCCATCCCGATCTGGTGAGCACTGCTGTCGTCCACGAACCGCCGATCCTGGAATTGCTCGACGACCCTGACGCCTGGGTTGCCCGGTTCGCCGGGATCTTCGCGACCTATCAGACGGCTGGGCTGTGGCCGGCGATGGCGCAGTTCGGGCAGGCTGTGGGGCTTCCAGGCGGGCCGGCCGCTCCGCCAGCTGGCGCCGGCGTGGCCCCTGAGATCGCGGCGATGCTCGCGCGCACCGAGGACAACATGACGTTCTGGATGGAGCACGAGTTCCGCCAGTACCCCGCTTATCACCCCGATCTCGACGCTCTGGCCGCCGTCGCTGAGAAGATCGTGCCGGCTGGCGGCCGGGACTCGCGCGAGAAGGGGAACATGCCGTTCCTGCCCGTTGTCACGCTCGCCGGGCGGCTCGGCCGCGCCATTACCGAGTTCCCTGGTGGCCACGTCGGCTACGCCGAGAACCCTGGCGACTTCGCCGCGCAGCTCGGCCGGCTGCTCGGCGCGGACCGGTGAGGAACGCCGCAGCCGCGCATGCCGCGCATGCACGAGCGGGTGACGTGGAGCGGGATACGACGTCATCAGCGTCTGTGTTACACGCCGAGCCGTGCAACGGCCAGCTTCGGGCTCCTCGCAGAACGATCCGCCTACGGCAAGCACTGACCACGGCACCGCAGCCTGATCAGGCAGTTCCGTGCGACGTCGTTTGTCACGCTGGCGGGTTCGGCGTTGGTCAGGGCAGCGATGGCCGGGTGGCGGCGCAGCTTGGCCAGGCAGCGGCTGCGGCTGGGCCCGATGCTGCCGACCGGGATGCCGAGCCTGGCGCTGATCTGGGCGTAGGGCAGGGGAGGGGGCTCCGCGCGGCCAGGCCGTTGGCGATGGTGCCCCGCTCGGCGTATACGGCGGCTGCCGAGCCGGCGGCGATCGCCGCCGCGCGGGCTGCGGCCCGATCGACCTTGCCGGGCTGAGGGGGACGTCCTCGGCTAGAACCGATCGTGCCGGCGGCGTGGGCGGTGGCTTGATCCTTGCGGTCGAGGGTGGCACGATCGCCGAGGTGAGCACAGCGTTGCGGGAGCTATTGATTCGTCACGTTGACGCCGGCACAATTCCTGGCGGGGTCGCGCTCCTGGGTGCCGGGAACGTCGAGGTGGTCACCGCGGGCGTGGCGTCGATCGGTGGCGGACCTATGGGCGAGGACGCGATCATGCGGATCCAGTCCATGACCAAGGCGATTACATCGGTCGCCGCGCTGCATCTTGTGGAGGCAGGGTGTCTCGAGCTCGACCAGAATCTGGTGGACTGGCTGCCGGAGCTGGCTGACCGTCAGGTGCTGCGCCGTCCAGCGGCTGAGCTCGACGACACCGTGCCGGCTCGCCGCGCCATCACGCTTCGCCACCTCCTGACCAATACCTGCGGGTACGGCATGGTGATCCAGGCTTCGCCGCTGCAGCAGGCGATGGCCGCGAACGGCACTGAGGCTGGCCCGGAGCCACCGGCGATGGGCGCTGACGAGTGGCTGCGTCGCCTGACGGAACTTCCGCTGGCGTTCCAGCCGGGAGAAGGATGGCGCTATCACCATTCGTTTGGCGTGCTCGGCATCCTCATCTCGCGGGTGACGGGCCGCCCGCTCGGTGAGCATCTGGCCGAGGACGTTTTCGGGCCGTTCGGGATGACCGACACCGCGCTGTGGGTGCCGGAGGGCAAGCTGGACCGGCTGCCGGCGGCTTACCGGCACGGTGACGAGGGACTCGTGGAAATCGAGCCTGCTGGTGGCGGTTTCTACGCCGGGCCGCCGTCATTCGATGTCAGCCACGGCGAACTCGTCTGCACCGCAGCGGATTATCACCGCTTCGCCCGGATGCTTGCCGAAGGAGGGCGAGTCAACGGGCGACCGATGATCTCACCTGATCACCTACGGCAGATGACCAGCGACCAAGTGCCGGCGGCGTGCAAGACCGCGGACAGCTTCTTCCCGGGGTTCTGGGACGGTATGGGATGGGGTTTTGGCGTGGCCGTGAACACCGAGGGACCCCAGCGCGGCCGCATCGGCTGGGCCGGCGGACTGGGTACAGACTTCTTCGTCGACCCGGATGGCACGGTCGGCATTCTCCTCACTCAAGTAGAGATGGGTAACGACATGTGGCCGCTGGTCGCGCAGTTCCAGTCGCTGCACGAGCCGTCGTGATCGGCCGACGGTACCCCCCGCTTGTGCTCTGCCGGTTCGCGCGCAGGAACGATCCCTCTGCGCGTCCTTTTCCGGGTCGCTGATTCTCAGGGCGGCCGCGCGTAACGACGGATCGGGCGCGGTAGCCACAACTAGCGATTGTCACGGAGCGCGACTGGCGTTCCAGGGCCCCGACGAACCGAGCGAATACGAGCGGCGGAACTGGTCGTCCTTGCTCCGCCCGAACGGCAGCTACCGGTTGACCTAGTGCAAACCCGGATCCCGCAGTCGCCGACCGACGGATGTGACGCCGTTGCGGCGATCCTCCTCGGATGGCAGCTATTTCCCGCTGGGCACCTGGTCCTTGACCTCGTCGTAGCCGACCTTGGCGGGTGCCTCGGCCGGCGAGTAGATCACGCGGATCACGCCCGTCGGAAACGCCTCCGTCGCCGTCACCTTCAGGTGGTACGGAGCGTCGCCGTCGTCGAACAGCCTGCGGCCCTTACGCGCCGCTACCGGGTGCACCAGCAGACGCAGCTCATCGACCAGTCCCGCGGCGAGCAGCTGCTGCACCACGGAGATCGAACCGGGGATGAGGATGCCCCTGATGCCCGCATCGGCCTTGAGCGAGGTGACGGCATCGAGGAGATCGCCCTTGATCAGCTCGGAGTTGCGCCAGGAGAACTCCAGCCGCTGGCGTGAGACGACCACCTTGCGCATGTCGCCGAGTTGCCTGGCGAACGGGGCGTCGTCCCCGCCCGCCGCCTCGCGGCCGGGCCACGCTCCGGCGAAGCTGTCGTAGGTCTCGCGACCGATCAGCAGCACGTCAGCTGTGTCATAGTCCTCGCCGACCGCGCGGCCCATGTTGTCGTCGAAATACGGGAAGTGCCAGTCGGGGTCGATCTCGGCCACGCCGTCGGCCGAGATGAACAGCGTAGAGATGACCTTCGCCATAGCGGTGATCCCTTCGAGTCGGGTGGTGTCGGTAGGTAGACCGGCGCAGTACCCGAAGCTCATCGGCCGGTGCAAACCCGTCCTGACGCAGAGTCCCGCATGCAGGGCTCGTCCTGATGCATGCGCGTCGAGATCGAGACTACCGACCGGCGCCGCGGCGAACTCAGGCCGTCAGGGCCGCAGTTGTCAGGTAGCCCCAATGCACTGGCCGGCTGGTGCGAATGTCTGGTGCTCGCTGAGCGTCACGCCGACAAAGCCTCTCGTGAGGTGCTGACCATGCGGACCGGGCTGGCTCCGCAGAGCTGGCTTAGGTAGGTCGTGACCCGGAGAACGTCCTTCCCGGCCCCGCGAGCGGCGAGGATGCCGTCGGGGCGCACCAGGGCGAAGCCGTCGCGTACGTCGGCGCAGCCCTCGACGACGTCGACCAGCCAGGTGCAGCGGCTCAGCCCGGTAGAGCCGAGTGCGGCCCGGGCCCGGGCGCTCGGCACGATCAGCACGTGCCGGCCCCCGCCCAGCACGCGGTACAGCCAGGTGGCGCCTTTCTCGGTGCGAACTTTCGATGTCCGGGAACCGGTGCCCTGGCTTGGGTTCGCGCCAGCCGCCGTCCGCCTGGACGAGCGGGCTCCGGGGGTAGCTGACCGAGACCTGCGACAGCCGACGGGCGGCACGGCGTTGGACCGCTGGCAGGTGGGTGGCGGCCGGGACGAGGACGTCGCGCACCGCGCGCTTCACCGGATGCCGCATTGTCGACCACCCGAAGAGCTTGTTCGTGAACCCGAGAGTGTTCACCCCGGCCGGGAGGCGTTCGGTTTCGTACGTGTCGAGGAGGGAGTCGGCAGCGTGCCCGTCGGCGACTAGGGCCAGTTTCCAGGCCAGGTTCGCGGCGTCCATCATCCCGGTGTTCATGCCCTGGCCGCCGGCCGGGGTGTGGATGTGCGCTGCGTCGCCGGCCAGCAGGACCCGGCCGTGCCGGTATGCCGTCGTCGACCGCAGCTGGCACCGGAAGCACGCCAGCCATCCAGGATCGGAGACCGTGATGGGCCAGGGTGCGCGCTGCCGGACCTGTTCCTGGATCTCCTCGAGGGTCGGCGGTCGGCCGTCACGCTCGCCCGCGTTGGCCATCACCACGCGCCAGCGGTGTCGTGCCATCGGCAGGCAGACGAGACCCCGGCCGTCCGGCCGGAAGAACAGGTGCGAGGAGTCCTCGCTGCCAACCCCGTCGAGGGCGACGTCGGCCAGCAGGAAGTCCCCCGCGTACGGCTGCCCGGCGAAGGCCAGACCGAGTTCGTGCCGCACCCGGCTGTGCGCGCCGTCGCAGCCGACGACGTAACCGGCGCGGATCTCCGTCTCCCGCCCGTCGGCGAAGCGGAGGGTAGCGTCGACGCCGTCACCGCGCCGGCCCAGGCCTACCAGCTCGCTTCGCTGCTCGATCGTGCCGCCGAGCTCGTGCACGCGGGAGCGCGGCAGGCGTTCGGTCTCGGACTGGGCCAGATTCAAGATGAACCCGTAACGCGAACCGTTGCGCGTCATGTCCAGGTTGAGCAGGCTCCGGTGACCGGCGTACATGCAGAAGCGGCGCACGCACTGGCCGTGCTCGATGAAGGCATCCGCGAGCCCCATGGTGTCCAGCAGTTCGAGGGTACGTGCGTGGACCGACACGGCCCGGCTCTCCCTGGCCGGACCGTCGCCCTTGTCGACGATGCGGGTGTCGATCCCGCGCGCCAGCAGCTGGGCCGCTAGCACCAGGCCGGTCGGACCCGCGCCGACGACCAGTACCTGACAGTCATGAAACGAAGTAGTCATGCCGCCAGGCTGGCCCGGACAGGAGGCTGGGTCGTCTGAAGGACTACGTACAAGCACTACGTATTTCGCGACGCGTGCCAGCCGGACGATCAGACACTGCCGGGCAGCAGCCCTTCCTCACGGGCCCATGCGGCCAGCTCGGTACGGTTCCGGAACCCCAGCTTGGTCAGGATGCGGTCGACGTGCACCTCGACCGTCCGCACCGAGAGGTACAGCTGACCGGCGATCTCGCGGTTGGTCAGGCCGCGGGCGACCAGCGCCGCGACTTCGGACTCACGGCGGGTCAGGCGGGACGGGGCACCGCCCTCCGGCGCCTCACTCATACCTAGAGCCATCGCCTCATCCAGCGTTAGCCGGCCGCCCTCGTCGAGGAGCTTCCGCGCCGTGGCACCGGTCGCCTTGCGGGCCGATTCCAGCCAGCCGTCGAGGAGGCCCCGGATCACCTGCGGCCGGTACGTGTCGTTGACCTGCTCGTATGCCGCGGCTGCGCCGGCCAGCAGGAGGGCGGTGCGCGGTCGGCTCTCCTTGGCCGCGAGCCCGGCCAGGACGCTCAGCCCGACCGGAATGGCGAAGCGATCGCCGAGGTCGACGATCGCGGGCACCCCCCCGTGCCAGCACCGCGCGGGCGGTCGGCAGCTCGCCGAGCTGCAGCCGCGTCACGCCCATCAGCTGGAGCGCCCGGGCTTCGACCTGCGGCAGGCCAATCGCCCGGGACAGCCTCACGCATCCTTCGAACCGCTCCAGGGCCAGCCGCTGATTGCCCTCCAGCATCGACGACGCAGCGGCGAAGAACAAGGCGGCGGCAAGACCTGCGTCGTCGCCCGCGGTCGTCTGCAGCTGTATGGCACGCTCGATGTCCGACTCGGCCCCGGCGGGGTCGGGCGGCTGTTCTCGGCTGGCGACGCTGACCAGGAGTTCGCCATCGAGAGCATCTCCAAGCTTTCGTCTTCGCGCTGGTCTGTCACACCCTCGGGCATGAGCAGGCGCGCCAGAAGCTAGGCGTCAACAGCACGGGCCTGCCCTTCAACTCGGTGATGGCCATCGAGCTCAACACCGATCGCACGATGAACCCGCTGGTCAATGCCGGTGCCATGGCCACCACGAGCCTGGTGCCTGGCACGACCGCTGACGAGAAATTCGAGAGCATCGTCGCCGCGATGTCGCGATTCGCCGGGCGGCGACTGGTGATGGACGATGACGTGTACGAGTCCGAGGCGGCGACCAACGACCGCAACCGGGGAATCGCCCACCTCCTGGACGGCTATGGCCGCATGTACTGCGACCCCGATCTCGCCACCGACGTTTACACCCGCCAGTGTTCTCTGCGCGTCAGCGCACGGGACCTTGCCGTGATGGGAGCTACGCTGGCCAATGGCGGAGTGAATCCGGTCACCGGTGAGCAGGCCATCGAGACCCGCTACTGCAAGCGTGCTGGCCGTGCTGGCCACAGCGGGGCTGTATGAGCATTCCGGCCAGTGGCTCTACGACGTGGGTCTGCCTGGTAAGAGCGGGGTCGCCGGAGGCATCGTGACGGTGTCGCCGGGCAAGGGGGGCCTCGGCACGTTCTCCCCGCCGCTCGATGCGGCAGGCAACAGCGTGCGGGGCCAGCACATCACCAGGTACCTCTCAGAAGCGCTGGGGCTCAACCTGTTCGCGTCGGCTCCTTTTTACCTGACTACGCCCGAAGGCAATCCCGCATCCGGGGCGGCCGGACTCCGGGATTCCAGCGGCGATGAGTCTCGCCGTGGCAGCCAGTCTGTATCCCGACACGCGATCAACCGCACTCGAGGAGAGCATCGTGACCGCTACCTACACCTTCGACGTCTTTTCCAGCCTCGACGGCTTCGGCGCCGCCAGCGGCAACTGGACCGGCTACTGGGGCAAGCAAGGCCCCGAGCTGCTCGACCGCCGCCTCGACCTGTACCAGCAGGAGCAGCGGATGGTCTTCGGGGCCAGCACGTACCGGGCGTTCGCGCGGATGCTGGCCTCGAGCACCGAGAAGTCCGAGGTGCGTGATCCCTGGGTCACCCGGATGAGGAGCTTGCCGGCCACGGTGGTGTCGACCACACTGGAAGGACCCCTCGACTGGCCGGACGCGACCGTCGTGCGCGGCGACGCCGTCGACGTCGTCGCCCGGCTCAAGCAGGAGTCCGAGGTACCGTTGCGCTCGCACGGCAGCTTGTCGATGAACCGGGCGTTGATGGCCGCCGGCCTGGTCGACCGCGTCCAAGTGACGCTCTTCCCGGTGATCACCGGCCAGACCGGGCTGGACCCGGTCTTCGGGGGTGCGGCCGACTTCGACCTGGAGCTGATCGAGCGCCGGACACTCGACGGCCACATCCAGGAGCTCATCTACCGGCCCGCCCTGCATGCCTGAGTCCGGCCCCCGCACCCCGCTAGGGTCGGCTGGTTCCGGTCGTGGGCTCGAAGCTGACGCCCTTGTCCTGAGCCGACCACCTGGCCACATAGGAGAAGCGGTCGGCGCGGACCAGGCCGTGCCGCCATTCCACCGGCATGGTCTGCCAGGTGGCCAGGCGTTCGATCGCCAGGGCGGGCACCCGGGCGCCCAGGCCAAGCAGCGCGCGCTGCTGCGGGTCGGGCAGGACGGGGCGGATCCGCTCCCAGCCGGCGTCCGGACGGACGGCGCAGCGCACGTTGAGTTCGCGGTACAGCGCGGTCCGGGTGAAATCCACCTCGAGCAGCGGCCCGGCCAGCGCGGCCGGGAGCCACGAGCAATCCAGGACGATGGGCACTCCGTCGGCCAGGCGGAGCCGCTCCAGGTAGACCAGGGATTCATCGGGAGCGCGGCCGAGGACCTTCGCCGCCTCCTCGTCCTGGCGGAGCTCCAGGTGGCGGACGACGCTGCGCTGCACGAAGCCCTGCTCTTCGACCGAACGGAACAGGCTGTACAGCGCGCCCAGCGGCTGTTCGATGGCGCCGTCCCTGACGAACGTCCCGCGGCCCCGGCCGCGTTCGACCACGCCCTCGTTCTGCAGGCGGCGCACCGCCTCCCGCACGGTGTGCCTGCTGACGCCGTAGTGCTCGGTCAGCTCGTTGTCGCCGGGGAAGCGGAGCCGGAACTCCCCGCGAGCCAGCCGGCGTCGCAGGTCGCCGAGAACCTGCGCCCATAGCGGCAGGGCGCTGTCCCGGTCGAGGGTCATGACGTCCAGTATGGTTCCCTCCCGGATCGCCGGAAAGCGTGATTGACACTCATGAACGCACCAGCCTTAAATGTACGTACATCCGGAGTTTTTGAGGGGACATCGGGGGCTGACGGCGTGGAAACAGAGGGGGAGACACCGGACGACGTGCTCCAGCGCTGGGTGAAGGTGATCGATCAGGACCGGTGCATCGGCTGCCACGCCTGCACGACCGCGTGCAAGAGCGAGAACGAGGTCCCGCTCGGCGTCACCCGCACCTACGTCAAGTCGGCCGAGGTCGGCGCCTTTCCCCAGGTCCGCCGGGCGTTCCAGGTAACCAGGTGCAATCAGTGCGCGGACGCGCCCTGCGTGGCCGCCTGCCCGACCCAGGCCATGTACCGGCGGCCAGACGGGATCGTGGACTTCGACAAGCAGATCTGCGTCGGCTGCAAGGCCTGCATCGCGGCCTGCCCGTACGACGCGATCTTCATCAACCCGGAAGACAACTCGGCCGAGAAGTGCAACCTGTGCGCGCACCGGCTGGAGATCGGGCTCGAGCCGGCCTGCGTCACGGTCTGCCCGACCGAGGCCATCTTGGTCGGCGACCTGAACGACCCGGGCTCGAAGGCGGCCCAGATCGTGAACCGCGAGCCGGTCACGGTGCGCAAGCCGGAGAAGGGCACCCGGCCGGGCCTGTTCTACAAGGGCGCGCACCAGGCCACGCTCGACCCGCTCGCGGCCCGCCGGCCCGACGGCGGCCTGTTCGCCTGGGCCACCCAGGGCGGCGAGCACGACCCCGGTCACGTCACCGGCGGGCACCCTGGCCGGGCCGGCTCCAGTGCCGAGGCGCTGCTGTCCTACGACGTGGGCCACCACGCACCGTGGGGCTGGCGGGTCAGCCTCTACACCTGGACCAAGGGCGTGGCCGCGGGCGCCCTGCTGGTCCCGCTGATCCTGATCCTGGCCGGCCGGCTGTCCTGGGACGACCCGCTGGCCCGCTGGGCGGCGCCCGCGCTGGCCGTGGCCTTCCTCGGCCTGACCGGGATCCTGCTGATCTGGGACCTGCGCCACCCGTGGCGGTTCTACCTGATCTTCACCCGGCCGCACTGGCGCAGCTGGCTGGTGCGCGGGGCATTCATCATCGGCGGGTACGGCACGGCGGCCGCGCTGTTCCTGCTCGGCTCGCTGGCCGGCGCAGCCCTCATCCAGCAGGTGGCCGCCGGGTTCGCCGGGCCGCTCGGCCTGGCCACCGCGGTCTACACGGCGTACCTGTTCGCCCAGGCCCGGGCGCGGGACCTGTGGCAGAGCCAGCTGCTGGCCCCGCACCTGGCGGTCCAGGCGCTGCTGGCCGGGGCAGCCGTGACGCTAGCCGCCGCCCGGTGGCTCGGGCCGCGGCCCGCGGTGACCGGCGCCGGGGTGCTGCTGGCCGCCGCGGCCGGCGCGCACGTCCTGCTGGTGCTGGGCGAGATCACCGTGACCCACCCGACCGTGCACGCGCACCTGGCTTCGGCCACGATGACCCGGGGCCGGTACGCGCGCTGGTTCTGGCCCGGCCTGGCCGCGGTCGCGGTGGCGGCGTCCGCACCGTGGACCGGCGCCGTGGCCGTCCCGTTCGCGCTGGCGGGCCTGCTGGCCCACGAGCACGCCTACGTCCAGGCCGGCCAGTCGGTCCCGCTCGCCTGAACCGTGCTGCCCGAGGAGGCCTCGTGTCCCGAACCCCCCGCGATCACGACCTGGCCGCGCTGGGCGAACGTGTGTCGGCCGCGCGGGCCGCCGCCGAGGCCAGGGGCGAGACCTTCTACCCCGGTGCGAGCCGGGTGCACCTGTCCGCCTTCCCGCCGAAGGAACGCTGGGACGACTGGGTGGAGCTGTCCTCGCGCGCCTGGCCCGCGCGGGACGAAAAGCACTACATGCTGGTCCCCACGACGTGCTTCAACTGCGAGTCCGCGTGCGGGCTGCTGGCCTACGTGGACCGCGACACCCGGCAGGTCCGCAAGTTCGAGGGCAACCCCGAGCACCCCGGCTCGCGCGGCCGCAACTGCGCCAAGGGCCCGGCCACGGTCAACCAGGTCACCGACCCGGACCGGGTGCTGTACCCGATGAAGCGGGCCGGCCGCCGCGGCGAGGGCCGGTGGGCCAGGATCAGCTGGGACGAGGCGCTCGACGCGCTGGCGGCACGGATCCGGGCGGCGCTCACCGAAGGCCGCCAGAACGAGATCATGGTGCACATCGGGCGCCCGGGCGAGGACGGGTTCACCGAGCGGGTGCTGGCCAGCTGGGGCGTTGACGGGCACAACTCGCACACCAACGTGTGCTCTAGCGGCGGCCGGACCGGGTTCCAGTTCTGGATGGGCATCGACCGGCCCAGCCCGGACCACGCGCACGCCAAGGTCATCTACCTGATCAGCGCGCACCTGGAGGCCGGGCACTACTTCAACCCGCACGCCCAGCGGATCACCGAGGCCAGGCAGAACGGCGCCAAGGTCATCGTGCTGGACACCCGGCTGTCCAACACCGCCTCGCACGCCGACTACTGGCTGTCGCCGCAGCCCGGCAGCGAGGCTGCCATCAACCTGGCCATCGCCAGCAATTTGATCCGAACGGGCCGGTATGACGCCGAATTCGTCCGGCGCTGGTGGAACTGGGCGGAGTACCTCGCCGAGTGCCGGCCTGACCTGCCGGGCACCTTCGAGGCGTTCCAGGCTGTCCTGGCCGAGCTCTACTCCGGGTTCACGTTCGAGTACGCCGCCGCCGAGTCGGGCCTGGACGCCGCGGTCATCGCTGAGGTGGCCGAGGTCGTCGCCGGGGCCGGGACGCGGTTCGCCTGCCACGCATGGCGCTCGGCGGCGGCCGGGAATCTCGGCGGCTGGCAGGTGTCCCGGACCCTGTTCCTGATATCCGCGCTGCTCGGCGCGGTCGCCACCGAGGGCGGCACCTTTCCCAACGCCTGGAACAAGTTCGTGCCGCGGCCGATCCACGTGCCGCCGCACCCGGGCGTCTGGCAGGACCTGTCCTGGCCGGAGGAGTTTCCGCTGGCCCAGAACGAGCTGAGCTTCCTGCTCCCGCACCTGCTGAAGGACGGCCGCGGCAAGCTGGATACCTACTTCGTCCGCGTCTACAACCCGGTGTGGACCAATCCGGACGGGCTGAGCTGGATGGAGGTGCTCACCGACGAGCAGAAGGTGGGCTGCTTCGTCGCCCTGACTCCCACCTGGAACGAGTCCGCTTACTTCGCCGATTACGTGCTGCCGATGGGGCACGGCTCCGAACGGCACGACACCCACTCGTACGAGCAGTACGACGGGCAGTGGGTCGGGTTCCGCCAGCCCGTCCTGCGCGCGGCCCGCGAGCGGCTCGGTGAGACCGTCACGGACACCCGCGAGGTCAACCCCGGGGAGGTGTGGGAGGAGAACGAGTTCTGGATCGAGTTGTCCTGGCGGATCGACCCGGACGGCGCCCTCGGCATCCGGCGGTACCACGAGTCTCGCGCCTGCCCGGGCCGCAAGCTCACCGTGGACGAGTACTACGGATGGATGTTCGAGCATTCAGTGCCAGGCCTGCCGGAACGGGCGGCGGCCGAGGGCCGCACGCCGCTGGAGTGGATGCGCCGCTACGGCGCCTTCGAGATCAGCCGCGGCCAGGGTGCCGTGCACGAGCAGGAGGTCCCGGCCGCGGAGCTGACTGGCGCGGCCGTCCGCGGGACGGGCCGGGTGTACACGGCCGCGCCCGCGCCGGACGCGCCCAACATCGTCCCGATGGGGGCTCCGGCCCCGGATGACCAAGGCCGCCGCCCGGTCGGCGTGCTGATCGACGCGGTCGTCCGCCGCGGCTTCCCGACCCCGTCCGGGCGGCTGGAGTTCTGGTCCTCGACCCTGGCCGCCTGGGGCTGGCCCGAGCACGCGCTGCCCGGCTACATCAAGAGCCACGTGCACCCGTCGGCGCTGGACCCCGGCCAGGTGGTGCTGCTGTCCACGTTCCGGCTGCCGACGCAGATCCACACCCGTTCGGCCAACAGCAAATGGCTGGACGAGCTGTCACACACGAACCCGGTCTGGATCCACCCGTCGGACGCGGCCCGGTTCGGGGTGGACCGCACCGGCGACCTGATCCGGGTGGAGACCGAGATCGGCTACTTCGTGGCCAAGGCGTGGATCACCGAGGGCATCAGGCCGGGCGTCGTCGCGTGCTCGCACCACATGGGCCGCTGGAAGCTCAGCGGGCACAGCCAGGTCGGCGCGGGCGGGATGATGGCGACGGTCGCCCTGCGAGCGGAGCAGGCGGGCTGGGCCATGCGGGCTACCGAGCACGTTCGGCCCTATTCTTCTGCGGATCCCGATACGGCGCGCATCTGGTGGTCCGACACCGGCGTGCATCAGAACCTCACCTTTCCCGTCCACCCCGATCCCATCTCCGGCATGCACTGCTGGCATCAGGCCGTCCGGGTCCGCCCGGCCGAGGCCGGGGACGCGCACGGCGACATCGCCGTCGACACCGCCAAGGCTCGCGAGGTCTACCGCAGGTGGATGGCCCAGACCAGGCCCGCCGGGCACGTGTCGCCGGACGGGACCCGCCGCCCCCGCTGGCTGATGCGCCCGCTCAAGCCGGGCGCGGCGGCGTTCGCCCTGCCCGGCGACCGGAGCGCCGGGCGATGACGCATCGCTGGGAGCTGCTCCGGGCCCTCGGCGCCGTCGCCGACAGTCCCGCCGTGGCCCGGGCCGTCGCGGGCCCGCTTGGGCTGGCCCCCCTCACTGACGCCGAGCACACCGATGTCTTCGTGCTCAACTGCCCGCCTTACGCCTCGGTCTACCTCGGGCCGGATGGTGCGCTCGGCGGCGAGGGTGCCGACCGGGCCGCGGGCTTCTGGCGGGCCATCGCCGTCGCGCCGCCCGCCGAACCCGATCACCTGACCGCCCTCCTTGCCCTGTACGCCAGCCTGGGCGAGGCCGCGGCCGAGGCCCGCCGTCCCGCGACGAGACAGGCCCTCACCCGGTCGCGGCAGGGACTGTTCGCCGAACATCTGTGGCCCTGGCTGCCGGCCTACCTGGACGCCGTGGCCGAACTGGCCGTCCCCGCCCTGACCGCATGGGCGGAGCTTGCCCGCCGGGCCATCGCGGCGGAGTTCAGCGCGCAGCCGGCCTGGCCGCGGCTGCCCCTGGCCCTACGCGCCGCGCCGGGCGACATCGGCGAAGGTCGCCGCCTCGTCGATGCGCTGACCACGCCGGTCCGCAGCGGCATCATCGTGACCCGGCGGCGCCTGGCCGCCGGCGCGGGGGAAGCCGGCCTGGGGCACCGGATCGGCGAGCGCCGCTACACCCTGCGCGCCATGTTCGGCCAGGATCCGCAGTCCACCCTGGCCTGGGCCGCGCACGAGGCGATGCGCTGGCAGCATCGCCACGCCAGCCGGGCCGCCGGGGACGCGGTGGCCGGCTGGTGGGCGGCGCGCGCCGGGCGCACCCGGATGCTCCTACGGGACGCTAGTGGCCCCCGCCCGACTGCTCGAACACCAGCTGCGCACGGCGCATCCAGTCCTCCCGGCCGGTGACGCGGAGGTAGATCAGGATCACCACGGTGAGCACGAGCACCACGATGAACGTCATCAGACCCCAGAACACGGGTCCGGTGCTGGTGAACGGGGAGAAGTAGGACTTCCACACGACCACGATGCCCGCGGCCGAGGCGATCACCGGGACCACGATGTGCAGGAGCGGGTTGAACTGGCCGCGGCCTTCGGTGAGGTAGTACCTGACCACCCCGATGTTGCACAGCACGTACATCAGCACCAGGCCGATCGTGATCGCGTTGGCCCAGGAGAAGAACACGTCCTCGGCGCCCCAGATCAGCACGCACACGAACGCGAGGGCCTGCACGCCCACCTGCAGGCTGATCGCGTTGACCGGCGTCTTCCTGGTCGGGTTCACCTTTCCGACCATCTTCGGCAGCACGCCGGACCGGCCCATCGCGTACCAGGTCCGCGTGCCGCCGTTGAAGCACGCGATGGACAGGGCGATGGCCGAGTTCAGCAGCGCGAAGAGCAGCAGCACCCAGGCGCCGCCCCAGACCCGCTGGGCCAGCGTGGCGACCGGGAAGGCCGACGCGGTGGCAATGCCGCCCACCTTGCTCACGCCGATGCCGACAAGGTAGCCCCAGGTCACGAACACGAAGTAAATCGTCAGTATGACGACGGAGCCGACCAGCCCGATGGGCACGTTGCGCTTGGGGTTCCTGCTCTCCTCGGCCAGCGGCCCGGTGGACTCCCACCCGCTGAAGGCGAAGATCGAGAACACCACGCCGAGGAACAAGTTGCCCGCCAGGCCGAAGTTACCGGGGTTGAGCGGCCCGAAGCTGAACCCGCCGGGACCCGGCGACGCGAGCCCGGTGAACGCCAGCGCCACCATGATCACGATCTCGATCAGCCCGGTGATGATCAGCGCCTTCTCCGAGATGGAGATCCCCTGGTAGGCGAAGAAGATCACCAGGGCCACGCCGGCCAGGACCCAGATCCACCACGGGACGTCCACCCCGTACTCGGCCTTGATCGACGGCTCGAGCACCGTCTTGGCCAGGAACGCCATGGTCAGCGTGGCCACCGGCGGCAGCCAGATCGAGAACAGCACCCCGGCGAAGAACCCCGCGCGCGGATGGAAGGCCCGGGCGATCCAGGTGTACCAGCCGCCCGCCGACGGGAACACCTTGGCCAGCTGCGCCGCCGCCAATGCCTGCAGGCCGAGAAGGATCCCGCCGAACAGGTATGCCCACGGCGTCACCAGCCCGGCGAAACTCACGATGAAGACGAAGGACGCGAGGATCGCGAACGATGGCCCGATCGTGGCGATTCCCTGCATCAGCATTCCGGGGAGGCCGACCGCATTCTCCCGCAGCTCGGTCTTAACGCTGCCCGTGCTCGGCTTGCCAGCCTCAACTGCCATCGTGAGTCTCCTTCCCGTCGCCCACCGGCAACAGGATCACTTCGGCCCATGGAGCATCCGCTCACGGATAGATCATCCGTTCACTGGAGTATCGACCTAGCTGGCGGAGCTTGGCAAGGGTTTGGGCCGCTCAGCCCGGATCTGCGATCCCGTGATGGCCAGGACCGCGCGGGATGACCGGCCAGATGTCCGCGACGATGTCGCCCTGGACCACGTGGTAAGCGTCGTACCAGTTCACTGTGCTCGGCGAGTACCCAGGTACGAGCGCCACTGGGTCACCGACCCGCAGCGGGGATCCGCCCGCGGCGTCGAAGATGCCGTGTTCCTCATCGAACCGGAGCACCGGGTGGTCGTGGCCCACCATCGTCACGTCCGCCGGGTCGGCGACCGACTTGTTGCCGGCGTCCACGATGACCTTGCCGCTCTGCCGGCTGATGACCGTGGCCGCGATGGTGAGCGAGTGCTCGAAGCCGGGCACCATCCGCCCGTGGAAGTTGTCCATGACCACGTACGTGCCGGCCTGGATCTCCGTCACGCCCGGGTAGGCCGCGGTCCAGTTCCAGGTGGCAATCCCGCCGGCCGACCGGATCGGGCAGGGTATTCCGTCCGCTTCCAGCTGCCCGGCGACGTCGGTGAAGAACGTCATCGCCGCGCGCTGGCGCTCGTGCCGCAAATCGTGGTCCGGCGTCATGGAGCAGTGCCCTTCGTAGCCGGTGATGCCCTCGAAGCGCAGCCCGGGCAGGTCCGTCACCTGCCGGGCCAGCGCCAGGCAGTCCGCTGCGTTATCGGTCCCGCAGCGGTCCATGCCGGTGTCCACCTCGACCATGATCCCCAGCGTCGACCCCGCCGTGACGGCGGCCGCGGAGACGGCCGCGGCGTTCGCGGCCTCGTCCACGGCGACGAGCACCCGGTGCTCCCGGGCCAGCTCGGCCAGGACCCGGAGCTTGGCCGGATGGGCCACCGTGTTGACCACGAACAGGTCGTCCATCCCGGCGGCGGCGAGGATCGCGGCCTCCCACACCGTGGCCATGGACAGGCCGACGGCCCCGGCCTGCAGCTGGCGGCGGGCCAGGTCCGGGCTCTTGTGCGTCTTGTAGTGCGGCCGGATGGTGGCCGCGCCCATCTGCTTCAGCTCGCTCGCCATGCGGTCGATGTTGCGCTGCGCCGCGTCGATATCGAGCACCAGGGCGGGGGTGATCAGCTCATCACGCCGCTGGCCGATGGCCCTTCCGTAGTCGCGCCTGACGTTGTCGTAGGCCTCGCGCAAGATCCGCGCCGGGTCCGGCATGGCATTCCTCCTCAGCGCGCCCGCGGGTGGCGGGCCATCACAGCTCGGCATTCACGATGAAGCCGCCGTCCACCAGCAGCGTCGCGGCGGTCACGTAGCTGGCATCGGGGGAGAGCAGGTAGGCGATCGTGGCCGCGAGTTCGGTGGGCTGGGCGCCCCGGTGCAGCGCGACGCGATCGTTGTAGTACTTCACCGCGGCCGGATCCTCCATCAAGGGCGCACTCATGTTCGTCATCACCCAGCCCGGCTCGACCGCGTTCACCCGGATGCCGTGCACGCCCAGATCGCAGCCGAGGGCCTTGGCCAGCATGCTGATGGCGCCCTTGGTCCCGCAGTACGCCGTCTGGCCCGGGGCGCCCACGTGGGCCGAGATCGAGCTCACGCAGCAGATCGCGCCGCCGTGCCCCTCCCGGATCATCTGCTTGGCGCCTTCGGTGCAGACCATCCAGGTGCCCCGCACGTTCGTCTCGAACAGGTTGTTGAAGTCCTCGACGGTCGTCTCGTCCCACGCCATGAACGGGTTGATCGCCGCGTTCGATACCACGTAGTCGAACCGCCCGCCGCGCTCGGCCACAGCGCGCACCATCGCGGTGACCTGCTCCGGATCGCGCATGTCAGCGATCACCGGGAAGCCCTGGCCGTCGGCCTCGGCGATCCGCCGCAGCGTCTCCGCCGCGTCCTGCCCGGGCAGCTGGTTCACGGCCACGACCGCGCCCTCCGCGGCCAGGCGTACCGCGGTCGCCTGGCCAATGCCCGTGGTCGCGCCTGTGACCAGCGCGACCTTGTCCTCAAACCGGCGTTCCATGAGCGCTACCTTCCTGGTTTCACGTCATCCCCGGCGGAGTTGGTCAGAAGATGGCGATCGGGTTCCACGGCGACCCGGTGCCGCCGGGCAGCCGGAGCGGCAGCCCGACCACCATGAACTCGAAGCGCCCCTCCTGCTCGCAGGCGGTGGCCAGGTCCTCGAGCTGCAGGCTGTCGGCGGCGAGCATGCCCATCGCGGTGACCTGCAGCGGGTGGATCGGGTAGAGGACGCCCTCGACGTTGCTCGGCACCGTCTCCCCGTCGCCGTCCGGCAGGAACGCGGCGATCCGCCGCTCGTGCATCCATCGGATGGTGTCCACGTGCAGGCCGGCCTTGCCCTGGCCGGCCGGCGGGTAGTCGTTGCTCCACGCGCCCAGTTCGAGACGGCGCCGGTGATGCCCGGTACGGAAGACGAGGATGTCCCCCTCACCGAGCCGGACCCCCTGGGCCCGCTCGACCGCCTCGAGTTCGGCGCGGGTCACGGCCTCACCCGGCTCCAGCCACCTGATCCCGCGGAACCGTGGCACGTCCAGCAGGACGCCCCGGCCGACGAGCCCCTCGCGGTAGGCCGTCACGTCGAGCGCGGTGGCGCCCTTGGAGGTCATCACCTGCTGGGCGGGCCGGCCGTTATAGACCAGGCCCTGGTAGGCGATGTGGCAGAGCGCGTCCATGTGAGTGTGGCAGTCGCCGTGGAAGGCCAGCCCCACGTAATCGGTGGCAAAGGTCACCCCGCTGGAGCCGATGTCGATGTCGTGGCCCTGGACCACGTGATGGGTCACCGGGCTCGGGTTATCCGGCCCGGCCGCGGTGTTCATCGGGATCGCCATCGTCGCGCGCCGCCCGGACCGGACCGTGGCGGCCGCGGCCCGCACGGTGTCCGCGGTGATGTAGTTCAGCGTGCCGAGCTCGTCGTCGGGTCCCCAGCGGCCCCAGTTCTTGACCGCCTCGAAGATCTCGTCGAACTCGGCCAGCGTGACCGGCGCGGGCGGGGTTGGCTTGATCGTGGCCTGGCTCACCTTATCTCTTCCCTCCGCACGGGGACCTGGCACCCGCCCGGACCTCCGCGAGCACTTGCTCAGATGACGGTCATTCGCTCAGCCTTGAGTATCGAACACGTACCGCGATGCCGCAAGGAGCAGCCACGGATTCCCGGGCCGGTCAGCGCGACCGGCCGCGCTGCAGTTCGAGCAGCCGGATGGCGGTCAGCTCGTTGGTGACCAGGACATCGAGGAACCCGCCGTGCAGCGCGCCCAGGATCGCCTCGGCCTTGTGTTCCCCGCCGGCCACGCCGACGACCTTGGGGATGCGCCTCAGGTCAGCGAGCTCGATCCCGATCCGCCGGTCATGAACCGGCAAGTCCACGACGTCGCCGCTGGCGTCGAAGAACTGGCCGAGGATGTCGCCGACCACGCCTCGCTCACGCAGGCCACGGCTGTCTTCGGCGTTCAGGTAGCCCGTGTGGACGATGGTCGCGTCGGCCGTGGGGGTGCCGACGCCGACCAGGGCGTACTCCACGCCGCAGGCCTGTTTCAGCACCTGCTGGATGGTGGGCTCCGCGCGCAGAGCTGCCGCCAGGCCCGAAGTGGACGCCATGATCGGGCTCGGGATCACGGTGGCCGAGGTGAGGGGGGCCGGCTCGCCGGCTATCTCGCCTTTGGAGGACAAGATGGTCTGCAGGTAGCCCTCTACCCCGCCGGTCAGCGTGACCATGTGCACCGGCCCGACCGTGCCGAAGCTCGTGGCCGCGATCACCCGCGAGACGGTCTCGCCCCAGCCCACGCCGAGGCTCGCACCGGGCCGCAGGTGGGTGCTCATGTACTGGGCTCCGCCAAGGCCGATGCGGGCGTTCATGACGTGGTGATCGAACGGCTCCTTCTCGTGGTCCGGCACGACCAGCGCCTCGGCCAGGCCGAACGTCTTGCGCAGCTCCCCGCTGAGCTCGAAGGCGTCGAGGTACTCGGTATTCAGGTTGATCGACACCAGGCCGACCCTCCGGGCCCGGTCGAGCAGCCGTCCCACCGACGCCCGTGACATCGACAGCCGCCGGGCGATCTCGTCCTGAGTCAGTTCGTCCTTGTAGTAATACCAGGACGCGCGGAGCATGAGCTCTTCCGAGCTCCAGCGTCCCGTGCTCTCAGGCATGCGGGATCACCTGGCCCCCGTCTAGCGGGATCACCGCCCCGGTCATGAACGATGACACCGGGCTCAGCAGCAGGGCGATCCAGCGCGCGACCTCGGCCGGATCGCCGATCCGGCCGAGCGGCACCTGGCTCTTCAGCCACCGGTAGGCCTCATCGAGATCGTCGGCCCAGGTGGCGTGGATCGGCGTATCGGTCGGGCCGGGCGCGATGCAGTTGACCCTGATGCCGGCCGGGGCCAGTTCCCCGGCCAGCGACTGGGTCAGGTAGTCCAGGGCGCACTTGGTCATGCCGTACACGGACTGGCCGGACAGCCGCAAGGTGCCGGATGACGAGCTGATGTTGACCACCGACTTGATCGCAGACTCCCGCAGGGCCGGCAGCGCGGCCTGGATGAGGAAGTAGGGCGCCCGGATATTCGTCGCGACCTGCTCGTCGAATCCGTCGGCCTCCCACTCGGGCAGCGGCCGGTGCTGGCACACAGCCGCATTGTTGACCAGGCCGTCGATCCGGCCGAACGCGGCCAGCGCCGCGGCGATGATACGGGCCGGACTGGCGTGATCGGCCAGGTCGGCCGGTACCGGGACGGCGCGGCCGCCGGCCTGCTCGACCGCGTCGGCGCTCTGCCGGAGCGGGGCCTCCCGCCTGCCGACCAGAATCACCGATGCGCCCGCCGCCCCGAGCAGGCGCGCGGTGGCGGCGCCGATCCCGCTGCCCGCCCCGGTCACGATGACCGTGCAGCCCTCCAGCGCCAAGTCCACGGAGCCACCGGGAACGGCGGATGCGGCGGTAGCCATAGACTCTCCTGTATAGACCGGGCTGCCAAGGACTGTCATAACTCATTCTGAGCAAATGTCAACACTATGAGCAGTCGCTCGGGGGCGTTCGTAGCCGCCGACGGCCAGGTTGCCAGAGGCTAGCTCGCCGTCGGTGATGAACGCCTGGCGGGGGTGCTGCACCGAAGCCAGCGAGACGATGTCCCGGCCGAACAGCGCGGCGGTCAGCCAGATCGCCAGCACCCTGATCTTCCGCTCCCAGGTGGGAACGGCCAGCACGTGGTACCCGCGATGCATCAGCCAGGCCGGGAACCCCTTGATCACCAGGCGGCGGTACTGGAAGATCCCCCGCCCGAGGCCCAGCGTCGCGATCGTTCCGAGGCTGTGGTGCACGTACGCCTTCGGCTCTCGCCCGCGCAAGGTGGCGGCGATGTTGTCCGCCAGCAGCCTTCCCTGTCGCACCGCGTGCTGGGCGTTCATCACCGTCGCGGCCCCGGGCCGGTCCGCGGCCAGATCGGGAACCGCGGCGTTGTCACCGGCACCCCAGGCGTCAGGCACCGGTTCGGCCTCGGTGCCGGCCCGGAGATCGGCGCGGACAATCAGCAGTCCGCCCTCGTCGACGGGCAGATCGGTGTGGCTGCGGACCATCGGGTTCGCGGCGTTGCCCGCGGTCCACACGATCAGCCCGGAATCGAACTCCTCACCGGTCGACAGGACCACGTGACCGTGGCGCGCGGAGACGAGCCCGGTATTGAGGTGGACGTGTGCGCCGCGCTCCTCCAGCGAGCGCACCACCCACTGACCGGGCCGGCCGGATACCTCGGGAAGGATCCGGCCGCGGGCCTCTATCAGGTGGAAGTTCAGGTCCGCCGGGCTCAGCTCCGGGTACGACCGCAGCAACGACGTCGCCAGCGACAACAGCTCACCGAAGCCCTCGACGCCGGAGAAACCACCCCCGACGAACGCCACGGTGAGCAGTCGCCGGCGCAGCGGACCCGGCTCGAGCGTTGAGGCCTGGTCGAAGGCCGTCAGCAGGCGGTCGCGGATCGCCACCGCTTCCTCGACGTGCTTCATGCCGATGGCCTGCTCCGCCACGCCGGGTATGGCCAGCCTGCGGGTCACCGCGCCGGCGGTGACCACGATGATGTCGTAGCCGAGCGCGAAATCGGGTCCCTCGGCCGGGTGGACCGTGACCGTCCGGTGCGCGTGGTCGATCGCGGTCACGGTCCCGGCCACCAGCCTGGCCCTGCGCAGGTGCCGCCGCAGGGAGACCGCGGCGTGCCGGGCCTCGACTGATCCGGCCAGCACCTCGGGCAGGAACGGCTGATATGTCATGTACGGCCGGGGATCAACCACCACGATCCGCGCATCATCGCGGCGAAGTTTCCTTTCCAGCCGCCACGCCGCGTAAAAACCGGCGTAGCCGCCGCCAACCACCAGGATCGTCCGCACCTTGTCCTCTATTCTCTCGGTCTCATCAGCTCAGACCGGGCAGCGTGCCGGTTTGTGACACCCCGCGGCGATTCGTGGCGGGGACCCGCCACCACCATCCCCGCCCGGCCACGTTGCGCCCGTGTAGACCCATCGGCGGCCGGGTACCAGCCGATTACCACTGAGGTCGGTGTCGGCAGCTTGATCCATGATTCGGCAATGGCCGCCACGGAGATAACGAACGGTGCGAAATAAATGCGACATTTCAGCACGCACGCTGGCCCGATGCAATAGGCAATTAACCCGATAACTATCGACTTCTTTTCTGTTGTGTGGGATAACGGACCGGTGCGCGAGACGGCCTTATCACCAGGCCATGCTGACCTCGCGCCCGGGCCATGCGCCCGTGCTCACCCCGTCCGGGTGCCAGCCATCGTCAAAGGAGCGGAATTGACTGTGTTCTCCCGAAGGACGGCGCGCCGCGCCGCACCCGAAGGCCGCGCGGCATCGCGCCGCCGGTCCGCGTTCGCGTGGGTAACCGCCCGGGCCGTTGTCCCCGTGGCCGCGGTCGGCGGGCTCGCCGGGCTGTCGCTGGCCGCCCCGGCCGTGACCGCGGCGGCTCCCGCCGCCGCGCACCTGACCTCCGCCCGGGCCGTGCCCGCGATCGGCCATCCGATCCTCACCAAGGCCCTCACGGCGCCGATATCCACCTCGGATTGCCGGACCCGGCTGGGCATCGCGTGCTACTCGCCGGTGCAGTACCGGGTCGCCTACAACCTGAACCCCCTGTACAAGGGCGGCATCACCGGCGCCGGCCGGACCATCGTGATCGTGGACTCGTTCGGCTCTCCGACCATCGCGAACGACCTGCACGTCTTCGACCAGCAGTGGGGTTTCCCCGACCCCGGCCTGCAGGTGATGAAGTTCGGGAACGTCCCGCCGTTCGACCCCAATGATCCGACCATGGTCGGCTGGGCCCAGGAGACCACCCTCGACGTGGAGTACGCGCACGCCATCGCGCCCGGCGCGAAGATCGTCCTGGCCGAGACCCCGGTCGCCGAGGTCGAGGGCACGTCCGGCTTGCCGGAGATGATGAACGCCGAGAAATCGCTGATCGACCGCGGCATCGGCGACGTGATCACGCAGAGCTTCGGCGCGACCGAGAACACCTTCCCCGGCTTCGACAGCGGCAACTTCTCCAGCCTGCTGAACCTGCGGTACGCGTTCAAGGACGCGGTGGCCCACGGCGTCACCGTCCTCGCCTCCTCGGGTGACGACGGGGCGACGGACGCCGAATCCGACGC
>WNGL01001997.1_pt1 | contig 42021 bp, 36 predicted proteins | sample 5400591 | NCBI WGS metagenome assembly WNGL01 (sample SAMN13153377, study PRJNA577476) | soil metagenome | isolation source: 80 cm soil or saprolite under Garry oak tree replicate 1 | place: USA:California | collected 2016-06-15
ACTGGGTCGTGGTCCGCCAGCAGGCCGTCGCGGACAACGGGGACATCGTCGCCGCGATGATCGACGGAGAGGCCACGGTCAAGACGTTCAAGCGGGCCGACGACCACATCTGGCTGATGCCGCACAACCCCATCTACACGCCGATCCCCGGCGACGACGCCACCATCCTCGGCAAGATCGTCGCGGTCCTGCGGCGCGTCTGAGGCGAACTGAGGCGAAAGTGCTGCGGCTCGGGCGGGGCCTGGCCCCCGCCCGAGCCATGACCCGAGCCCGAGAGCTCAGGCGGGGACTATGTTGACCAGCCTCGGCGGCACCACGATGACCTTCCGCACGCCCCCGCCGCCCAGCGTCCGGGTCACCCCGGGCGCGGCCAGCGCCAGTTCGCGCAGCTCATCCTCGCTGATGCCGGGCGGCACCTCCAGGCGGTCGCGGACCTTGCCGGCCACCTGCACCACACAGGTCACCGTCTCCTGGACCAGCAGCGCCTGGTCGGCCGCCGGCCAGCCGGCCAGGGCAACCGAGGGCTCATGGCCCAGCAGCTCCCAGGCCTCCTCGGCCGTGTAGGGCGCGAAGATCGACAGCAGGATCGCCAGTGTGTCGGCGGCCTCCCGGACGGCCGGGTCGCCCGGGCCAGGACCGGTGTCGATGGCGCGCCTGGCCGCGCTGGTCAGCTCCATCAGCCGGGCCACCGCTACGTTCAGCCGGGCGCTCGCCACCAGCCGGGTGACCTCGTCGATGGTGCGGTGGGTGACCTTGCGCAGCTCCACGTCCCCCGGCTCGGCAGCCGGGCCCGCGGCGGCCAGGCCCGCGGCGGCCCGGCGCGCGGCGCCCACGTCGGCCGCCACGCGCCAGACACGGCCCAGGAACTTGGCCGACGCCTCCGGGTTCACGTCCGCCCAGTCGATGTCGTCCTCCGGCGGGCTGGCGAAGATCATCGTCAGCCTGATGGCGTCGACTCCGTGCGCGGCCAGTTGCTCCGCCAGGTCCACGCCGTTGCCCAGCGACTTGGACATCGCCCGGCCGCGGTTGATCACCTGGCCCTGGTTGATCAGCGCGGTGAACGGCTCGGTGAAGTCGATCATGCCCATGTCGTGCAGGATCTTGATGAAGAACCGTGAGTACAGCAGGTGCAGGATCGCGTGCTCGACACCGCCGACGTACAGGTCCACGGGCGCCCAGCGGCGCACCGCCTCCACCTCGAACGGGCCGTGCTCATACCGGGGTGAGCAGTACCGCAGGAAGTACCAGGACGAGTCCACGAACGTGTCCATGGTGTCGGTGTCCCGCTTGGCGGGCCCGGCGCACTTGGGGCACTCGGTGTTGACCCAGTCGGCCGCCGCCGCCAGCGGCGAGACGCCGCGCGGGGCCAGGTCCTGGCCGCGCAGGTCCGGCAGCACCACGGGCAGCTGCTCGTCGGGGACGGGAACCTCGCCGCAGCCGTCGCAGTAGACGATCGGGATGGGCGTGCCCCAGAACCGCTGCCGGGATACCAGCCAGTCGCGCAGCCGGTAGTTCACCGCGGCACGGCCCTTCCCCTCCCCCGCCAGGATCTCGGTGATCGTGGCGATGGCGGCGGCCTTGTCCAGGCCGTTGATCGGCCCGGAGTTCATCAGCGTCCCGTCCCCCGAGGTCGCGACGCCGGTCTGCGCGGGGTCCGGCCCGCCGGTGTCCACCACCGGCACCACCGGCAGGTCGTAGGCGCGGGCGAAGTCCAGGTCACGCTGGTCGTGCGCGGGCACGGCCATGATCGCCCCGGTGCCGTAGTCGGGCAGCACGTAGTCGGCGGCCCAGACCGGGATGCGCTCGCCGTTCACCGGGTTGATCGCGTGCCTGCCCAGGAAGACACCGGTCTTCGGCCGGTCCGCCGACTGGCGCTCGATGTCGGTCAGCTTGCGCACCTGGGTCAGGTACGCCTCCAGCGCCTCCCGCTGCTCGGGCGTGCACACCTCGGCCGCCAGCGGCGAGTCCGCCGCGATGACGAAGAACGTGGCCCCGAACAGGGTGTCCGGGCGGGTGGTGAACACCGTGACCGGCTCGTCCCGGCCCTCCACGACGAACACGATCTCGGCGCCCTCGGACCTGCCGATCCAGTTGCGCTGCATCAGCAGCACCCGGTCCGGCCACTTGCCGGTCAGCGGCTCCATGTCGGCCAGCAGCCGGTCCGCGTACTCGGTGATCTTGAAGTACCACTGGGTCAGCAGCCGCCTGGTGACCTCGGATCCGCACCGCTCGCACCTGCCGGCGATGACCTGCTCGTTGGCCAGCACGGTCTGGTCCACCGGGCACCAGTTGACGTAACCGTCCTTGCGGTAGGCCAGGCCCCGCTCGTAGAAGCGCAGGAACAGCCACTGGTTCCAGCGGTAGTACTCCGGGTCGCAGGTCTGCAGCCGGCGCGACCAGTCGAACGACACCGCGTACCGCCGGAACGAGGCGGCCTGCACCTCGATGTTGGCGTACGTCCAGTCGGCCGGATGGGAGTTCTTCCTGATCGCGGCGTTCTCCGCGGGCAGCCCGAAGGCATCCCAGCCAATGGGGTGCAGGACGTTGAACCCGCGCTGGAAGTAGTAGCGCGCTATCGCGTCCGCGATCGCGTACGCCTCCGCGTGCCCCATGTGCAGGTCCCCCGAGGGGTACGGGAACATGTCCAGCAGATAGGTGCGCGGCCTCGGGTCGTCCGGGTCGTCACTGGCCCGGAACAGATCCATTGCTGCCCAGCGCGATTGCCACTTTTCCTGGACATCGCGCGGGTCATAGTGCTGTTGTGCCCGCTCGGCACTATCGGCGGCTGTCATGACTTTTCCTCACCCGTGAGTCGGTCCTGCTCCGGCAACTAAAAAGCCCCCCGGTCACGAGGGGCAGCCGCGCCAACGACGGATCGGTCGGCGCGGCTAGGTAAGGAGCAACCGAGCGGAACGCATGACCTCAGAGTAGCAAACCGGGCACCCCCATGCATGCGCGTTACACCAGCCCTGGCGGCTGCCCACCAGGCCGGCGGCCAGGCCCGGGCACGGCCACGGCGAGCGAAATGTCCAGGAGCCGACACAACGCGCTAACCCGCGCGTGTCGCTGCCGCAACATCGGCCGGGCACGCTGGCGGGGTGACAGCCAACGACCGTGACCTCGGGCCCTGGCCGCAGCGGCGGATCGCGCTCGTCGCGCATGACGGCCGCAAGCAGGACATGCGCGAATGGGCCGAGTTCAATCGTGACCTGCTCGCCTGCCACGAGCTGTTCGCCACGGGGACCACCGGGGGGATGCTCAGCGAGGAACTCGGCCTGCCGGTGACCCGGTTCCGCAGCGGCCCGCTCGGCGGGGACCAGCAGATCGGTGCCCGGATCGCGGACGGCGGGATCGACCTGCTCGTCTTCTTCTGGGACCCACTGGAGCCGCACCCGCACGACCACGACGTCAAGGCGCTGCTGCGGGTGGCGGTGCTGTGGAACATCCCGGTCGCCTGCAACCGGGCGACCGCGGATTTCCTTATCTCCTCGCCTTTGATGAGCTCCTATGCCGTGGGGCACGGCCCGGCGACGTAACTGAAAACCCTTCAAACCGCGCGGAAGAAAGACAAAGCACCGCGTCCCGCGTTCCGCCTTGACCTGCGGCGGGGCGCACCAATAGCTTCATTCCCGCCATCAGGCGCGACGGGGGTCCCGGCATCGGGCGCGCAGGTCATCGCACATGACTTCGTGCACCCGGTGCCTGTGAGCATGTGCAGCGCGCCTGCGCCGCCGCCGTCGGGCGGGAACCCCCGCCATGGCATCACGTTTGGCTCGTTATGGCCCTTATTCGGGGGAGTGATGGACGCAGGAGGCCTTTTCCAGCCGCCCGGTCTGGGGCACGGAAAGCCATGATCGCACGGTACGACACGGCGGCACGGGAAGGCGCGACCGGGCACTGCTCATGACCGAAAACCCCGCCCGCCAAGCCCCCGCCGAGCCGATCGCCATCGTCGGCATGGCCTGCCGCTTTCCCGACGCCACCGGGCCCGCCGAGTTCCTCGAGCTGGTCCTGACCGGGCGCCGGGCGTTCCGCAGAATGCCGCCGGCCAGGCTGGACGTGTCCGAGTACGGCGACGGCGAGCCCGGCTCGCCGGGCCCCAGCGGCCTGGCCCCGGGCATCTTCGGCTCGGTCCGGGCCGCCCTGCTCGAGGGCTGGCGCTTCGACCGCGCCGCGTACGGCGTCACGCTGGCCGCCTACCAGGCGGCGGATCCGGCGCACTGGCTGGCCCTGGAGACCGCCGCGCGGGCGCTCGCCGACGGCGGGTTCCCCGGCGGCCAGGGGCTGACCAGGGACCGGACCGGGGTGATCATCGGAAACACGCTGACCGGTGAGGTGTCGCGGGCCACGGCGCTGCGGGCCCGCTGGCCCTACGTGCGCCGGGTGCTGCGGGCCGCGCTGGCCGCCGGGGAGGTCTCCCCGGAACGGCACGCCGGGGTGATCGAGCACGCGGCCGCCGGGTTCCTCGCCCCGTTCCCGGAGATCGGCGACGACACCCTGGCCGGCAGCCTGCCCGGCGCGATCGCCGACCGGATCTGCGGGCACTTCGGCTTCCGCGGCTGCGGCCACGCCGTGGACGCGGCCCACTCCTCCTCCCTGCTCGCCATCGCGGCGGCCTGTTCCGCGCTGGCCGTCGGGGATCTCGACGCGGCCATCGCCGGCGGGGTGGACATCAGCCTCGACCCGTTCGAGCTGGCCGGGCTGGCCGGGACCGGCGTCCTGGCCAGGAGCGAGATGCGGGTCTTCGACGCGCGGCCGACCGGATTCCTGCCGGGCGAGGGGTGCGGGCTCACCGTGCTGATGCGCGCGGCCGAGGCCAGGTCCGCCGGGGTCCCTGTGTACGCCGAGATCGCCGGTTGGGGCGTGTCCTCGGCCGGGAACCCGGCGCTGACCAGGCCCGGTTCGGCCAGCCTGCTGCTGGCCCTGCGGCGTGCCTACCACCGGGCCCGGGTGGACCCCGCGGACGTCCAGTTGATCGAGGGCGACGGGACCGGCACGGCGTCGGGGGACCTGGCCGAGCTGACCTCGCTGGCCGAGATCCGCCACGCGTCACCGCGGCTGGCGGCGCTCGGCTCGGTCAAGGCCAACATCGGGCACACCAAGGCGGCCGCGGGCGCCGCCGGGCTGATCAAGGCAACCCTGGCGATCGCGGCCGGCATCATCCCGCCCGCCACCGGGTGCGCCCGCCCGCACCCGCTGATCGCCAGCGAGGACGCCCGCCTGCGGGTCCTGGAGGCGGCCGAGCCCTGGCCGGAGCGCATCCGGCTGGCCGGCGTCAGCTCGGTGGGCCCGGGCGGCGCGAGCGTGCACCTGGTTCTGCGGCGCGCCCGGGACGGGCGCCGCCGCCGGGCACCGGGCCTCCCGGTGCTCCAGGCGGGCGCGGGCGGCCGGGACCGCGCCGCCGCCGGCCCGCCGGGCGCCGGGCTTCGCGGCGGCGGGCACGGAAAGGCCCCGGACGCGCACCTACGACGACCAGATACGCCGGCCCGTGGTACCCCGGTTCCCCCGGCCGCGCCGGTGCTCGTGCCTGCCCCCCGGGTGGAGGCGTTCGCCGTCAGCGGGGCCGACCGGCAGGCCCTGGCCAGGGAACTGAGCCGGATCGCCGAACTGGCGCCCTGGCTGTCGGACGGGGAACTGCACGATCTGGCCTGCCAGTACGGCCGGGCCACCGCCAGCCAGGACAGCGTGCGGGCCGGCCTGGTCGCGGGCGGCCAGGACCAGCTTGCCCAGGCCGCCAGGGAGGCCCTCGCGCTCCTGCCCGGCCTGGACCGGGGCAGGCTGGCCACCGCGCCGGGCATCGTGATGGCCGACCGTGGCCGTGGCCGGGTCGCGCTGTTGTTCCCCGGCGAGGGCAGCCAGCCGCCCGGGCCGGCGCATCCGGCGGGCGGCACCGGGGCCGGCGGCACCGGTGCGGGCGCCCATGATCCGGCGCTGCACCCGGCGATCGTCGCCGCGTCGCTGTCCGCACTGGAGTGGCTGACCGGGCTTGGAGTGGCGGCCGTGGCGGGCGCGGGCCACGGGCTCGGTGAGATCACCGGCCTGGTCTGGGCCGGCTCCCTCGCCGCGGCGGACGCGGCCCGGCTGGCCGGTCAGCGTGCCGGGCTGCTCACGGCGCTTGTGCCGGAACTGCTTGCGGCGCCGCCCGCCGAACGGACCGCGCTGGTCTGCGTCGATGCGGGCGGCCCGGACGCCGAGGCCCTGTGCGCGGACAATGACCTGGTCGTCGCCGCATACAACGGGCCCAGGTGCCATGTGCTGGCCGGCCCCGCCGGGACCGTGGGCGACCTGGCGAGGCGGCTGGCCGAGGACGGCATCCCGGCCAGGCTGATCGACTCGCCGCTGGCGCTGTACTCCCCCGCGATGGCCGACCTAGTGCCGCCGATGCGCAGCACGCTGCGGGAGATCCCGTTCCGGCCGCCGGCCCGCCGGCTGATCTCGACGATCACCGGGGCCGAGGTGACCGAAGACGATGACCTTGCCGCGCTGCTCGGCACTCAGCTTGCCTCGCCGGTGTTGTTCGCGCGGGCGCTCGGGCAGGTCGCCGCCGAGGCCGACCTGCTGATCGAGGCCGGACCGGGGCGGCAGCTTTCCGGCCTCGCCGCCGACTGCACGGACGTGCCCGCCTTCAGCCTGGCGGCGGGCCGGGCCGACGAGAACGCTACCGCGCAGGCGGCGGCGGCGCTGTTCGCGTCGGGCGCCGTGGCCACGCTGGCCCCGCTGTTCGCGGCGCGGCTGGCCCGGCCGATCGCCATCTGGCGAGAGCGGATCTTCATTCCGAGCCCGTGCGGGGCACCTGTCCCGGACGGGGACGCGGCCGGAGCCGGGAGGCTGATCACGGACGGCGACATGACCGGCGACGGATACCCGGCCTCCCACGCCGGCGCCGCCGGTGGCGGCCCCGCCGGTAGCGGCCCCGCCTCGGGCGGAGTACCCGCCCCCGACGGAGGGCTCGCTCCGGCGGGAGGGCCCGCCCCAGGCGCACGGCTTGCTCCGGTGGAAGGGTCCGCCCCGGCAGGAGAACTCGCCCCGGACGCAAGGCGCGCCCCGGCAGGAGGGTCCGCCCCGGCAGGAGGGTCCGCCCCGGCAGGAGGGTCCGCCCCGGGCGGAAGGCCGAGCCCTGGGGCAAGGCTCGCCCCGGACGGAGACCTGGCGGCAGGAGGAGGGCCCGCCCTGGGCGGAAGGCCAAGCCCGGGGAGAAGGCCCGCCGCAACGGGAGGACCAACGGCGCAGGGAGCGCCCGGCCCGGACGATTCGTCCGCAGCGCACGGGCGTGACGGGCGGCCAGGAACGGATGGAAGGACAGCCTCCGACGCGCGGCCCACGGCAGACGGAATGCCTGCCCCGGACCGAGGGCCTGCCCCGCGCGGCGGGCCGGCAACGGACAGCGGGCCGGCCACGGACGGCGGGCGGGCCGGACAAGAACCCCTGGCTCGCAGAGAAGCCATGGCCACGGACGGCAGGCCGACAACAGCCGCACGGCCGACCATGGACAGCGGTCCCACCACGGACGCACGGCCAGCCACGGACCGCGGGCCGGCCGGGCAGGGAACCATGGCCGGCCAAGAACCCCTGGTCACGGACGGCAGGCCGACAACGGACAGCGGGCCGACCACGGGGCCCAGAGTGGACGGCGGGCCCGCCACGGACAGGCGAGCCTGGACAGGCGAAGGGTGGCCCGGCGCGGGCCCCGCAGGACGGGAGCACATGACGCCAGGCAAGGGCCACGCCGCGGACGCAGATCTTGCCGGGCAAGGAGCCCAGGCCGCGCACGGCGATCCGACCACGGGCAGCCGACCGGCCACGGACGGCGGGTGGGCCGGACAAGGGCCCCGGGCCGGCGAAGAAGCCATGGCCACGGACGGTGGGCCGACAACGGCCGCACGGCCGACCACGGACGGCGGGCCGTCCGGGCAGGGAACCATGGCCGACCACGAAGCCCTGGCCACGAACCTGGACTCTGACACGAACGCAGGCCCGACGACGGGCGCGAGCCCCGCCACGCACACAGGCCCGGCCGCGCACGCGGGCCCGGCCACCCATCGAGCCCCGGCCGCTGACGCGGCGCGGGCCCGGAGCGGAAGGCCGGGGACGGACGGCGGCCAGGCCGGCCGCGTGGACCCCGGTGAGAGCGGGACGGTGGCGGCAGGCGGGGGGGCAGCGGGGACCGGCCCGGGCCCCAGCGCCGAACCTCCGGCTCCGGCACCGGGCTCCGCAGGACGCCCGGGCTCCGGGGCTGCCCGGGCGGCGGCGGACCTGCCGGGCACAGGCACGCCTGCCAGCCCGGCAGGCACCGGGGCCGGCATGCTACCGGCCCGGCCCGGGGACCAGGACCCGCCGGGAACCGCTCCCTGGGTCCGGTGCTTCACCGAGGGGCGGCGGCCCGCCGCGGCCCCGGCGGCGCCCGGAGCCACGGACTCCTGGCAGGTCCGGGCGAGCGCGGCACATCCGTACGGCACGCTCGATGGTCAGGTCTTCGCCGACGACAGCGGCGCTGGCACGGTGCTCGCCGTGCTCGGAGACCCCGCGGAGCCCGCCACCTGCGCCGCCCTGCTCGGTGCGGCCAGGGACGCGATCCAGGCCGGCCGCCTTGTCGTGATCGCGCCGGGGCCGGGGCTGACCGGGCTGTGCGCCAGCCTGCACGCCGAGCAGCCGGGCCTGGGCATCACGCTGATCCGGGCGCGGCCGGGCCGCGAGGGCCTGCAGGCCGCCCGCCGGTTCGCGGCCGCCACGCCTGGCGTGTTCCGCGAGGTGATCCTGGACGGGGCCGGGCCGGCCACCGAGCCGGTCATGGCCGCCACCGAGCCCGCGGCGGACGGGACCTTCCCGCTGGGGCCGGCCGACGTGGTGCTGCTCAGCGGCATCACCCGGGTCGGCGATCTGGCCTGCGCGACCTCGCTGGCCTGCCGCGGGGCCGCGCTCGCGGTGATCGCGCCGCCCGGGCCGGAGGACCCGCGCATCGCTGCCCTGCTCACCAGGCTGCGGTCGGCCGGGATCCGGGTCAGCAGGAAGAAGGCCGACCTCACCGACCCCGGCCAGGTGGCCGCGGCAGTGCGCAGCCTGGAGCGCGGGCTCGGGCCGGTCACCGCCGTGGTCCACGCGGCCGCGTCCGGGCCGGTCGAGCGGTGCGCCCGGCTGTCCGAGCCGACGCTGCGGAGCTTCCTCGGCAGCCAGCGGGGCCGGTTCAGCAACGTCATCGGCGCGGTCGCGATGGAACGGGTGCGGGTGCTGGTCACGTTCGGCTCGGTCGCCGCCCGCTACGGGCGGGCCGGCGGTGCCTGCGACGCGCTGGCCAGCGGGCTGCTCGCGGAGCAGGCCGCGCGGCTGGCCGGGGGCTGGCCCCGGTGCCGGGTGCTGCACCTGGACTGGGCACCCTGGGCGGAGCCGGACCACGGCGACCAGCCGGGCGGCCGGCCACCGGCCGCGCCCCAGCCGGGGCAGGCCGCGCCGATACCGGTCGAAGACGGCTCCAGGTACCTGCTGTCGCTGCTGACCACGGCCGACATGCCCGCCAGGGCCGCGGTGCACGGGCGCCTCGGGGTGCCCGCCCCGCCGGCGCTGCGGCCCGCGCCGACCGGGCCGACGGCAGGCGGCAGGTTCGTTGAGACCGTGCGGGTGCACTACCCGGGGGTGGAACTGGTCGCCGACAGCCGACTGTCCGTCCGGGCCGACCCCTACCTCGCGGACTACCGCATCGACGACCTGCCGATGCTGCCCGCGGCGATGGTCCTGGAGGCCATGGCCCAGACCGCCTCGGCCCTGGCCGGGCGGGAGCAGCGGCACCTGACCGACGTGCGGCTGGCCGCGCCGGTGCTGCTGCTTGGCCGGACAGGGCATGAGGAAGCCGTCATCCGGGTCTGCGCGCTGCGCGTTGGCGACACCGTGGAGACGGTGCTGCGCTGCGCGGAAACCGGGTTCCGGCTGGATCACGCGCGCGCCGTATTCCGCGCGGCCGGGCGGCCGGGGACGGCGGCGCCCGTGGCGGGCTGGGCCGCGGGCCAGGGACGGGGCACCGGAAGCGTGGCCCCGGGGGCCATGGTGGACGGCACCGACCTGTACGGCCAGGTGTTCTTCCAGGCCGGGCGGTTCCGCCGGGTGGCCTTCCTGCCGGAGGCCAGCTCGCGTGCCTGCCGGGCGCTGGTCCGCGGCGGCGATGACCTGCCCTGGTTCGGGGCGGTGCCGGGGCCGGTGGACGCGCCCCTGGTGCTGGGCAGCCCGGGGCTGAACGACGCTGCCCTGCACGTGCTCCAGGCGTGCCTGCCGCACCGCCGCCTGCTGGCCACCGGTTGTGAGTCGGTGACGTTCAGCGGGCGCGAGGTGCGCGGTGCGCTGCGGGTCCAGGCGGTGCGCAGGCCGGCTGATGACGCGGCGGCCGTCTGGGACGTGGTCGCCGCGGACGCGACCGGGCAGCCCGTGGTGACCTGGCAGGGGGTGCGGTTGCGGGACGTGGGCGCGCTGGCCCCGGCCGGGGCATGGCATCCGGCGCTGCTCGCCATCTCCATGGAGGCCCGCGCGGCGGAGTTCGGGCTGGACCCGGCGCTGCACGCCGTGATCAGTTGTGGTGCCCCGCCGCCCGCGCAGGGTGCTGCCGGGCCCGGCGGTGGCCGGGACGCGGCCAGCCAGGGTACTAGGAGCCAGGGTGCCGGGAGCCCGGGCATGGCCGGTCCCGGGGGCGGCGCTCCGGCCGGGGATGACCAGTGGACGGACCGGGCCGAGGGCACCGGGCCGCTGGCCGGGTTCGAGCTCACGGTGCGGGCCAGCCGACCGGTGGCGTGCCGGTGGCAGGCGGTCGGCGGGCTGGCCAGCGACGCCGCGCTGCTTGACGAGGGCCTCATCGCGATGCGGGACCAGCTCGCGGCCCGGTTGCGCGAGACGCCGGCGGCTCTGGAGGCGCGGCTGGCCACCATCGCGTCCGCCCTGGCCGCGCTGGGGCGGGCGGCGGGCACGCCGCTGCGGGTCGAGGACGCCTGCGACGCGGGCTGGATCGTGGTCCGGGCCCGTGATATGGCGGTGGCCTGCGCCGTCACGCAGCTCAGCGGGGTGGCTGCCCCGGTCGCCGTGGCGCTGGCGAGCCTGCTGACGTGGCCGGGCACGGCGGGACCGGGGCCGAGCGGTCCCGGCGGGCGGGGCGAGCGGCTCGCGGCGGGCGGCTGCTAGGCATCCCGGACGGCCGGGGTTACCAGCTGATCTGCAGCGCGCTGGCGAACGCGGTGAGGATGCCCGGATCGCCGTCCACCCGCAGCCCGTCCGGCGGGCGGCGGTTCCACAGCGCCAGGTAGAGGTCCGCCGCCGGGCCGGTGACATCGCAGTCGGCCGGGCCGCTGCCCCGCGAGACGGCGCGCCCGCCGGGGCCGCCCGCGACCAGCCAGTCCGCGGCGCCGGCCGGGCCGTCGGCGGCGTGGATGGCGAGGCTGCCGTCCAGGCCTGGCCAGCCGCCCCGGTTGATGTTCCTGGCCAGGAAGCCCATGATCAGCTCGTCCACGCCGTCGGCCGCGCCCAGGGCCTGGACAAGCGCGGCATGGCCCTCCCGGAACCAGCCGGGCAGCCGGTCATCGCCGGGCCCCTGGCTGAGGATCGCCGCCTCGGATGTGCCGCCTTCCGGGCGGGTGAGCCCGCGGGTGATGAACTCCGCCGCCCACCTGTGCACGTAGCCCGTGTGCTTGAGCAGGTCCCGTACCGCCCAGTCCGGGCAGGACGGCACCCCGGCGCCCATCCCGGCGCGGTCCGCCGCGGCGGCGAGCAGTTCTCCCTCGCGGCGCAGCGCTCCGATGTAGCCGGGAACGTCATAGCCCCGGTACGCACGTGTGGTCACGCGGGCCAGGATGCCACATCCCTACGGTTCCTCCCGGCGTACGGCAATGCGACGATGGAGGCAGGACGTGACATTCCCCGGCGGAAGGCCCCCCGCGTGACGGCTCACCATCCACCGCTCACGGTCGAGCACATCGACCTGTCGGATACCGAGTTCTGGGGCTGGCCCATGGCCGACCGGCAGGCCGCCTTCGCCCTGCTGCGGTCCCTGGACCATCCCCCGTTCTACGCCGAGCCCGAGTTCATCTTCGAGACGGGCCCGGGGTACTACGCGCTGGTCCGGCACGCGGACGTGGTGGAGGCGAGCCGGAACCCTGAGGTGTTCTCCTCGGGCAAGGGCGCCACCTCGATCGCGGACCTCCCGGTCGAGTTCAACGAGTACTTCGGGTCGATGATCAACATGGACGACCCGAGGCACGCGCGGCTGCGCCGCATCGTGTCGCGTGCCTTCACGCCCCGGATGATCCAGCGGTTCGCCGACGACGTCACGAGGATCGCCGCCGAGATCGTCGATGACCTGGTGGCGAGGGGGCCGTGTGACTTCGTGGAGCACGTGGCGGCCCGGCTGCCACTGACCATCATCTGCCGGCTCATGGGCATACCCGATGACAGCTACGGCATGGTGCTGCGGAACACGAACATCATCCTGTCCGGCATGGACCCCGACCTGATCAGCGAGGATATGGACGAGGCGGTGGGCCAGATCCTCGCCTCGGGCGCGGAGCTCGCCGGCCTGGTGACCTCCCTGGGCCAGCAGCGCGCCGAGAAGCCCGCCGACGACCTGGTCTCCGCGCTGGTCACCGCGAACATCGACGGCGAGCGGCTCACCACGGCCGAGCTGGCCTCGTTCTTCATCCTGCTGGTCGTGGCGGGCAACGAGACCACCAGGAACGCGCTGTCCCATGCCCTGTGCCTGCTCACCGACTTCCCGGAGCAGCGGGAACTACTGCTCGCCGACGTGAACGGCCGCCTCGAGGGCGCGGTCGAGGAGATCGTGCGCTACGCCTCGCCGGTGATGTTCATGCGCCGCACGGTGACCCGGGACTACCGGATGAACGGCTACGACTACCACGAGGGCGACAAGGCCGTGCTGTTCTACTGGTCGGCCAACCAGGACGAGTCCGTGTTCACCGAGCCCGCCCGGTTCGACATCACCCGGTCCCCCAACCCGCACGTGGGGTTCGGCGCGCCCGGGCCGCACTTCTGCCTGGGTGCCCACCTGGCGCGGCGGGAGATCACGGTGATGCTGCGCGAACTGCTGACCCGGGTGCCCGGCATCCGCGCCGCGGGCCCCCCGGACCGGCTGCTGTCCAGCTTCATCAACGGCATCAAGCACGTGCCCTGCGAGTTCGGCCGCTAGGCACGCCAGCCCCGTAACCCGGCCATCCCGCTGCCCGGATCACTGGATCCGGTGTGGCGCAGCTTGCCATGCCCCCGCCCAAACCAGCTCGCTGGACTCAATCTCATAACGACGTGTGACTGATCAATCGCAGTGTGTATAACTAGAGCTGCGGCCAACGGCCCGCGTGTCAGTGCTCCGCCGTCGGCAGCAACCCCTCGCCGGTACTTGAGAACCAGTCGGCGGCACAGCCATGGCACGCAAAGGATCTTCGTCTCGCGGGCGGCGCCACTCGGGGGCGTGGCGCCGCCCCGGACGAAGATCCCGGGGACCTTGGGCGGGGTGGCGGGGTCAGGACTAGCGCTGTATCACCTCAGCGCGCTGATCCGCCCCGCCAGGGCCATGTCGGCCGCGGTGAGCCCGCCTTCCGAATGCGTGGACAGGGTCAGCGTGACCCGGTTCCACTGGATCAGGACGTCCGGGTGATGGTTCGCCGCCTCGGCCAGGTAGGCCACGGCGCCGGTGTAGAGCATCGCCTCACGGAAGTCGGCGAGTTCCACGGTGGACGTGATGCTGTCACCGGACCTGGCCCAGCCACGCAGGGTGCCCAGCGCGGTGGCGATCTCTTCTTCGCTCAGCAGTGTCACGTTTCCCGACACTAGCGGTGCGTCTCTAGGGCAGCCACCATGTCTTGCCCCGGGTGTGCGAGCAGGAGGCGAGGGCCAGCGGCGTCCCGGCGGCGTGGTTCGCGTTCACGTCGCGCAGGCACTGCCCGGTCTGGGCGTTCTTGAGCTGGCCGGCGCCTTGTGCCGTCCAGGACTGGCTCGCGTCCCCGGTGCAGGTGCTGGCGGTCACGGCGGGCTGGCCCGGGCCGGCGGTCAGGCAGAGGCCGCCGCCGCGCAGCGTGTCCCCGGTGATGGCCCACTGCTGGGCGGGGAGGCTCCGGCCGCAGCCGCCGACCACCACGGCCGCGCCGGCCGCCGGGCCCGAGCGGGTGGCGCAGACCCCGAACGCGGCGCTGACCAGGGCGCCACTGCCCAGGCCGTTCACCGCGGTCTGCGCGGCCCCGAGATAGCGGGTGTAGCCGGTGCCGTCGTACACCGCCCACGGGGAGAACGTCGCGCCCTGCACGCTGATGGCATAGGCGGCGTCAGCGTTGCAGGCCGGCTGGAACGCGCAGCTATCGGGCACCTGGGGCCACGCCTTGCTGTTCACCTGCCACAGGCCGCGGTCGTAGGAGCCGCCGGGGCAGGTCACCGGCGGGTAGGTGCCCACCGTCCCGTTCCCGTCGCAGTAGTAGATGCTGGCGTTCCCGCCGGACTCGGCAACGCACACGGCGGTCGCGGTGACCAGGTTCCCGCCGAAGTTGCCGTTGTTCGCCCACCCGGCCGCGGCGGCGTAGCTGGCGCAGGTCCGCGCGGCGGTGGCGATCTGCTGGAAGGTCATCGGCCCGGCCGCGCCGTGCGGTGCCAGCGAGGCCAGGCGGATCCTGGCCACTGGCGGTGCTGGCGTGTCGCTGGCCCCGGTGGCGGCGGCGCCCCCGACGAGGATGAGGCTGACCGCCGCGACGGCGAGCAGCCTGACAACGGATGGGACGGTGACACCACGCATCGATACTCCCTCTCCCTAGCGGCGGAATGGCTCCGCCTCACGTGCTCCCGTGCCGACCTGCACGGGGCCCAGAGGGGTTCGATGGGCGGCCACCTGGCCAATGCCGTGACAATAACACCCGCATCCCCCACGCCGCCCAGGCCCCTCCTGGTGCTGGAACCGGTGATATCGCCGTCTTTGATGGCTCAAAACGGGCATGAACCCGGCGCTCTCGGGCCCCGCTCCGCAGGACGAGCGGCGCAGGCCGTTGGCCGGAGAGCCGGGGGGCAGCGGATACCCGGAACCGGCTCGGTAGGCTGGGCGGGCCCCCGCAGGTGCACGATGACACGGGCCGGGACCAGGCATGGAGGCGAGGCGATGAGCATGTCGGAGCCGGCCGCGCCGCGCGCCACGCCGCTGCGCGCCGTCCACGAGAGCCTGGGCGCCACCATGACCGCGTTTGCGGGCTGGCTGATGCCGCTCAGGTACGCCGGCGAGATCTCCGAGCACCAGGCCGTCCGCAACGCCGCCGGGCTGTTCGACCTCTCGCACATGGGCGAGATCGCGGTGACCGGGCCGGGGGCGGCCGCCGCGCTCGACTGGCGGCCGCCGCGCTCGACTACGCACTGGTCGGCCACATGTCCGCGGTGGCGCCGGGCCGCGCCAGGTACACGATGATCTGCGCGCCGGACGGTGGCGTTCTCGATGACCTCATCGTGTACCGGCTCGCGGACGCCGAGTACCTGGTCGTCGCGAACGCGGCCAACACCGCCGCGGTGGCCGCCGCGCTCCGCGACCGCGCCGCCGGGCACGACGCCGAGGTACGCGACCAGACCGCCGAGTATGCGCTGATCGCCATCCAGGGACCACATGCCGCCCGGATCCTGGCGCCGCTGACCGACATCGGCCTGGACGAGGTGAAGTACTACTCCGGGCACCGGGGCACGGTGGCCGGGCAGCCCGTGCTGCTTGCCCGCACCGGCTACACCGGGGAGGACGGCTTCGAGCTGTTCACCGGGGCGGACGGCGCGGAGCCGCTGTGGGCGGCGCTGGCCGCGGCGGGCGCGGGCGATGGCCTGGTGCCGGCCGGGCTGGCCGCCCGCGACACGCTCCGGCTGGAGGCCGGCATGCCGCTGTACGGCAACGAGCTGAGCGCCGAGCTGACACCGTTCGACGCGGGCCTGGGCAGGGTGGTCGCGTTCGGCAAGCCCGGTGACTTCGTGGGCCGGGCCGCGCTGGCCGAGCGGTCGCAGGCCGCGCCGCGCCAGGTGCTGGCCGGGCTGATCGCGGACTCGCGCCGGGTTCCGCGGCACGGGTACCCGGTGACCTGGGACGGCGTATCCTGCGGAACGGTCACCAGCGGCGCGCCGTCGCCAACGCTGGCCGCGCCCATCGCCATGGCGTACCTGGACGCCGAGGCCGCCGGGCGCGCCCGGGACGACACCGAGGGCCGGCTCGCAATTGACATCCGGGGCAGGCCCGAGCCGGCCCGGATCACCGACCTGCCGTTCTACCGCCGGCCGCGCTGAACACCGGCCGCTGGCCCCGCCCCGGCACCGACGACCTCAGGAGAAGGCGAGCATGAGCATCCCCGAAGAACTGCGCTACACCGCGGAGCACGAATGGATCGCGATCAGCGGCTCCGTCGCGTCCGTGGGCATCACCGACTTCGCCCAGCAGGCGCTCGGTGATGTCGTCTACGTCTCCGTTCCCGCGCCGGGCACCAGGGTGACGGCCGGCGAGCCGTGCGGGGAGGTCGAGTCGACGAAGTCGGTGAGTGACATCTACTCCCCCGTGGACGGCGAGGTGACCGAGGTGAACGCCGACCTCGAGGACGACCCGGCGCTGGTGAACTCGGACCCCTATGGGGCGGGCTGGCTGATGCGGATCCGGGTGGACGACACGGACGACGATTCCGGCCTGCTGACCGCCGACGAGTACGCCGACCTGACGAAAGACTCCGAATAGCCGTTAGCCGCGACGGCGGCGCCATACCAGCAGGGCCAGCGTGGCCACGGCCACGGCCGCCGCCCCGATCTGGACCTCGGGCCGGGATGCCTGCTCCCGCGTCCGTGACATGGCGCGCTTGGCGACGTTGGCCGGGCTGACCCGCTCGGTGATGGTGTCGATCGTCCGTGCGAGGTTCTCCCTGGTGCGCTCGATCTCCTTCACCAGCGCGTCCGGATCCCGCAGCGCGACCTCACCGTTCGCTTCCGCCATCGCACGCATCCCTTCGTCACGGCGCCAGGCGCCCAGTCTTCCAGGCGGGCCGACGCTGCGCACGCCGGCCCGCGGTCAACGGCGTCGCCGTTGACCGCGGGCCGGCGTGAGCTGCCCTGGCTGTGCCCGGCCTCAGCCGCCGGGCAGGCCAGCTCGCGGGCTCACTATCCCGCGAGGTGCTCCGCCACGCCGATGAGGCCCCGGCATGTGGCCGTCAGGTCTCGCGCCTGGTTCACCTTCTTGTTCATGAAGGCGGCATCCTCGAGATCCCGCTTGATCACACCTGCCAGCCGGTCCCTGGCAAGATCCAGGCTGGCCAGCGCCTTGTCGGTGCGCAGGTACAGCTTGTCACCTGAGCTGTTGCTTTCGACCGCCTTGGTGGCGGCCTTCAGCGTGGACGTGCCGAACCTGCCGACGCTGGAATTGAGCTGCTTGTAGCAGTCACCCAGCGGGGCAATGCCCGGCCGGGACAGGGCGGAGTTCGGGTCGGTAAGGACCTGGGTGATCACGCGCCCGTCGTGCTCGTAGTCGTCCTTGAGCCCGAGCAGGTACATGACCGTGGGCCGGATGTCGGTCTCGTCGAGCCACGTCCCCGTGGTGCCGCTGTCGGGCACGGTGACCTGGCCGCTGTCCGGCCCCGCCGAGTTCGGCCCCGCGTCGGCGGCGGAGCCGTCCAAACCCAGGTTCTGGACTCCAGGGCCGGCCAGGCCCAGGAAGTTGGTGTCGATCTCGGCGGCATAGTCGCCGTGGTTGTAGGCGAAGCCGGCGTTCTGGCTCACACACGGCGAGGTGCAGTTCGGCGCGCCGGTGCTCAGGAAGTAGTCCGGCCTCGCGAACATCGCGAACGTCGGCGTCCTGGCCGGGTCGGCGTTCACCATGTGCAGGATCGCCTCTTCGGTCCGGTCAGCGAGGTAGTTGGTGATCGGCTGGGTCGTGCCCGTGTACGGGTTCGCCGCGGTGAGCCCGCCGGTGTCGCGTTCCAGTGTCCGGACCGCGGCGTCATTCGGCCCCGGGTTCCCGGTGACGTAGAACCCCGGCGCCGAGTCGCTCACCGCCGTGAACGGGGTGGTGTTGCTCTTCTCCGTCGCCAGCAGACCGGTCAGGTTGCCGGACAGTTCCCCGAAGGAGAGCGTGCCGTCGGGCTGCGCAGGGTAGGTGCACAGCACGTCCGGGGTGACCGTGTCGCCGCTGACGGTCGCGCCGTCGCAGTTGGACGGCGTGGGCTGGATCGCCCGGCCCACGTTCGCACCGGCCACGTGGTCACCCTCGTCCGAGCTGAGGATGAACAGCGTGTTCTGCGAGGTGATCCCGTCCGCGGCCAGGCGCTGGAAGAACGTCCCGAATGCCTGGTTGTAGTACTGCGCCTGAGCGATGTAGCAGGCGCTACCCGGGCCGAGCGCGGAGGGCGCGCCGTCACACGGACCGCCGGTACCTGACAGTGCCGGGATGTGCTCGTTCCCGTGGATGTCGGCCATGTAGCCCGAGGTGATCGGCACGCCGGATTCCTGCATGTCGGCCAGGTAGGCCAGCGTCTGGGACGGGTTGATGTTGCTGAAGCCGGGGAAGCCCGGGGTGCTGAGGAACGCGCCGTCGAGCTCGTTGCCGTTCAGGTCCACGAGGTTCCCGGCGCCGTTGGTGACCTGGAACCCGTTGTGCGTCACGTTCGGCGTGCCCGCCCCGATCTGCGGGGCGACGTACCGGTGCCCGAACAGCCCCTGGAAGCCGTTGTAGCCACCGGGCTCGTTGGGCAGCAGGTCGGGTGAGGCCGTGGGGCTAGGCGTGGTCTGGCCGAACTTGACGCCCTGGGCGTCCGCGCAGAACGCGCTGCCCTGCGCGCAGTGCACCGCGACGCCGACGTAGTCCGCCACCTCGGCGTCCTTGAATCTGTCCGGGTCGGCGGCGAGCTGCTGCGCCTCGGGCGAGCTGGCCCCGAACACCTTGGGGATGTCCACCGCGGTGTTCTCCAGCTCCACGTTCGCCGTCCCGACGTAACCGGCGTCACAGCCCGTGCGGGTGTAGGGCGCCCACGGGGCCGGGGTGATCGTGTCGGGCGCCGGGGCCGGGTTCGTGGTGGCCGGCGGCGTCGGCGAGTAGACCATGGACGGGTTCGTGTCGTGCCCGGCCGTCGGCGTGCTGGCGGTGTCGAAGATCGGGTCGGTCCAGTACGCGAAGGCGCTCGCCGGGTCGGTGGTGCCATCGGGGTTGAAGGTCCGGTAGGCGTTATTCATCCCCGGCATCCCCTGCCGGTCCCCATACAGCCCGGTCAGGGAGGTCAGGATGTCGATGGCCGTGTGCGCGATGAGCGGCGTGTGGTTGTTCGACAGGAACGTGCCGTTGCCCTCGAAGAAGTTCAGCAGGTTCGGCATCATTTGCAGGTCGGAAGGCACGTTCGGGTTGTCACGGAAGAAGTGGACGTTGTCGAACGTGAGCTGGACGACATGCTTGACGCCATTGCCGAGCTGGCAGGCGTTGCTCGCCATCACGTGAAAGGCCGGGTGGGCCGCTGGCGCCCTCGTCGCTGCGAGTCCGGGCGCGGCCGGCCCCGCCAGGGCGAAGCCGCCCAAGAGCGAAGCGCACCCGCTGATGGCGACGGCCTTTCCGGTAATCCATCGCCTGCGCTTGTGCTGTGGCATGAATTCCTCCTCATCCAATCGCCCGCCCAGCGCCGGGGCGGGCGACCCTGCCGGAGACCCTAGGGCGGCCGCGCTAACCCCCGGCGACGGGGACAAGACGGCCAGGCCAACACTGCGCGTGCCGCGCCGGGCGCGCCGGCCGGCCCCGGGGGCACACCACCCACCCACACTGGCCCACATTCGTGCCCGTGGCTAGGGCCCGCCGGGCCGGAACCGCGCCAGGACAGCGGGTTCTGCCCGGTTTGGCGCTCACCCGCTAGGCAATGGCCCTAGGGTGACGCGCACGGCGCCGGCGCCGGGGAGGGCGCGGTGCCGCGCAGGGGGGCCAGTCAAGGAGCGGTCATGGACAGTCAGGCGGACCAGCCATTCGGCGGCGGCGCGGATCCATCGGAGGGCGGCCAGCAGCCTGGCGGCACACAGCCCTGGAGTCCCCCCCAGCCTGAAGGGCAGCCTTGGGGCAGCCCCCAGCCCGGTGGCACGCCGCCCGGCGGCACGGAGCCCGGCGGCATGCCGCAGTCCCCCGGCCAGCAGTTCGAGGGCCAGCAGTCCCCCGGCCAGCAGTTCGAGGGCCAGCAGTCCGGGGGCCCGCCGCAGTACGCCGGCCCGCAGTCCGGCGGGCAGCCGCCGATCATCGCCGCGACGGGCAGCGGCCCGGCCCGGGTGCGGCCAGGGCGGATCTGGTACCTGGGCTCCGTCCTGCTGGTGCTGGGCGGGGTGGCCTGGCTGGTGTTCGGCTTTGTCTCGCTCAGCAGCAAGGTCGACGCGTTCTCGCGCGTGCCGCTGCCGGCCGGGGGCACGGTCACCCTGAACCACAGCGGCGGGTGGGTGGTCTATTACGAGGGCGCCGGGGCGACCACCGGCCAGATCCCGGGCTTCAACGTGCGGATCGCGCCGGCCGCGCCCCCGGCCGCCGTGGGCAGCCTGCGGTCCTACACCGCCTCGGTCACCTACACGATCGGCGCCCACCAGGGCCGCGCGGTGCTGACCCTCCAGGTCGTGCACCCCGGCAAGTTCCTGGTCGAGCCGTCCGGTGCGACCGCCGTGGCCGGGGGCAGCGACCTCGCGTTCGGGTCCAGCATCGCGGGCAGCATCGTGACCACCGTCCTGCTCTGTATCGGGCTCATCTTCCTCGGCATCGCCGGCACGATCATCCTGTTCGTCATCAGGCTGACCCGCACCAGGCGCGCCCGGGCGCAGGGCTATTAGCCGCCCACCCTGGCGTGCGATGGGGGGCGCGCTCCCGGCCTCCGGGAACCGGCGCACGCCGCCCGCCGCCGGGCCGGCCGTGGCAGGATGAGCCCCGTGGCAGGCCCGCTCCGCACCACACCCGCCCGCGTCCTGGCGATCGCCGCACCGCTGGTGTTCCTGGCGGCGTGCGGCACCGCCGCCGTTCCCGCCGCAGGCAGCGGCGCCGCGCCCGGCCCGCGGGCAGGTTCCGGCGCATCGGCCGGGGTCGTCCTGGAAGCGGGCGAGAACCAGGTGGCGGCCGCGGGCGCCGGCCGCGACAGGTCGTCCCTGCTGCCCCCGCGCACCGCGGCCCCGGCCACCGGCGGCACCACCGTCCCCGGCGCCCCGGGCTGCCCGATGTTCCCGGCCAGCAACGTGTGGAACACCGACATCTCCCGGCTGCCGGTGGACTCGCACAGCGCCGCCTGGCTGCGCAGCATGGACTCGGCCAGCACCAACCTGCACCCCGACTTCGGGCCGAACCCCGGCGGGTTCCCGTTCGGCATCCCGTTCAACATCGTCACCAAGGGGCATCCCCTGGTCCCGGTCAAGTTCCAGTTCGCCAGCGAGAGCGACAAGGGCCCCTACCCGTTCGGCCGGGACACGCTGATCGAGGGCGGCAAGAACGCCGGCGGTGACCGTCACGCGATCATGGTCAACTCCGCCACCTGCACGCTGTACGAGCTGTGGGAAGCCCGGTACTCGGCGTCGGGCTCGACGGCGGGATCCGGGGCGATCTGGAACCTGGCCTCCAACCGGCTCCGGCCCGCGGGCTGGACCTCCGCGGACGCGGCGGGCCTGCCGATCCTGCCCGGGCTGCTGAACTTCGCCCAGGTCCAGGCGGCGGTCGCGGCGGGCCGCCCGATCACCCACGCGATCAGGTTCACCGCGCAGGCCACCCGGTCCGCCTACCTGTGGCCGGCCAGGCACGAGGCGGGCTCTGGCTCGAACCCGTCGCTGCCGCCGATGGGCGCCCGGTTCCGGCTGAAGGCGAGCTTCAACGTCGCCGGGTTCTGCGCCGGTGCCACGCCGGACTGCGCGGACGCCAAGGCCATCCTGACCGAGATGCAGCACTACGGGCTGATCCTGGCCGACAACGGGAGCAACTGGTTCTTCCAGGGCAGCGCGTACCCGCAGTGGCCGGACGGCCTGGTCTCGCTGCTGAAGCAGATCCCGGCCAGCGCCTTCGAGGCGGTGGACGAGTCCTGCCTGATGGTCAGCCCCGACTCCGGCCGGGCCGCCGCGAAACCAGGCTGCCCGATCGGCTGACCCGGCGCCGCCCCGGGCGCGGGCCGCTCAGTGGCGGGCCGGCGCGGCGATGTCCGCGACGACCGCGCCAGCGGCCCGGACCAGGTCGGCCGGTGCCAGCTCGATCTCCAGCCCGCGCCGGCCGGCGCTGCAGAAGACCGTGCCGAACCGCAGCGCGGAGGAGTCGACCACGACCGGGAGCCGCTTGCGGTGCCCCAGCGGCGAGATGCCGCCGGTCACATACCCGGTGGCCCGCTCGGCGGCGGCCGCCCCGGCCATCGCCGCCTTCTTCCCGCCCGCCGCCGCGGCCAGCGCCTTCAGGTCGAGCTGGCCGGCCACCGGCACCACGCCGATGGTGAGCTGGCCGTCCACCTCGGCCACCAGCGTCTTGAACACCTGCTCCGGCGGCACGCCGAGCAGTTGCGCGGCCTCGGCGCCGTAGGAACCGTGCCGGGGATCGTGCGGGTAGGCGCGCACGGAGTGCGCGATGCCCAGCTTGCCGAGCAGCGCGGTCGCCGGAGTCCCCTGTCCCGCCACGGCGGAACACTCTACTGCGGGTCCGCGCCTTCGCTGGCGGGTGCGGGCATCGGCGGGGACGGCACCCCCCGGGCCGCCCGGCCGGCCCGCCACTCCCGCCAGGAATGCCAGGCCTGCGGCGCGACCAGCGTGACCACCAGCACGATGATGGTCACCGTGGCGTACCGGGAGACCAGCTCGGCCAGGGTGACCCCGTTGCTGCCGAGCAGGTACCCGCCGAACGCGACCACGGAGATCCAGGCCGCGGAGCCGAGCGTGTCCCACAGCACGAACGCGAGCAGCGGCAGCCCGGTCCACCCGGCCGCGGCGTAGACCGCGGTGGACGCCCCGCCCGGCAGGAACGCCGCCAGCGCCACCAGCGGGCCCGCCCAGCGCTGCCCCCGGGTCTCCGCGAGCCCGGCCAGCCGCGCCATCCGCGGGCTCCGCTGGCCGAGCCGTTCCACGATGCGGTGGCCCCAGAGCCTGCCCGCCCACCAGTACACCCAGTCGAACCGCATGATACCCGGCAGCGCCGCGACGACCACCAGGGCGAGCTGCAGCTTGCTGTCCACGTCGGCGTACGCGCCCGCCGAGATGATCGACGAGGTGGACCCGGTCAGCAGCTCGAGGAGCACCGGGCGGCTGGAGATCAGCGCCGGGGTCAGCGGGATGGCCGCCACCGCGTAGACGGCGCTCACCGCGATCGCCAGGAGGCAGAGCACGTCCCGGGCCCGGGGCCTGCCGTGCCAGGGCCGCCAGCCGCCGAACCGCGTGCTCCCGGACCGGCGGTCCGGGCGGCTCGCACCGGCATCCTGGCTCATCGGCGCACCTGCCATCCGGTCTCTCGCCCGGGTTAACCCAGGCCCTGCCCTGTCCGAGTAGTCAGGTAGCGTCGCTCTCATGGCCACTCTTGTGTCATTTCATGCCCATCCCGACGACGAGTGCATCGCCTGTGGCGGGATTATCCGCAAGGCCGCCGACGAGGGGCACCGGGTGGTGCTGGTCGTGGCGACCCGCGGTGAGAACGGCGAGATCCCCGAGGGCTTCCTCGGCCCCGGCGAGGAACTGTGGCAGCGGCGGGTGGCGGAGACGCACGCGTCCGCGGCGATCCTCGGCGCGCAGCGGGTGGAGTTTCTCGGGTACACCGACTCCGGCATGATGGGCACCCCGGCCAACGACGCGCCAGGCTCGTTCTGGACCGCGCCGGTCGACGAGGCCGCGAAGAAGCTCGCCGCGCTCCTGGAGGAGGAGCGCGCCGACGTCCTGACCTGCTACGACGACCACGGCGGGTACGGGCATCCGGACCACATCCAGGTGCACAGGGTGGGCCTGCGGGCCGCGGAGCTGGCCGGCACCCGGCGGGTGTTCCAGAGCACGATCAACCGCGACCACATCCAGCGCAGCCGGGAAAGCTTCGCGGAGCTGGCCGAAGAGGCCGGCATCGAGACCCCGGACATCGACGAGGAAACCTTCGGCATGCCCGAGTCGATCATCACCGCGGCGGTGGACGTCACCGCGTACCTGGACTACAAGCGCCAGGCCATGCGGGCGCACGCCAGCCAGATCAGCGAGCAGTCGTTCTTCCTGGCCATGCCGGACGAGGCGTTCCGCTACGCGTTCGGCACGGAATGGTTCATCCGCGAGGGCCAGGGCCCCGGCATCACAGAAACGGACCTGCTGGCGGACCTTTAGCGGCGGGGACGTCAGCGGCACGGTGGGCCGCCCTCGCATGCTCGTTGGCTCCGCCAACTTCGCCGAAGGCCCGCCGCGAGTGCTAACCCGGGGGGCCGAGCCCCCCGGAACCCCCACGCACCGGCCGCCCTCGCATGCTCGTTGGCTCCGCCAACTTCGCCGAAGGCCCGCCGCGAGTGCCAGCCCGGGGGGGCCGAGCCCCCCCGGAACCCCCACGCGCCCGCGGGCGTCTGCCGCTCCGGGAACCAGGCGGAAGTGCGGCCTAGGTGGTAGCGCGGCGGGCAAGGTGCAGTGTTAGCCCGAGGCCGAGCCCTCGGAGCCCCGCGATCGATGGCTGACGTCAGCGGCACGCTACGAGGCACGGCGGGCAAGGTAGAGCACAGTGTCCTCGGCGAGCGGGACCCGGCCGGGCAGGATGCTCGCGATCCGCGCGAACAACTCGTCCCGCACCGGGGCCTCCAGCACCAGGTACGGCGAATGGGTGGCCAGGTACTGCAGGTACTGCCGCCGGGACAGGACCCGTTCCCACCGGTACAGCCGGGCCTCCAGGCCGGTGAACGCCGCCACTCCGGCTATGTCCGTGGCGGGCCAGCGGTCCAGCAGCCCGTCATCCGGCACCGCGGCGGTATCCCACTCGATGTGCGGGGTGAGCTCCCGGTGTGCCTGGGTGACCTCGTCCTGGACCTCGCCGTCGAGGATCCGGTCGAAGTTCCAGAACAGCGCCAGGCTGCCGCCCGCGGCGAGCACTGCGGCGGCGCGGTCCCAGCGCACCGCCGGGTCGATCCAGTGCCAGGCCTGCGCGCTGAACAGCAGCCCGCACGGCCGGTCCGGGACGTACCCCTCGAACCCGCCGACGACCACGCTGACCCCCGGGTACCCGGAGCAGCTCGCGGCCAGGATGCCGGCCATGGCCGGGTCCGGTTCCACCGCGATGACCCGCAGGCCGCGCGCGGCGAACAGCCGGGTCGCCTTGCCGGTGCCGGCGCCCGCCTCCAGCGCGGTGACCCCGGTGCCGCCGCAGTGCGCAAGCACCGCGTCCACCAGCGGGGCGGGATAGCCGGGGCGGATCAGGTCGTACTCCTCGGCCGCCGTCCCGAAGGCCAGCCGGCGCGGCGAGTTACTCTCCCACCAGGACACCTGCGCGCGGGCTAGTAGCGGGCCCCGGCGACCTGGCCGGCCAGCGGCTCCAGGGCGGCCAGCTCCGCGCCGGTCAGCGTGATGTCAACGGCCGCGGCGTTCTGCTCCAGCCACTTCACCCGCTTGGTGCCCGGGATCGGGGCCATGGTCACGCCGAGCCGGCCGGCCTGCGCGTACACCCAGGCGAGGGCCAGCTGCGCGGGCGCGACCCCCTTCGCCTCGGCCACCGCCCGGACCGCGCCGGCGATCGCCTGGTTGGCCGCCCCGGCCTCGCCGGCGAACCGCGGGTTGCGGCCGCGGAAGTCCCTGGCGTCCAGCGCGGCCACGTCCAGGGTCCCGGTGAGGAAGCCGCGGCCCAGCGGCGAGTAGGGCACCAGGCCGACGCCGAGTTCGGCCATCGCGGGCACCACGGCGGCCTCCGGTTCCCTGGTCCACAGCGAGTACTCGCTCTGCACCGCGGTGATCGGGTGCACGGCGTGCGCGCGGCGCAGCAGCTCCCCGTCCACCTCGGACAGCCCCAGGTAGCGGACCTTGCCCGCGGCGACAAGCTCGCCCATGGCGCCGACGGTTTCCTCGATCTCGACGTTCTCCGGGGACCGGTGCAGGTAATACAGGTCGATCACGTCCACGCCGAGGCGCAGCAGCGACGCGTCACAGCACCGCTTGACATAGGCCGGCTCGCCGCGCCGCACCCGGGCGCGGTCCCCGGCCGACCGGTCGATGCCGAACTTCGTGGCCAGCTGCACCTCGTCGCGCCGCCCGGCGATGGCCCGGCCGACGAGCACCTCGTTGTGGCCGGCCCCGTAGATGTCGGCGGTGTCGAGGAACGTCACGCCGAGGTCGAGCGCCCGGTGGATGGTGGCCACCGACTCGTCCCAGTCGGTGCGCCCGTAGAACTCGCTCATGCCCATGCAGCCCAGGCCCTGGGCCGAGACGGTCAGTTCTCCCAGTGTCGTCGTGTGCACGAGCGCCTTCCTTCCGCCCCGCCCCAGGTCAGGCCTGCGACCACGCCAGCGGCAGGGACTCGATCCCGTAGATGCCTTCCACGCCGCCGAGTTCCGCGGGCGCGGCCGGGCGCAGGCCCTTCATCCGCGGCGCAAGGAAAACGATGGCCTCCTCCAGCTCGGCGCGGGCCAGGTTGGACCCCAGGCAGAAATGCGGCCCGGCGCCGAACGTCAGTGCCCGGCCGCCGGGCGCCGCGGTGATGTCGAACTCCTCGCCGGCGCCCTGCGCGCGATTGGCCCGCTCCGAGCAGATCGCCACGATACTGCCTGCGGGGAACAGCACGCCGCGGTGCTCGATATCGCCGGTGCAGATCCGCGCGGTGAACGGGGTGATCGGCTCGAACCGCAGCACCTCGTCCACCGCCGTGGGCACCCGGTCCGGCTCGCGGGCGAGCAGCTCCCACTGGGACGGGTGCTCGGCGAACAGCCGCAGCGCGTGGGAGAGTTGGGCCTGGGTGGTGTCCACTCCCCCGGCGATGACGTTGAGCACCAGGTTGATGCACTCGTCGTGGGAAAGCTTCTCGCCCTCCTCCTCGGCGGCCAGCAGCGCCGAGATCAGGTCGTCCGAGGGCTCGCGGCGGCGCAGTTCGAGCAGCGCTTCCACGTAGTCGTACAGCTCCTCGGTGGCCCGCTCGATCCGCTCCGGCTCGGTGGACAGCGCGCGGATGTCGAACTGGCGCTGCACCCAGGTGGACCATTCGTGCAGCCGCGGCGCGTCCTGCTGCGGGGCGCCGAGCACCGCGGCGATGGTCAGCGACGGGTACGGCTTGGCGAACGCCGCGACGAACTCGCACTCCCCGGCCGCCATGCCCGCCCACAGCCGCTGCGCGAACTCCCGCATCACCGGCCGCCACCTGGCCGCCGCGCGGGGAGTGAACGCCGGGCCGACCAGGGCCCGGAGCCGGCGGTGCCGCTCCCCGGTCTGGTTGAGGATGTTCGCGTCGATCTGCTCCCGCAGCCGGCCCCCGGTGACACCGAACAGGTCCGCGATCTCCCGGCCGGGGAAGGCGGTGTCCCTGGCCCGCAGGAAGAACTCACCAGACTTCTGGTCGAGCACCACCAGCGACAGCGGCGACCGGGCCAGCCAGCCCTGGCGGCGCACCTCGGCGAGCCGCTGGTGGTACACCTCGCCCACCAGGCCGGGCTCGTTGTAGTCGAAGAAGGGCAGGTCCAGGTCGTTGGCCGAGGGCAGTGCCTGCTCGTTCGCGGTCACCATGTCAGCTACCTCCGCGGGCTGGTGTTCCCGCCCATTGTCGGGCAGGGCGGCCCGTTCGGGCAGCCCGGGCCGGCCGGCAGTCCCGGCCGGCGGCGGCCACGGGTCATTCGTGCCCGTGGCTGGTGTCGATGATGCAGAACCTGTTGCCCTCGGGGTCGGCGAGCACGACGAAGTCCGGGTCGTCCGGGTACAGGTCCCAGTCGACCTGCTGAGCGCCGAGGCCGACCAGGCGCTGCACCTCGGCGGCCTGCTCGGCGGCGTCGGCCGCGTACAGGTCGAGGTGCACCCCGGGGTGATCGTCCGCGGGCCGGTCACTGCGCTGCAGCCCGATGCCGGTGCCGAGGCCGCCCGCCGGGGTCAGCGAGCTCCAGTCCGAGCCCGCCCCGCCCTCGCGCACCTCATAGCCCAGTGCGGCGGCCCAGAACCGGATCGCCCGCCCCATGTCCGCCGCGCGCATCACCACCATGCCAATGCTCACCATGGACCGATCCTGGCAACCGGCGGGTGCCCGCGCAAAGCGGGCCGCCGGTGCCGGTGCGGCCATCGACCACGGCGGCACCCCGGCAACCGGCTGCCCGGCCGCCGATCAGCGGGGCGTGTCCCGGCCGCGGGGCCCGGCCCGCGACATCGGCGCCGTCGAGGTGCGGCCCGGCGGCTGACCCCGGCCGGGGACGGACCGGCCCCGGCCGCCCGCTCCCCGCCCGGCACTAGGGTGAGCCACGGAGAGTCGTAGCTCAATGAACAAGGGACGGGGGCGGCGATGAGCGAGCCGGGCGAGGGCGGGGCGCTGCCGTGGCGGTTCGGCAACCTGCGGGCGCTGTTCATCAACTGCACGCTGAAGCGGTCCCCGGAGCGCAGCCACACGCAGGGCCTGATCGAACGCAGCGCCGCGATCATGACCAAGTACGGCGTCGCGGTGGACATGCTCCGCGCGGTGGACCACGACATCGCCACCGGCGTCTGGCCGGACATGACCGAGCACGGCTGGGCGGCCGACGAATGGCCGCGGATCTACCCGCAGGTGCTCGCCGCCGACATCCTGGTGCTCGCCGGGCCGATCTGGCTCGGTGACAACTCCTCGGTGATGAAGCAGGTCATCGAGCGGCTGTACGCGTGCTCGCACCTGCTCAACGACGCCGGGCAGTACGCCTACTACGGCCGGATCGGCGGCTGCCTGATCACCGGCAACGAGGACGGCATCAAGCACTGCGCGATGAACGTCCTGTACAGCCTGCAGCACCTGGGGTACGTGATCCCGCCGCAGGCCGACGCGGGGTGGATCGGCGAGGCCGGGCCGGGGCCCTCCTACCTCGACGCCGGCTCCGGCGGCCCGGGCAACGACTTCACCAACCGCAACACCACGTTCATGACGTGGAACCTGATGCACCTGGCCCGCATGGTCAAGGAGGCCGGCGGCATCCCGGCGCACGGCAACCAGCGCTCGGAGTGGGAGGCCGGCTGCCGGTTCGACTTCGACAACCCCGACTACCGGTAGCGCGGCCGGTGCGGGACTGGCTGGCCTGGCACGCGGGCTACGACGACCCGTCCTCCTCGCTCAGCATGCGGCTGCGCCTGGTCCGCCGACGCCTGTCGGGCGCGCTGGACGCGGCGCCGCCCGGCCCGGTGCGGCTGCTCAGCCTGTGCGCCGGGCAGGGCCATGACGTGCTGAGCGTGCTGCCGGAGCACCCGCGCGGGCCGGACGTGGCCGCGGTGCTGGTCGAGAACGACCCGAGGAACGCGGCGCTGGCCCGCCAGCGCGCCGAGCGGGCGGGGCTGGCGCGGGTCGAGGTGCGCGAGGCGGACGCGGCGGTGGCAGCCGGCTACGCCGACGCGCTGCCCGCCGACGTGCTGCTGCTGTGCGGGATCTTCGGCAATGTGAGCGACGCCGACATAGAGCGCACCGCGCGTGCCGCGCCCGCGCTGTGCGCCGCCGGGGCCACCGTGATCTGGACCAGGCACCGGCGGCCGCCGGACCTGACGCCGCGGATCCGCGCCTGGTTCGCCGGCAGCGGCTTCGACGAGGTCGTCTTCGACGCGCCGGACACCGAGGGACGGACCGGCGTCGGCGTGGGCCGCCTGGCGGTCCCGCCGCCGCCCGGTCCGCCCGCCGGGCCGCTGTTCACCTTCGGCTTCCCCGCTGGTGATCATGACTTTGGTGGCGCTATAGGCCCACCAGAGTCATGATCACAAGAGGGAGGCCCGGCCGGGCTGCGGTCAGCCGCTGAGCGTGAGGGGCTGCGGGGACTGCTGAGCCTCGTGCCGCGTGGCGGGCTGGGTGGCGGCCGGCCGGGCCGGGGCGGGCCGGCGGCGGCGGGAGACCGCCAGCGCGGTGGCCGCGCCGAGCACGGACAGGACCGCCGAGACCGCCAGTGCCGGGCGGAACCCGGCCGCCACCTGGGCGGGCGCCCCGAGGTGCCCGGTCGCGGTGAACACCGCGGTGACCACGGCGACCCCGAACACCCCGCCGAAGCGCTGCAGGGTGTTGTTCACCCCGGAGGCCCGGCCCATGTCCGCGGGCGGCACGGCGCTCAGCGCCGCGGTCGGCGTCGCGGGCACCACCATGGAGATGCCTACTCCGGCGATGACGAACGGCGGGATCAGGTCGGCGTAGGACACGGTGGCGGTGGCGATCAGGGCGATCCAGGCGAACCCGGCCGCCTGCAGCAGCAGCCCGGTGAGCATCAGCGGCCGCGGCCCGAGCCGGTCGGTGAGCCGGCCCGCCAGCGGCGCGATCACCGCGGGGGTGGCCGTCCAGGGCAGGAACCGCAGCCCGGCGCCCAGCGGGGAGAAACCCAGGCCGAGCTGGAAGTACTGCGCGGCCAGGAAGGCGGCCGAGAACAGCGCGGCGGACTGCAGGAACCCGGTGGCGTTGGCGGCGGTGAACGCGCGGATCCGCAGCAGCCGCCAGGGCAGCATCGGGTCGCTCGCCCGCCGCTCCCAGGCGGCGAAGGCGGCCAGCGCCACCGCGCCGAGCGCGAAGGCCGTGATGACCTCGCCGGTGCCCCAGCCGGCCTCGCTGCCCCGCACCAGGCCCCACAGGACGCCGCCCGCTCCCACGGTCACCAGCACCACGCCGGGGATGTCGAGCCTGCTGGCGGGCCCGCGGGTCTCGGTGAGCCGGACCACGGACAGGGCCGCGGCGGCCAGGCCGATCGGCACGTTGACCCAGAAGATCCAGTGCCAGTTCAGGCCCTGCACCACGGCGCCGCCGACCAGCGGCCCGGCGGCCACGGCCAGCCCGGCGATGCCGCCCCAGATGCCGACGATGGTGCCGCGGCGCTGGGCCGGCCAGGCCGCGGTCAGGATGGTCAGGCTCAGCGGCGTGACGATCGCCGCGCCTATCCCCTGCACCGCCCGGGCCGCGATCAGGGTGCCCGCGGTCGGCGCGAGCGCGCAGGCGGCGGAGGCCGCGGTGAACAGCAGCAGCCCGGCCACGTAGACCCGGCGGCGGCCGAGCCGGTCGCCCACGGCCGCGGCGGTGATGATCCCGGCCGCGAACGACAGCGTGTACGCGTTGACCGTCCACTCCAGGGTGGACACGCTGCCGCCGAGGTCACGGTGGATGGCCGGCAGGGCGGTGATCACCACCAGGGCGTCCAGCGCGACCATGAAGAAGGCGGCGGAGGTGAGCACCAGCGCCCAGCCGCGCGATGATCGGGGCCGGGAAGGCTGCCGTGCTTGCCGGCTAACAGCAGGCCAGGTGAGTCCCATGTCAGTCCTCCGGGGGCCGCGCGGCCGGCACCTGTGGTGCCTGGGTGACCGCCCGGCTCACTTGACCCACGGGCGGGCGGGCCCGGATTCGACAGCTACCCGGAATTTTCTCCGGGGAATTCCGCGGGCGTGGTCCCGCCCGCCGGCGTGGTCCCGGCGGCCGGGCGGCTGGCGGCGCGCCGCTCCAGTTCGTCGCGGAGCGGGCCGTTGCCGGTGGCCGCGATGGCCCGGGCCCAGGCCGCGCCGGCCGCCTCGGTGTCGCCCGCCCGGTCGAGCAGGTCGGCGTGCGCCGCGTGCAGCGGCGCGTACCCGGCCAGCGTGCCCGCGGCCAGGACGGGTGCCAGGATCGCCAGCCCGGCCCGCGGGCCGTCGGCCATCCCGACCGCCACCGCGCGGTTGATCTCGATCACCGGGGACGGCGCCCGGCGGGCCAGTTCGCCGTAGAGCACCGCGATCTGCGGCCAGTCGGTCTGCTCGAACCGGGGCGCCTGGGCGTGCAGCGCCGCGATCGCGGCCTGCACCTGGTAGGGGCCGGGCGCCCGCCGGGCCAGCGCGGCGTCGAGGAACCTGGTCCCCTCGGTGATCATCTGCCGGTCCCAGCGGGCCCGGTCCTGCTCGGCCAGGGTGACCGGGCGCCCTTCGGCGTCCTGGCGGGCCGCGGCGCGGGAGTGGTGCAGCAGCATCAGGGCCAGCAGGCCGGCCGTCTCGGGGTCGGCGGGCAGCAGCCGGTGCAGCAGCCGCCCCAGCCAGATGGCCTCCTCGCACAGGTCGGCGCGGACCAGTTCCGCCGCGCTGCCGGAGGCCGCGTACCCCTCGTTGAACACCAGGTAGACCACGGCCAGGACGCCGGCCAGCCGCGGCGGCAGCGCGTCCGGGGCGGGCACCTCGAACCGGATGCCCGCGTCCCGGATCTTGCGCTTGGCCCGCACCAGCCGCTGCGCGATGGTGGGCTCCGGCAGCAGGAACGCCGCGGCGATCTCCCGTGTGGTCAGGCCCGCCGCGTACCGCAGGGTCAGCGCGACCCGCACCTCCGGCGCCAGGGCGGGGTGGCAGCAGGCGAAGATCAGCCCCAGGCGCTCGTCTTCCAGCACCGCGCCCTCCTGCTCCGCGTCGACGTCCTGGCCCGGATCCGGCAGCGCGCTGTCGTCCAGGCCATGCCGGGCCAGCGGCCGGTCCCGGCGCAACTGGTCGACCGCCTTCCGCCACGCGGTGAGGGTCAGCCAGGCGCCGGGGTTGGGCGGCACGCCGCCGCGCCGCCATGCCGTGGCCGCCGCGGTGAACGCCTCGGCCACCGCGTCCTCGGCGGCCTGCAGGTCGCCGAGCCGCCGGGACAGCGCCGCCACCACCGTGGTCCACTCGTCCCGGTACGCGCGCTCCAGCGCGGCGGAGGTTACCCCATCGCCGTCTGCCAACGCATGCCCTCTTTCACCGGCCGCACCTCCACCGTGCCGTAGCGCATGATGGGCATCTTCGCCGCCCAGTCCAGCGCCTCGTCGAGGCTGCCGGCCTCCACCAGGTAGAAGCCGAGCAGGTGCTCCTTGGTCTCGGCGAACGGCCCGTCGGTGAGCAGCCGCTCCCCCTCGCTCAGCCGGATCGTGGTGGCGGTGTCCGGCCAGGTGAGCTGCTCGGCGGCGAGCAGCACGCCGGCCTCCTTGATGGCGGCGGTGTAGTCGAGCCATTCGGCGATGACGCCTTCCGGGGCCGGGCCCGGGTTGTCGCTGGCGCCCGGTACGGCGTAGATCAGCAGCGCGTACTTCATCGCGGCCTCCCTGCTCTGCGGTGCGGCCGCCGGCGGCGGCCAGGTTCACGGGTACTACGCACGCCGGCCGCCGGAATCGACACCTCCCGGCGAGGAAATTTCCGCCGGCCGGCCGGGCACGGCGCCGTGACCGGGGCTCGCGCCCGGCCACGGCTCCCTCTATTCTGGTGGTATGCAGCGCATCGGCACCGCCGCGTGGTGGCCGTCCTAGGACGGTCACCGACACGCTGTGCCATGCGGGCCGTCCGGCGGACGGCCCGCTTCCACGTCTGGCATGTGGTCCCTCCTCCGGCGGCTCCCGACCCGAGGAGGAATGACATGACCGCAACCGCCATCACACCCGCTGCCGCCACCCCGGTCACCGGCCCCGCACCGGGGGTGCCGCGCATGCTCACCGGGGACCGGCCGACCGGCCGGCTGCACCTCGGCCACTACGCCGGCAGCCTGGCCAACCGGATCCGGCTGCACCGCCGGTACGAGAGCTTCTTCATCATCGCCGACCTGCACATGCTCACCACCAAGAACAGCCCGGAGGACATCGCGCAGATCGGCCGGCACGCGGCCGACATGGTGCTCGACTCGCTGGCGGCCGGCCTGGACCCGGCGCACTCGGTGTTCTACCTGCAATCGGGCGTGCCCGAGGTGGCCGAGCTGAGCCTGCTGCTGTCCAGCCTGGTCACCGTGCCCCGGCTGCAGCGGATCCCGAGCCTGAAGGAGATGGGGCAGCACGCCGGCCAGCGCGAGATGCCGCTCGCGCTGCTCGGGTATCCCGTGCTCCAGGCCGCCGACATCCTGGCGGTCCAGGCCGCGGCGGTGCCGGTCGGCCGGGACAACGCCGCGCACGTGGAGGTCGCCAGGGAGATGGCGCGCCGGTTCAACCGCCGGTACGGGCCGGTGTTCACGGTGCCCGCCCTGGTCCCGGCGGACGTCCCGGTGCTGCCCGGCACCGACGGCAACGCCAAGATGAGCAAGAGCCTGGGCAATGCCATCTACCTGTCCGACCCGCCGGACGAGGTCGCGGCGAAGGTGCGCCGGATGTACACCGACCCGGCCAGGACCCGCGCCGGGGTGCCCGGCACGGTCGAGGCCAACCCGGTGTTCGTCTACCACGACGCCTTCAACGACCGGCCCGCCGAGGTCGCCGGGCTGAAGGAGCGCTACCGGGCCGGGAAGGTCGGCGACGCCGAGGTCAAGGAGAAGCTCACCGCCGCACTGAACCGGTTCCTCGACCCGATCAGGGAGCGCCGGGCCGCCCTGGCGGCCGACCACGGGCTGGTGGAGGAGCTCATCGTCACCGGCACCGAGCGGACCCGCCATGAGGTCAAGCGCACCGTCGCGGACATGCGGGCGGCCATGGGCCTGACGGCGGCGCTCGCCGGGTTCCGCGCCGCCGCCCGGGCCCGGGCCGGTGAGCCGGTCATGCACGCCCAGACCGAGGATGTCAGGGACAGGGGGTAGCGTCGGCCACCGGCAAGCTGTTCCGCCCGACCGCAATCTCAGGGAGCATCAATGACCGACGTCGTCGTGTTCCATCACGCGCAGGGGCTCACCGAAGGGGTCCGCCAGTTCGCGGACCAGCTCCGCAAGGTCGGCCACCGGGTGACCGTCCCCGATCTCTACGACGGCAAGACCTTCGGCACCCTGGAGGACGGCATCGGCCACGCCCGGGAGGTCGGCTTCGACACGATCATCGAACGCGGCCGCGCCGCAGTCGAGGGCCTGCCGAACGAGATCGTCTACGCCGGGTTCTCGCTCGGCGTGCTGCCCGCGCAGATGCTGGCCCAGACCCGGCCGGGCGCGAAGGGGGCCCTGCTGCTGCACGCCTGCGTCCCGGTCTCCGAGTTCGGTGGCTCGTGGCCGGACGACACCCCGGTCCAGGTCCACGGCATGGACGCCGACCCGTTCTTCGCCGGGGAGGACCTGGCGGCCGCCCGTGAGCTGGCCAAGCTGACCTGGGCCGCGGAGCTGTTCCTGTACCCGGGCGACAAGCACCTGTTCGCCGACCCCGGCCTGCCCGACTACGACGAGGCCGCCGCGACCCTGCTGATGCAGCGCGTGCTCGGCTTCCTCGGCCGCACCCGGCGGTTCGATCCCGATCCCGCCGGCGGCGAGCGTGAGCTGCTCGGCCAGTACCTGGACTTCCAGCGCCAGACGGTGCTGGCCAAGACCGAAGGGCTGAACCGGGAGCAGATGGCCCGGCGCCACCCGCCGTCGGTACTCACCCTGGCGGGCCTGCTCTACCATCTCGCGCTGGTGGAGGAGACCTGGCTGGAGGTCCGGTTCCTGGGCCTGCCGGTCCGCGAGCCATGGGCCGGCGTGGACTTCGACGCCGACCCGGAATGGGAGTTCCGTACCAGTGCCGACATGGAGCCGGAGCAGTTGCGCCAGCGCTACCGGGAGGCCTGCGAGCGGAGCCGCCAGGCCGCGGCCCAGGCGGACGGCCTGGACCAGCTTTCGGTGCAGCCGCTCGGCGACGGCCGGCGCTTCTCGCTGCGCTGGGTCCTGCTGCACCTGCTGGAGGAGACCGCCCGGCACGCCGGGCACGCGGATGTGATCCGCGAGGCCATCGACGGCATCGTCGGCGAGTAGCCGCCGGGTGCCCGGGCCGGTCGCGCGACGCGATCAGTTCGGTCAGCCTAGGAGGTGGGTTCCGCTGGGGCCGGTGATCTGCTGGAGGGTGGTGTGGGCGAGGTTTTGGATTTTGGGTGGCAGGGGGGCGTAGCTGGTGGTGGCGGCGTAGGCCTGGCCGGTATGGGTGAGCCAGTCGAGGAGGCTTACCAGTGCGTGGCCGGTGGGCTGGCTGGGCTGGTGGGTGTAGATGAGTGCCCAGCTGTAGCCGCTGATGGGGTAGTGGTGATGGCGGCGATGCGTAGTGCGTGCCTGGGCTTGGCGAGATGCCATGTGCGGTGGCCTGACATCGGGTCCTCCGATGACGTGTGCGGCGGTTATTGCTGGCTGGCTTGGCGGACCCACGCCTGTGCGCCCATCTGGACCGCTTCCCAGGGGCTGCCCAGTGGCGGGGTGTAGGAGAGGTCGAGGTCGCTGACCGCGTCGACGGTCATGCCGTGGAAGATCGCGGCGGCGGCGATGTCGATACGTTTGGCGATCTCGGCGTGGCGGTGCCCGAACAGTTGCACGCCCAGGAGCCGGCCGGTGCCGCGGTCGCCGGTGACGCGCATGGTGATGCGGTGGCTGCCGGGGTAGTAGGCCTTGTGGTCGTCGGCCTGGGATTGCACGGTGACCGGGTCGAGCCCGGCGGCGGTGGCTTCGTGGTCGCGCAGGCCGGTGCGGGCGGCAGCCTGGTCGAAGATCTTGACGACCTGGGTGCCGAGGCTGCCGGCGAAGTCCCGGTGCCCGCCCAGGGCGTTCTCCCCGGCGACCCGGCCCTGTTTGTGGGCGGTGGTGCCTAGCGGCAGGTAGGTCTCGCCGAGCAGCCGGTGGTGGGTGATGACGCAGTCCCCGGCGGCAAAGATGTCCGGGAGATTGGTGTGCATCTGCCGGTCCACGGCGATCGCGTTCTTGAACCCCAGGGCGGCGCCGGCGCTGGCGGCCAGTTCGGTGTCGGGGCGGACGCCGACGACGACCAGCACCATGCCCGCCAGGCGGGAGACCACCGTGCCGTCAGCGGCCTGGGCGTCGACCCGCAGCCGCCCGCCCTCGCCAGGGGCGGCGGGGGTGATCTGCCGGGCGGTGGTGCCGGTGAGGACTTCGACGCCGCATGCCACCAGTTCGGCCCGGACCAGGCCCCCCAGTGCCGGGTCGACGGTGGGCAGGACTTCGGGGAGTTGTTCCATCTGGATGACCGACAGGCCCCGGGTGGTCAGGGCGTCGGCCATCTCCAGGCCGATGTACCCGGCGCCGACGATTACCGCGGTGGCCGGGGCGGTGGTTTCGAGGGTGCGCATCACCGCGAAGGTGTCGCCCATCGAGTGCAGCAGGTGCACCCCGTCGCCCGGGCCTAGGGCGCCACGGCCGGTCAGGCCGCCGATCGGAGGACGTACGGGAACCGCGCCGGTGCCGACGATCAGCTTGTCGTAGCCGAGCACGTCCTCCGCGCCGTCCGGGCCGGTGACGGCGAGTTTGCGGGCGGGGACGTCGATGCGCCGGGCGGTGGTGTCCAGCCGCAGCCGCATCCCGGTGGCTTCCAGGTCCGCGGTGGTGCGGTGGGCGAGGTTGCGCCAGTGGGTGACCTCGCCGGAGACGTAGTAGGGGATGCCGCAGATGGAGAAGTTCGGGTAGGCATCGGCGGCCACCACCGTGACCTCCGCGCCTGGGTCCAGTTCGCGGGCGCGCAGCGCGGCGCTGATCCCTGCGTCGCTGCCGCCGATCATGACCAGGTGCATGGCAGGCTCCCTTGTGGCGGGTTACTGGGGCGGGTGCGGGGCAGCAGCTGCGCCGTCGCTGGCCGCCCGCCCGGCCTGCTCGGCCGGGTCCTCATGGTGCGGGACGATGATCTCGGCTGCGTCGGCCCGGGTGAGCCGGGGATACAGCGCTCTGACCACGAGAACGGCCAGGGCGCCGCCAATGATCTGGGCGGCGATGAACGCCGGGGCCGATGAGGGGGCGATGCCGGCGAAGGTGGCCGAGAACATCCGTCCGACGGTGATCGCGGGGTTGGCGAAGCTGGTGGAGGAGGTGAAGAAGTACGCCGCGCCGATGTAGGCGCCGACCGCCGCCGCGGCGGACCGGCCGCGCCCGGACCGGGCCAGCGCGAAGATCACCACGATCAGCCCCAGGGTCGCGACGATCTCGGACAGGAAGTGCGCCGGGGTGGCCCGGTGCTTGGCCGAGATGCTGACCGCCGCCCGGGCGAACATCAGGTTCGCCAGCACCGCTCCGCCGATGCACCCGGCCACCTGCGCGGGCAGGTAACAGGCGGCGTCCCGCCACGGCAGCCCGCCGAACACGGCATCGGCGAACGACACCACCGGGTTGAAATGAGCCCCGGACACCGCCCCGAACATAAGGATGATCGCGAACAGCCCCGCCGCCGTCGCCGCCGCGTTTTCCAGCAACTCCAGCCCCGTGGCGCCGGGTGACAGCCGCTGCGCGGCGATCCCGGACCCGATCACTATCGCGGCCAGGAACGCGCTGCCCAGGAATTCGGCTAGCAGGCGCCGCCACAACGCCGCCTGGGTCACCGCCGGGCCCCGCCCGGCGCCCGCGCGCCCGGCCGCTGGCTGCCCCGGCCGCCAGTCACCCGCGCCATGGCTCGCATTGGCCCTCTTCATTGATAAGTGTCGATACAGACAGCCTCAGCTTGCCAGCCTGGATAGATGACCGTCAACATAGAAGGATGTCTACGCAGCCAGGCCGGAGCACCCTGGAGCTGATCCCGCTGGCCGGGTCGCCGGCGGATGCCGCGGCGTGCTCGATACCGCTGGTCCGCGAGCCGGTCGGCGAGAGCGCGGCGGCGGAGCTTGCGCATGTGTTCAAGGCCCTGGGCGATCCGGTCCGGCTGCGGCTGTTGTCGCTGATCGGCGCGCATCAGGGCGGCGAGGTGTGCGTCTGTGACCTGACCACCGCGTTCGACCTGACCCAGCCGACCATCAGCCACCACCTGAAGGTGCTGCGCGAAGCCGGAATCCTCACCAGCGAGCGGCGCGGCACCTGGGTGTACTACCGGCTCGTGCCCGCCGCACTGGAGCGCATGGCCGCCCTGCTCTCCGTGCCCGGAGGCTGAACCCTCGTTTCCCCGGCCGGCCCGCGGCCGCGTGCCCGGGCCGGTGCGGCCCGGGCACGCGGTGGCCGGCCGGTGTGGCGGGCCGGGGCACGCGAGGTTGCGCGTCGCGGGCTTGTCAGCAGCAGGGGGCGTCGTGGGAGACCGCCGGTTCGCCTGGCTGGCCGGTACCACCGCAGCATGTCTCGCCGTGACCCTCGGCGTAGAAGGTCGGGCTGTCGGCCAGCACGGTGTAGATCTCCCAGGCCTCCCCGTCGGGCGCGCCCTGGACCCAGAACTTGTCCTGCTCGGCGTAACAGCAGGTGGTCTGGCCCTGGCCGGAGGAAGCCAGGCCCGCCCCGGCCAGGCGGGCCTGCTCAGCACCGACCGCGCCGGCGTCGGGGACCTCGACGCCCAGGTGGTTGAGGCTGCTGCCCCGGCCGGGGTTTTCCAGCAGGATCAGCTTCAGCGGCGGGTCGGCGATGGCGAAGTTGGCGTACCCGGGGCGGCGCTTGGCTGGCCCGGTGCCGAACAGCTTGGCGTAGAAGGCGACGGCCTGGTCGATGTCGTTGACGTTCAGGGCAAGTTGCACGCGGCTGGACATGGGAACCTCCGGGCTCAGACTTAGATAAGCATCTATGTCTTATGCCTCCCGAGCTTGCCACAGACATCGATAGCTGTCAATATAGATGTATGTCGAAGCCGCTGCCGCTGCTGGATCCCGCCGGGACGGCGGCCTGCTGCCCGCCGCTGTCGGCCGAGCCCTTGTCGCAGGCGCAGGCCGATCAGGTCGCGCCGCTGCTCAAGGCGCTGGCCGAGCCGGTGCGACTGCGGCTGATGTCCCTTATCGCCTCGCACCCGGGCGGCGAGGCGTGCGTATGCGATCTGAACGACGCGTTCAACCTGACCCAGCCGACGATCAGCCACCACCTGAAGGTGCTGCATGAGGCGGGCCTGCTCGACCGGGACAAGCGCGGCGTGTGGGTCTACTACCGGGCCCGGACCGAAGCACTGGCCAGCCTCGGCGCGCTCATCGGGGACACCCGCCCGTAACCAGGTCTTCCATCCCCGACTTTCATCGGATATCGTCGATGGGTGATGAAGGAATCCGCTCAGCCACTTGACCGGGCCACCGCGGCCGAGTACGCCACCTGGTTCAAGGCGCTCGCCGACCCGACCCGGATCCAGATCGTCTCCCTGCTCGCTCGCCGCGGCACGCCGATGAACGTGGGCGAGATCGTCGCCGCGGTCGACGTGGTCCAGTCCACCGTGTCCGCGCATCTGAAGGTGCTGGCCGAGGTGCGGTTCCTGTTGTCCGAGCACCGGGGAACCGCCACCTACTACCGGATCAACGATGCCTGCGTGGACTGCTTCCCGACATCGTCATGGGCCGCCCGGCCCCGGTCCCGGCCCAGTCCTAAGGAGCGCGCCAGTGACCGACGCCCGTTCGCCCGGCAACCGGGACGCCGTCATCGCCCGTTACTCCGGCCTGGCCCGCACCGCCCTCGGCGGTGCCGCCATCACCGACTGCGATCCCGGTGAGTTCGCCGCCGGGGGCTTCGGCGCCGCCGCCTACCGCGGCACGGGTGACGCCCCGGAAGACGCGCTGCGCGCCAGCCTCGGCTGCGGCAACCCCCTGGCGGTCGCCGATCTCCATCCGGGCGAGACGGTCTTGGACCTGGGCTCCGGCGGCGGGCTGGACGTGGTGTTGTCCGCTCGCAGGGTCGGCCCCGGCGGCACGGCCTACGGCCTGGACGCCAGCCCGGACATGCTCGCCCTCGCCCGCGCCAACGCCACCGCGGCCGGTGTCACCAACGCCAGGTTCCTGCACGGCCACATCGAGGACATCCCGCTGCCCGACGGGCAGGTGGACGTGGTCATCTCCAACTGCGTCATCAACCTGTCCACCGACAAGCCCCGGGTGCTCGCCGAGGCGTTCCGGGTGCTGCGGCCCGGTGGGCGGCTGGGCGTCAGCGACGTCATCGCCGGCGAAGGGACCGGCCCGGACCAGCTCGCCGACGCCGAACGACAGGTCGGCTGCGTCAGCGGCGCCCTCACCCGGCGGCACTACTCCGGCCTGCTCCGGGCGGCCGGATTCACCGGCGTCACCATCACGCTCACCCACCAGGCAGGCGCGGGGCTGCACTCCGCCATCATCCAGGCAGCCAAACCAGCCGCCCAGCCGCCCGCGCCGGGCCGGTGAGGGCCTGACTGGCAGCTCCGGAGCCTCCTGGGGCGGGGCACCGCTTAGTGACTGCGCACCTGGCCCTTCCGGGTTGTTACGGGTGGTTGCCGGCCGGGCGGCCGCGTGGGCGGGTTCCGGCGGGCGCGGGCAATGGAGCGGGCGATGAGGGGCGCGCCGATGGCGGCAGGGAGCAGCCAGAACGCCAGGGTGGGCAGGTGGTCCCAGAGCGGGAGATGGGGGCCGTTGTCGACGTAGAACGCGGTCAGCATGGCAACGTACGCGGTGCCCATGCCGGCGATGTGCGGGGTGTCACCGGGGCGATGGCGGCGCCGGTGCAGGTAGCCGATGGTGGCGGCGATGAAGGCGACGGCGCCGATGATGAACAGGTAGTAATCCTGCTGCCAGCGCATGGCAGCCAGCACGGTGGCCGTGGCGAAGACGGTGCTAATAGCGCGGTAGTACCAGCGGCCGGCCCGGATGTGGCGGGGGCTTCCCTTGCGGGAGAATGCCGCGACCGCACCGGTGACCACGGCGCCGAGCCCGGCGAGCACGTGGACGGCGAGGAATGCCAGGAACACCGGGGCGGTGGAGCCGACCTGATCGCCGAGGATGCGGCCGGTCGCGAGCATTCCGACTGCCCCTTCCGCTGGGTACCGGGGTGCCGCCGATAAGTAGGGTTGCTACTTATCGGTGCCACTCTACCGTGCGCCTGTCCTGTTGAGAAGCGTCAAGGACCCGGGCCGCCCTGGGCCTGCCGGGCAGCCCCTGGACTTTCGGCCTGGGTCTTCCGGCCGCGGGTGATCAGGCCGGGTGGCCTTTGCGCCGGGCCTTCTTGCCCGGGCCCAATATTGTTCGGCGGCCGTTTGGCCGGCTGAACGGACCGGGCCGGACACCCCGGTCAAGACGGGCTGCATGCCTCTGGGGGCAGACCGCCTGTGTTCCGCACCCTGGAAGGGAGGTTCACCACCTGAACGCAAGTCCTCAAAAGGGGTAGTCATGTCCGCCAGCCCAGTCCCGGCCACCGGCCCGGTCACCAAGCTCCTCGCCCGCCTGTCCGCCATCTTGGCCGCCGCCCTT
>WNGL01002343.1_pt1 | contig 41955 bp, 38 predicted proteins | sample 5400591 | NCBI WGS metagenome assembly WNGL01 (sample SAMN13153377, study PRJNA577476) | soil metagenome | isolation source: 80 cm soil or saprolite under Garry oak tree replicate 1 | place: USA:California | collected 2016-06-15
GGCCCGGGTGCTGACCGGGCGGGCGCTGGCCGCGGCGGCGGGAGCCTGACCTTGAAACCATGACGGAGCCGGAGCCGGAGCGGCTGTCGCTGGCGGAATGGCTGGTGCTGTGCCTGGTCCGCGAGGAGCCGACCTACGGATTGATCCTCGTCGGGTTGCTGGCCCGCGACGGCAGCCTGGGCCAGGTCTGGTCGGTGCCCAAGGCCGTGGTCTACCGCGCCCTGCAGCGGCTGGAGGCGCTCGGCCTGATCCGGACGGTGGGGGAGCAGCGGACCAGCCAGGGGCCGGTCCGCTCGCTCTACCAGGCGACCCCGGCCGGCGAGGCGGCCGCCGCCGCATGGCTCGGCACGCCGGTGCAGCATCCCCGTGACGTCAGGTCCGAGCTCATGGTCAAGCTCGCGCTGCTCGACCGGAGCGGGACCGACTCGCGGGAACTGCTGCGGGCCCAGCTGGCCCGGCTGCTCCCGGTCGCGGCCGCGCTGGAGGATCGCCTGCGTGCCACCGCGGATTTCGAGCACACCCTGGTCCTGTGGCGGCACGAGGCGATGACCGCGACCCTGCGGTTCCTCCAGACCCTGGCCGCGCAGGAGGAGGTGCGGACCAGCTAACGCCGCGGCGCCAGGCGATTCGCCGTGACGTCCGGCGATTCGCCTGACGCCCGGCGGCGGCCGGGCCATCATGGCGGCTGTGGAACAGCTCACGTTCGGGAACGAGCCCGTGGCAGTCCGGGCCGCCGCGGGCCCGTCCGGGCCCGGGTATGAGATCGAGCGCGAGCTGGCCGCCGCCGGCGCGAGCTGCGTCGCGGGCGTGGACGAGGTGGGCCGCGGCGCCTGGGCCGGACCGGTGGCGGTCTGCGCGGTGATAGTCAGGGCTGGTTTCCCGGCTCCGTCGGCCGGGCTGACCGATTCCAAGCGGCTCAGCCCGCCGCGCCGGGCCGCGATCGAGGACCAGCTGCTGAGCTGGGTCGAGGCCTTCGCCGTCGGCGAGGCCGGGCCCGCCGAGATCGACGCGGCCGGAATGACCTCCGCGCTGCGCCGCGCGGCGGTCCGCGCCCTGGAGGGCCTGCCCGCGCGCCCGGACGCGGTGCTCCTCGACGGCGGCCACGACTATATCGGCCGCCCCTGGCCGGTGCGCTGCGCCGTCCGGGCGGACCTGCGGTCGGTATCGGTCGCGGCGGCTTCGGTCATCGCCAAGGTGCACCGGGACCGGCTCATGGCCGGGCTGGGCCACGAGGAGTTCGCGTTCGCGGAGAACGCCGGATACCCCTCGCCCGCGCACCAGGAGGCGCTGGCCGCACTCGGTCCCACCCCGCACCACCGGCTGTCCTGGTCGTACCTGGACGACCTGCCGCGATGGCGCCACCTCAAGCGGCCCCGGCCGGACGTCGAGGGCCAGCTGTCCCTGCTATGACCATCCCAACCGGATTTCCGCGCCGGATTACCGCGCGGGCCGGATTACCTGCGGGCTGGCTCGGCCGCCGGGGTGCCGCGACGAGGCGAGCGAGGCGAACACGACCGTCGAACTGAGATAGTGGCCGGTGGCGTAGTCGAAAGCGCCGCCGCAGGTTATCAGGCGCAGTGCAGCGAAGTCGGTCGTGCCGTAAATGGCCTTCGCCGGGAACCGGGATTTGCTGTACTCGCGCACGCCCGTGACGCGGAATACGGCCGTGACCCCGTCGGCGAGCGTCACGTCGATCGTGTCGCCCCGGTGCAGGGCGCCAAGGCGGAAGAAGACGGCAGGCCCCTGCTGGCTGTCGACGTGGCCCTCGATGACCGACGAGCCGATCTGGCCCGGAGTCGCCGAGTACTTGTACCACGCCGCCCGGCCGGCGCTGGTCCTGATCGACGGCACCTGGACCGTGCCGTCGGCGTTGAGCCCAAGGCGCAGCAGCGTCGAGTCCACGCCGATCGCCGGGATGCGCACCGCCACCGGGACCGAGCGGGCCAGCGAAGGCTGCGGGGACGAGCCGCCGATGACCCCTGCCTCCGACAGCGAGGGCTGCGGCGCGTGCACCTGCGAAGCGACCGCGACGCCCACGGCGGCGATGCCGGCCACGATGAGCAGCACCCCGGTGATCCCGGCCACCCGGGCGCGCAGGCCCGCGACGACGGACGGCGGGGCGTACTCCGTCTCCGGCCAGGAAACGACCACGCGGAATCCGGCGATACGGCGCCACGGCGTGTCCGGCAATGTCGCCGTCCCTTCCTCCGCTGACCTACTCCATTAGCCTAATATTCCGGGGGAGAACTGGCTATTGCGCTTCTGCGCTGGCTGCCGCCCGGGGCGTCAGGCCCGACGGCTCGCGCGTTTCCTTTGCCGATTCCCGGTTTCTGCCGCCGGGAGCGGGAAACAATACGTCATCTGCCCGGCGCAGGAGGAGGGTCCATGAAGGTGCGCGGAGCGATCGCGGGCACGCCACTCGGCGCCAGGCTGACCGTACTGTGCTGGGGTGCCCTGACGCTGCTCGCCCCCGTGGCCGTCTCGGCGTGTACCTCGTCCACGTCCAGCACGACGCCCACGATCATCTCGCCTACCGTGACCAACTCGTCCACCGGGACGGGCACGGCGTCGGCCTCCGCCTCATCGGGAACGTCGCCTTCGTCCGGCAGCACATCGCCGACCGGCACGCCCGGCGTCGCCTCGGACACGTCGACCGCTCAGCCCGTGGTGACCGTGACGCAAACGGTCACCACGTCCCCCACCAGCAGCATCCCGTCCGCCGCCCCGGTCACCGGCGGCGGGGGCACGGCCGGATTCCAGGGCACCGCGCTTCTCGTGCTCGGCGCGGGGGCCATCCTGGCCGGCGCCGGGGGCCTGGGGTACCGCAGATGGCTCGGCCGGCGCCGCTGACGCAACCGCCCGGCTTAGCCTGGCCTCACCGCGCTTAGGCTCGGGGGAGCGGCGGGGCGGAGGGAGAGCCGATGGGGCCGGGTGGCGAGGGCCGGGCGCCGGGCTTGTGGGCGCCGCAGCGGCGGGCGCTGACCACCGGCCTGGTCCTGACGATCACCTTCGTCGCCTCCGAGGCGCTGGCCGTGGTCACGGTCATGCCTGTGGTCGCCCGCGACCTGGGCGGCCTGCGCCTGTACGGCTGGGTGTTCAGCGGGTTCATGCTGGGCAGCGTGGTCGGCATCGTAGCGGCAGGCCGGGAGGCCGACCGGCGGGGGCCCGCGGTGCCGTTCGTGGCGGGGGTCATGCTGTTCGGCTCCGGGCTGGCCGTGGCGGGCCTGGCTCCGTCGATGGACGTGCTGGTGGCGGGCCGGGTCCTGCAGGGCCTCGGTGCCGGCGCGGTGCCCTCGGTGGCCTACGCGACTATCGGCCGGAGCCTGCCCGATACGCTGCGCGCACGGATGATGGCGGTCCTGTCGACCGCATGGGTCGCGCCGGGGCTGGTCGGGCCGGCGATCAGCGCCGAGGTGGCGCGCTTGTTCGGATGGCGCTGGGTGTTCCTGGGCCTGCTGCCGGTGGTCGCGGTGGCCGGATCCATCGCCGTGCCCGCGCTGATCCGGCTCGGGCCGCCCGCCGCGGCTCAGGCGCGGGAACATCGGCTGACCGACGGCCTGCTCACCGCGGCCGGCGCGACCATGCTGCTGGCCGGCCTCAGCCTCGCGGCCGGGTCCGGCGCGATCCTGCCCGGCCTCGCGCTGATCGCGGGCGGCGGCGTGGCCGGATTGCCCGCGCTCCGCCGCCTGGTCCCGGCCGGTACCCTCACCGGACGCCCCGGGCTGCCCGCCACCATCGCTAGCCGGGGCCTGCTGACATTCGCGTTCTTCGGCGCCGACGCCTACGTGACCCTCGCGATAACGGCGGTGCGCCACCGCAGCCCGGTGGTGGCCGGCATCGCGGTCACTGGCGCCACGGTGGCCTGGACGGCCGGCGCCTGGGTGCAGGCGCGGCTCAGCGGCGCCTGGGAAGGACGGCGCCTGGTGCGCGCCGGGCTGCTGCTCATCCTGGCCGCCATCGCCGGCATGGTTCTGGTGTTGCAGCCGGCCGTGCCGGTGGCCGAGGGTCTGGCGGCCTGGACCGTGGCCGGCCTGGGCATGGGGCTGGCGTACGCCCCGCTGTCGCTGATGATGCTGCGCAACGCGCGGCCCGGGCAGGAAGGCCAGGCCTCGGCGTCGCTGAACCTGGCGGACGTGCTCGGCACCGCGATCGGCATCGGCGTGGGTGGCGCGGCCGTGGCCGCCGCCGCGGGCGGCGACCTGCGCCCGGGCATCACCGCCGCGTTCGCGGCCGCCGCCGCGGTGGGCCTGGTCGCGCTGGCCTTCGCCGGCCGCCTGCCGGTCGGCCCGGTCTCGGCGCCGTCAGCGGACGAACACGTGCCCGCGGGCGCGAAGCCGCCGGGCTAACCGGGGCTCACCCGGTGTTCCTGCTGAACACGGGCTGGTAGCCGAGCTTCTGGCCGGACGCGGTGGGATGGTAGGACGAGCTGATCGCGAGGAGGTTCACGGAGTGCAGCCAGCGGTCCGAGTCGCATATCTCGTGCGTGGCGAACTGCCCGCGGACATCGGCGTACACGATGCCGGGATCGGCTGCCCTGGTCACGGCCGTCTGCAGGGCGGAGTCCAGGGCGTCGGCCCCTGAGTTGAGCGCGGTCCTGTCCTGGGTGCTCAGCCCGATGCACGTGCCCGACTTGGACAGGTCATACAGGTCGGGGTAGCCGAGCAGGACGATCCTGGCGCCGGGCGCGCGCTGCCTGACGGCCTTCAGGGTGCTGGTGAGCCTGGCCGGCAATTCCCTGGTGACGATGGACATGGCGGCCGCGACGGCGCTGAGGCACGAACTGGTCGACTTGAGCACGCAGGTCTCCATCACGCCGGAGAAGCCCGCGTCGTTACCCCCGATGGTGATGCTGACCAGCGTGGTGCCCGCGCTCAGCGCGGACACCTGGCTGCTGATCACGTCGGAGGTCGTCGCGCCCGCGCAGGCCACCGAGACGAACGAGGTGGGGGAATTGGCGGCGGCCCACTGCTCCGGGTAGGCGTTCGTGCTCCGGTCACAGCTGCCGCTGGACGAGATGTAGGACCCGGCGCCAAGGCCGGAGCTGTACGAATCACCGAGCGCGACATAGCTGATCGAGGAGGCGGCGTCTGCGGCCGGTATCACGCTCACGGCCGTGACCAGGCCAGCCGTGGTAACCGCAACTGCCGCGCTGAAGATGAGACGGGAAATACGCACAATCACCCCATAGGGACCTGGAAGGGCGGTGATGATGCGCGCGCACTTTCCTTGTACCACGCGTGAGCGGGGAGATCAATATAGTAATCGGCTCCCCGGTTAACCGCCCGCTGACCTGCGCCGGCGGTCACAATGCGTATCGGCTTCGCAGGTTGGCTGCCGCCCCCCTTTGGCCACGTCATCCTCGTCCGGGCCCGATTCTACGGGTCCGTACCCGGCCGGATCCGGCCCGTGTCGGAACACGATCCGGCCCGTGTCCGGAACATCGGGTCGCCGGCGATTGTTCTTGCGGCATGGTCGAGGGTCGGTTTGCTGAGCTGATTGCCGGGCAGCGGCAAGGAGTACTGGTCACCCTCAGAAAAGACGGGCGGCCACAGCTGTCCAACGTGAACTACGCCTGGTACCCGGAGGAACAGACCATCAGGGTCTCCACCACGGACGACCGGGCCAAGACCGGCAACATGCGCCGTGACCCGCGGGTCAGCTTCCATGTCACCAGCGGTGACTTCTGGTCCTACGTGGTGGTGGACGGGCACGCGGAGCTGTCGGAGGTGGCCCGCGAGCCGCACGACGCGGCCGTGGAGGAGCTGGTCGACCTGTACCGCGCGGTGCAGGGCGACCACCCGGACTGGGACGACTACCGGGCGGCGATGGTCCGCGACCGGCGGCTTGTCCTCCGGCTGAGGGCCGAACGGGCCTACGGCATGGTTCACCGCGGCTAACGAAACGCAAGGGGCGGTTGCGCCGGGCAAGACCTGGCTTCCGCTTCGTTGGCGGGAGACGCTATGTGCACCATTGGATCGTTGCTGTCCCGCGTAAGCTGGGACGATGCTGCCTGACTCCTTCGGGCGGATCGCCACTGATCTGCGCGTATCGCTCACCGACCGGTGCAACCTGCGGTGCGCGTATTGCATGCCGCCCGAAGGACTCGACTGGCTCCCCAAGACCGATCAGCTGACCGACGACGAGGTGGTGCGGCTCGTCAAAATCGGGGTCGAGCGACTCGGCATCCGCGAGGTCAGGTTCACCGGCGGCGAGCCGCTGCTGCGGCGCGGGCTGGCCGGCATCGTCGCCCGCACGGCGGAACTGCGCCCCCGCCCGGAGATCTCGCTGACCACCAACGCCATCGGCCTGGAGCGCATCGCCGGGACGCTGCGCGCCGCCGGGCTCGACCGCATCAACGTGTCGCTGGACACGCTGCGGCCCGAGACGTTCCGCAAACTCGCCCGCCGGGACCGGCTGCCGGACGTGCTCGACGGCCTGGCCGCCGCCGCGGCGGCCGGGCTCAGCCCGGTCAAGGTCAACGCCGTGCTCATGCGGGACCTGAACGACGACGAGGCGGCGCCGCTGCTCAGGTACTGCCTCGACCATGGCTACGAGCTACGGTTCATCGAGCAGATGCCGCTGGACGCCCAGCACGGCTGGAAACGGGCCGAGATGGTGACGGCGGAGGAGATCCTCGCCGCGCTCGGCCGCGAGTTCACCCTGACGCCCGACGACCCGAGGCAGCGCGGATCCGCGCCGGCCGAGGCGTTCCTGGTGGACGGCGGACCGGCCCGGGTCGGTGTCATCGCGTCGGTCACCCGGCCGTTCTGCGGGACCTGTGACCGGGTCCGGCTGACCGCCGACGGCCAGGTACGGAACTGCCTGTTCGCGCGCTCAGAAAGCGACCTGCGCGGCCCGCTGCGCGCCGGGGCGGACGACGCCGAGCTGGCCGCGGCGTGGCGGCGCGCTGTCGCGGTGAAGCTGCCCGGCCACGGCATCAACGACCCGTCGTTCCTGCAGCCGGACCGTCCGATGTCCGCGATCGGCGGCTGAGGCCGGAAACGGGCCAGGGCCGGGCAACCGGTAGCATCGGGGTGAACTGAACACGCACGGGAGCTCGGGCTGACCGGGCTGAGAGGGCGGCTCCTCGCGCCGCCGACCGTATGAACCTGTCCGGGTAATGCCGGCGTAGGGAGGCTGCCATGGCGGCGACCACCACCAGCGAACAGAACAAGACCTTCGTCATCGTCCCCGGGGACCGGCATGCCGAGGTCGCCCGGACGCTCGCCGAACCCGTGCCGCAGGCGCTGAGCCTGCTCGACCAGTTCGGGCTGTGGGGCAACCTCGGGGTCAGCCTGCTCGGCTTCACCGGCGCCATCTTCGTCCTGCAGCCGGGCGGCGCGGGCACCCCCGAGCTCTCGCTGGCCGCCGCGCTGACCGCGATCGTGGTGGGCACCGTGCTCGGCACGCTCCCGGTCGCGCTGGCCGGGCTGCCGGGCGTCCGGACCGGCGCGCCGGCCATGGTGCTGCTGCGCGGGCTGTTCGGCGCAAGGCTGTCGTGCCTGCCGACCGTCCTCAACATCGCGCAATGCGTCGGCTGGGGCGTGTTCGAGCTGGTCACGATCGCGACAGCCGCGCACACGGTGGCACCCGCCCTGCCGAAGACGGGCTACGTTCTCATCGCCGGGGCGGCCACGGCCCTGCTCACGATCAGGCCGCTCGGCGCGATCAGGGTACTGCGCAAGTACGCGACCGGCGCCGTGCTCGTCGTGCTGTGCTACCTGTTCGTGCAGCTGATCCGGCATCCGCTGCCCGGCTTGACGCACGGCACCTGGTCCGGATACTGGGCGGCGACCGACACCGTGGTCGCGGTCGCCATCTCCTGGGCCCCGCTCGTCGCCGACTACACCAGGCACTCCCGCAGCCAGCGGGCCGCTGTCGCCGGCGTGCTGGCCGGCTACGGCGCCACCCAGGTGCTCTGCTACGTCATCGGGCTGCTCGCCCTGGTCACCGTCGCGCACGGTAACCCGGACCAGATCTACGGCGCGTTCATCGCGCTGCCGCTCGGCACCCTCGGCTTCGCCATCCTGGCCGCGCGCGAGCTTGATCAGGCATTCGCCAACGTCTACTCCACCGCGGTATCGGCCCAGAACCTGCGCCCGCTGTGGGACCGCCGCGTGCTGGCAGGCGTGATCGCTACGGCGACCACGGCGGGCGCGCTGTGGCTGAACATCGCCGACTACGAGAACTTCCTCACCCTGATCGGCTCGGTGTTCGTGCCGCTGTCTGCGGTCATGATCGCGGACTACTTCGTGGTGTCCCGCGGCCGCTGGGACCTGTCGGCCGCCGCCCGCTCCCGGTGGCTGATGCTGGTGCCCTGGGCCGCCGGCTTCGTCACCTACCAGCTCGTCAACCCCGGTTACGTGTCCTGGTGGGCGTCGGCCTGGACATCGTTCGGCCAGGACATCGGCTTCACCCCGGCCAGCTGGATGTCGGCCTCGATCCTGTCATTCGCCGTTGCCGCGGCTATTACCGTGGCGGGCGGCCTGCTGCACCGCTGGCGCAGAGCTTGACCGAGGGCCCGCACGCCGTTCACGGCATGGGCCGTGAGCTGGCCGAACCCGACTGGCTCCCGCTCACCGACGACGAGCTGCTCGGCATCCTGGGCCGGAGTGACCCGGGCGGGCTCGGCCGCCAGCCCGTGGTCATCTGGCGCAGCCCGCGGCCGATGTCGGCCGCCGCGCTGGTCAGGCACGGAGACGTCACGGTCTTCGTCAAGCGTCATCACGTCAGCGTCCGCACCCCGGAGCAGCTCGCGGTCGAGCACGAGTTCGCCACCCACCTGCGCACCCGCGGGCTGCCGGTCCCGGCCGTGGTGCGGCTGGCCGACGGGCGCTCCGTGCTGCGGCGCGGGGAGTTCTGCTATGAGGTGCACCAGGCGGCCGGCGGCGTCGACCTGTACCGCGACGCGGTCAGCTGGTCGCCGTACGCCAGCCTGGGACACGCGTATGCGGCGGGCGTGGCGCTGGCCCGCCTGCACCTGGCCGCCGCGGACTTCGGGCGGCCCGCCCGGCCCCCGGCCGTGCTGATGAATTCCTGCCAGGTCATCACCGCGCCGGACCCGCTGGACGCTGCGCGCGCGCTGGTGGCCGCGCGCCCCGCGCTCGCCGCCTACCTGGCGGAACGCCGCTGGCAGGAGGACTTCGGCGAGGTCCTGGTCCCGCTGATCGGCCGGGCCGCGCCGGAGCTGGCCGCGCTGCCCCCGCAGTGGGCGCACGGCGACTGGCACCCGTCCAACCTCACCTGGACCTCGGCCGCGCCCGACGCGCAGGTGGCCGGGATCTTCGACTTCGGCCTGGCCAACAGGACCTTCGCAGTGCACGACCTGGCCCTGGCCCTCGAGCGTGCCGTGGTGAGCTGGCTCGACCTGCCGGAGACCGGCACGGCCAGCGCCGACCTGGCCGCCGCCGCCGTGCTCCTGGACGGTTACCAGACGGTCCGGCCGCTGACCGAGGCCGAAGGCATCGCGCTGCCGCTGGTGCTGCCGGTCGTGCACGTCGAGTACGCGCTGTCCGAAGCGGACTACTTCACCAGCGTGGCGATCTCGGTGGCCAACGCCGACCTGGCGTATGAGTACCTGATCGGGCACGCCCGGTGGTTCGGCCAGCCGCCGGGCGCGGCCCTGCTTCGCTTTCTCAGCGATTACCGTGCGTCGTCGGGACGGTAGGCCGGGCCGTGCGCGTCGTCGCAGTGCTGCTGCTGGCTGAGCCGGATCAGCCCGGGCGCGGTCGGCAGGCCGGCGTGGTCGACCTGGAGGGTAGCGTGGGTGATGCCGTACGCACGGCTCAGGTAGGCCTCCAGGTCGGCGCGGACCGCGTGGCAGTCCTCGCCCGGGGCGACGAGCACGTGCGCGGAGGCCGCGGGCATCCCCGAGGTGATCTCCCAGATGTGCAGGTCGTGGATCTCGGCGACGTGCGGGCGGCTGGCCATCGCCGCGCCCACTGCCGCCGGGTCGAGCCCGGCCGGCGCCGCCTCGAGGAAGATCCGGCCCGACTCGCGGATCAGGCCGCCGCCCGCGTGCACCATCAGGACGACGACGACCAGGGTGGCGATCGCGTCCGCCCGGGCGAACCCGGTCGCCAGGATGACCAGTCCCGCCACGGCGGTCGCGGCGAACGCGTACAGGTCGGTGACGATGTGCTTGAACGCGCCGGCGAGGTTGAGGCTCCGCGGCGCGCCGTGCCGGTCAGCAGCTGAGCCGCCCGCGCGGGCGATCATCAGCGTGGCCGCGACGTTGACCGCGACCCCGGCCAGCGCGACGCCGAGCACCACGCCGCCGGCGACCGCGGGCGGCGTCACCAGGTGGCGGATCGCGGTGTAGCCCAGCCACGCCGCCAGCAGCACCAGCGTGATGCCGTTGGCCTGCGCGGACAGGATCTCGGCGCGCTTGAGGCCGTAGGTGTACCCGCCGGCCGGCGGCCGGGCGGCCAGCCGGGCGGTGATTAGCACCAGCGCGATCGACGCCGCGTCGGTCAGCATGTGCGCCGCGTCGGAGATCAGCGCGAGCGAGTGCGCGGCCAGCCCCGCGACGACCTCGCCGGCCATGAAGGCGAGGATCAGCGCCAGGGCAGCCCACAGCCACCTGGCGTCGTTCCCTGGCGCCGGGCCGTGCGCATGCCGCTTACTTCCCGCCACCATCTGACGATATCTTCACCGATCAGGGACAGGGAAAGCACGGCTGGAGGTGGCGTGGGAACACTGGACGGCCAGGGTGCCCTGGTGACGGGCGGGTCACGGGGGATAGGCCGGGCGATCGTCAAACGGCTGGCGGCTGACGGGGCCACGGTGGTGTTCAGCTATCTGCAGAACGAGACCGCCGCGCGGGAGGTGGTCAGCGAGGTGGCCGAGGACGGCGGCCGGGCCGTCGCGGTGCAGGCCGACCAGGGCAGCCTGGATGACCTGCGGCGGCTGACCGGGCGGGCCCGGGAGCACCTGGATGGGCTCGACATCGTGGTCATCAACGCGGCCGGCTGCCCGGTGGTGCTGATCGACGACATGACGGAGGACGCCTACGACCGGTACATGGCGGTACACGCCAAGGGGCCGTTCTTCCTCATCCAGCACGCGGGTCGCGCGCTGCGCGACGGCGGCCGCATCATCGCCATCTCCACCCTCAATACCAGGCTCCACCCGCCCGGAGGGGCGCTGTACACCGGGGCCAAGGGCGCACTGGAGAACTTCACGAAGGTGGCGGCGATCGAGCTGGGCCGCCGCGGGATCACCGCGAACGTGGTGTCGCCGGGTGCGACCGACACCGAGATGCTGCGGGCCGCCAACCCCGGGGAAGCGTTCGAGGACACGGTGGCCAGGACCGCGCTGCGGCGGCTCGGCCAGCCAGGGGATATCGCGGCCGTGGTGGCGTTCCTGGCCGGCCCCGACTCCGGCTGGATCAGCGGTCAGAACCTGGCCGCCGACGGGGGCCTGCTGCCCTGACCACCCTAAGCTGGGTCCCATGAGCACCATGGATCAGTGGACGGCCGCGGTCTGCGCGGATCTCGGGCTCGACGCCAGCCATGCCGACTTTCGGGCCGTGCTCGACCTCACCCGCGACGTCGCGCACGGCGTGGCCCGGCCGGCCGCGCCCCTCACCGCCTACCTGGTCGGGGTGGCGGTCGGCCGCGGGCTGACCCTGCCGGACGCGGCCGGGCGGGTCTCGGCCCTCGCGGCCGGCTGGGAGGCCGACAAGCAGTAAGGGGCCGAACGGGCCTGGCAGGCGCCATGGCGACCCCTTCCCGCCCCGGCTGGATCCGGCGTGTGCGCGGCGCGGTTACCGGACTCTTACAGATCCCGTCACCCCCGGCGCCCGGCGGTCCGCCTCCCCTAAGACGGTGTCACGGGGCGGAAGCAGACGAGCGAAGGGCGGTCGATGACTCCGCAATCCGAGCGGGACGGCGAATCTCGGGGCAGCAGCGCCGGGCGGGATCCGCGTCCGACCAGACGCGGCGTGCTGCTGGGGGTGGGCCTGGCCGGCCTGGGCGGGGTCCTGGCCGGCTGCAGTACCGCGGCGGTACCCTACGACGCCAACCAGGCGGGAGTGCCGCCGGACGGCCCGGCGCCGGGCGCCATGCCGAGCTCGGGCGCGATGACAAGCCCGGCGGCGCCAGGTTCGGGCGCCATGTCGTCCAGCCCCGCCCCGCGCGGCGGCCAGACCAGCCGGGCGGCCAGGAAGAAGGCCAAGCACAAGCACAAGCACAAGCCCAAGCCCAAGCCCAAGCCCAAGCCGAAGGGCACCGTCCTCGGTGCCGCCAGCGATGTCCCGGTCGGCGGCGGCGCGATCTACACCGCGGCCAAGGTCGTGGTGACCCAGCCGGCCAGCGGCCAGTACAAGGCGTTCAGCGCGGTGTGCACGCACGTGGGCTGCCTCGTGAACAAGGTGACCAGCGGGACCATCGACTGCCCCTGCCACGGCAGCGAATTCAAGATCACCAACGGCGCCGTGGTAGCAGGCCCGGCGCCGTCGCCGCTGCCGACCCGGCAGATCAAGATCGTGGACGGCCAGGTCATCCTGCTCTGATGCGCTGGTGATTGACTGGCCGGCCCGCGCCTAGGATGTCGGGTGTGGGCTCCCTGATGCTGCTTGACACCGCGTCGCTGTACTACCGCGCCTTCTTCGGCGTGCCGGAGACCGTCCGGGCCCCGGACGGTACCCCGGTCAACGCGATACGCGGGCTGCTCGACATGATCAGCCGGCTGGTCCGGGCCAGGCACCCCGCCCGGCTGGTCGCGTGCCTGGACGCGGACTGGCGGCCGGCCTTCCGCGTCGCGGCGGTGCCCTCGTACAAGGCGCACCGGCTCGCCGCGGACGGCACGTCGGAGGAGACCCCGCCCGGCCTCTCCCCGCAGGTCCCGGTCATCGAAGAGGTGCTCCGGGTGGCCGGGCTGGCCCTGGCCGGCGCGCCCGGGTACGAGGCGGATGACGTGATGGGCACGCTGGCGGCCCGGTGCGACGGCCCGGTGGACGTGGTCACCGGCGACCGGGACCTGTTCCAGCTGGTCGACGACGAGCGCGGGGTGCGGATCATCTACACCGTGCGCGGCCTGCAGAACATGGACGTGATCGACGAGGCGGCGGTGTCCGCGAAGTACGGCATCCCCGGCCGCGGCTACGCCGACTTCGCCGCGCTGCGCGGCGACCCGAGCGACGGGCTACCCGGGGTGCCGGGTGTGGGGGAGAAGACCGCGGCCGCGCTGATCCGCACGTTCGGCAGCATCGAGGGGATCACCACGGCGCTGGACGCCGGCCACGGCGGCTTCCCCCGCGGCAGCCGGGACAAGCTGGAGAAGGCCCGGGAGTACCTGGACGTCGCCCTGTCCGTGGTCAAGGTGGCCGACGACGCCCCGCTGCCTGACCTCGACGGGACGCTGCCCGCGGTGCCGGCCGACGCGGACCGGCTGCGCGAGCTCGGCGACCACTGGGGCCTCGGCTCCTCGCTGAGCCGGTTCGTCACCGCCGTGTCCCCGTCCTAGGGTCGGGGGCCTAGCATCTATGTCGTGACGACGGACGAACTGTATCCCGCGGGGCGCCTCGGCCAGGTGCGCGAGACGGCCGGCGCGGCCGGGCTTGACGCCGTGCTGCTGACCCCCGGCCCGGACCTGAGGTACGTGATCGGCTATGACGCTAAGCAGCTGGAGCGGCTGACCTGCCTGGCCATCCCGGCTGACGGCGAGCCTGCACTGTTCGTGCCGCGGCTGGAACTGGCCGCGGCGCAGGCCTCCCCGGCCGGCTCGCTCGGCCTGGAGATGATCCCATGGGAGGAGACCGAGGACCCGTTCGCGCTGGTCGCGGACTTGCTCGGCCCGGTCGCCACTGTCGGGCTCTCCGACCGGATGTGGGCGCTGTCGGTGCTGAAGTTCCGCGACGCGCTGCCCGGAGCGCGCCTGGCGCCGGCCGGACGCGCGCTGCGCACACTGCGGATCTCCAAGACCCCGGCCGAGGTCGCGGCCCTGCGAGAGGCCGGCGCCGCGATCGACCGGGTGCACGCCCGTGTCCCCGGCTGGCTGCGGCCCGGGCTGACCGAGCGGGCCGTGGGCTCGGTGATCACCGAGGCCATCCTGGCCGAGGGGCACGCCACCGTGGACTTCGTGATCGTCGGCTCCGGCTCGAACGCCGCCAGCCCGCACCATGAGGTCTCCGACCGCGTGCTGGCCGCCGGGGACGTCGTGGTGGTCGACATCGGCGGCACGATGCCGTCGGGGTACTGCTCGGACAGCACCAGGACCTACGCTCTGGGCGAGCCGCCGGCCGAGTTCAGCGCCTACTACAAGGTCCTGTACGACGCCCAGGAGGCGGCCTGCGCCGCGGTAAGGCCCGGGGTGACCGCCGAGTCCGTCGACGCGGCCGCGCGGGAGCCGATCACCAGGGCCGGCTACGGGGCGGCGTTCTTCCACCGCACCGGGCACGGCATCGGCCTGGAGGCGCACGAGGACCCGTACATCGTGGCGGGCAACACCGAGGCGCTCGAGCCGGGCATGGCGTTCTCGGTGGAACCAGGGATCTACCCCGGGCCGCACGGCGCGCGGATCGAGGACATCGTGGTCTGCACGGCCGACGGAGCCGAACGGCTCAACCACACCCCGCGGGAGCTGGTCGTCGTCGCCTAGTCCTGGTGATCGGGGCCCTAGTGATCGGGCGGGTCGGTCCGGTCCTGGTTCTCGGCCAGGAAGCGCTCGAACTGGGCGGCCAGCTCGTCGGCCGTCGGCATGGCCTCGCCGTCGGCGAGCAGGCCGGCCGCCGCGTCCACGGCGGCCTGCTGGCTCTCGGCCGCGGTGTCGTACTGCTGCTCCAGTGCGCGGACCAGCTCGGCGACCTCGGCGGACTCCTCGACCTGTCGCTCGATCGCCTCATTGGTACGGTCCGCGGCCTCGCGGAGCTCGGCGTCGGGCAGGTCGAGCCCGGTCGAGGTGGTCACCGAGCCGAGCAGCGCCAGCGCGGCCGGCGGATACACGGCCTGGGCCAGGTAGTGCGGCACCTGCACGGCGAAGCCGAGCGCGTCGCGGCCCGCCTCGCCCAAGCGCAGCTCGAGCAGGGCCGGCGCGCTGCCCGGCACCTGGATCCGGCTCGCCAGCCGCTGGTGGCCGGCCAGCAGGTCCTCGCGGGTGGCGTGCGCGATCACGCCGAGCGGCCGGGTGTGCGGCATCCCGGCCGGGATCCCGAGGAAGCTGATCGCGGGACCGGTGTCGAGCCGGGAGGCGATGGTCAGCACGGCCCGGCTGAACAGGTCCCACTCGTGGTCGGGTTCGGGTCCCGTCAGCAGCAGGAACGGGCGCTCGCCCTGGTCGTGCAGCAGGTGCAGGGCCAGCTCGGGCGGCTCGTAGCTCTCCCACCGGCTGTTGTCGTAGGTCATCAGCGGGCGCCGCGATCTGTAGTCGATCAGCCGGTCAACGTCGAACCGCGCCACCGTCTCGTGCGGGAAGACGCGCAGCAAGTGCTCGGTGAGCAGACGGCCCGCGGTGCCCGCGTCGATGAAGCCCTCCAGGTAGTGCAACATCGGTGCGCCTGCGATGCCGGGCGCGGCCGGACCGAGCTCGTAGAGTTCCTCCGGATTCGGCTGCATCCCTACAGTTTCCCACGGTCCGCCCGATGCTACGGCCTGGGCGCCGGGATGGCGCCCAGGCCGCTGCGCTGTGGCTGGCTGGTCCGCTTAGTTCGCCAGTGCCGCCGTGGCCTGCGGGTGCCCGATCGACAAGCCGCTGCTCGGGTCGAAGAACTGCAGGTAGCGGGTGTCGACGCTGAGCTCGAGCTGCGCCCCGTGCCGGACCCGGCTCTCCTTGGAGACCCGCGCGGTCCACAGCGACTTGCCGCCGATCAGCGCGGCCGTGGCCTCGTCTTCGTCCTGGGTGGCCTCGGCGGCCTCGGCAATGCTGGCGTGTTCCACGTGCGGGGCGTCGATGGTGAAGATCACGTTGATCTCGCTGCCGAGTTCCTCGGTGACGCCCGCGGTGACGGCCATCGTGCCCCGCTTCCGGTCGGCGACGGCGGCGTCCTCGAAGTCCGACGGGCGGATGCCCAAGATGACCTGCTTGCCGAAGTAGCCCGCGAGCCCGGGCTTGTCCTCCAGCACCTCGGCCGGGACGGTGAGCTTGTAGCCGGCGAAGGTGACCACCGGGCCGTCGTCGCGGACCAGGTCCGCGGTGACGAAGTTCATCGCGGGGGAGCCGATGAACCCGGCCACGAACAAGTTGACCGGGGCCTCGAACAAGGTCTGCGGGGTATCGGCCTGCTGCAGCCGCCCGTCCCGCAGCACGCACACCCGGTTCCCCAGGGTCATCGCCTCGACCTGGTCGTGGGTCACGTACACGGTGGTGACGCCGAGCCGTTCGTGCAGCTGGTTCAGCGAGGCCCGCATCGAGACCCGCAGCTTGGCGTCCAGGTTGCTCAGCGGCTCGTCCATCAAGAAGGCCTGTGGCTCGCGGACGATGGCCCGGCCCATCGCGACCCGCTGCCGCTGCCCGCCGGACAGCGCGGCCGGCTTGCGCTTGAGGTACGGCTCCAAGCCCAGCATCTTGGCGGCCTCGTCCACCCGGCGCTTGATCTCGTCCTTGGGCGTCTTGCGCAGCTGCAGGCCGAACGCCAGGTTCTGCTCCACCGACATGTGCGGGTACAGGGCGTAGTTCTGGAACACCATCGCGATGTCCCGGTCCTTCGGCGGCAGGTCGTTCACCACCCGGTCCCCGATCGTGATGGTCCCGGCGGTGATCTCCTCCAGCCCGGCGATGGACCGCAGCGCGGTCGACTTGCCGCACCCCGACGGGCCGACCAGCACCATGAACTCGCCGTCGGCGATATTCAGGCTCAGCTCGTCGACCGCCTTCACCCCGCCCGGGTACGCCTTCTCCACATGATCCAAGATGATCTGCGCCATGGCGGCAGCGTAACCTCGCCGTGATCTGCTCATAAGGACGCGAGCGGCGATGTTACGTTAGCGTAAACGACGTGACCAATTCGTTATATTGTGATGAAGTCGCAGCCTGCAACCGTTGGCGCTAACGTGATTTCGTGGAAGAGATCGACCGCAAGATCGTGTCGCTGCTGACCCGCAACGGCCGGATGAGCTTCACCGAACTGGCCAGGCAGGCCGGCCTGTCGGTGTCGGCGGTCCACCAGCGGGTGCGCAGGCTGGAGCAGGACGGCGTGATCAAGGGGTACGTTGCGGTATTCGACCCGGACGACGTGGGCCTGCCGCTGACGGCCTTCGTTTCCATCAAGCCGTTCGACGCCGCCGCGCCCGACGACGTGCCGCAGCGGCTCGAGCACCTGGCGGCGATCGAGGCCTGCCATAGCGTCGCGGGTGACGAGAACTACATCCTGAAGGTGCGGGTGACCTCGCCCGTCGCGCTGGAAGACCTGCTCCAGCAGATCCGCACCCTCGGCAGCGTCTCGACCCGCACCACCGTCGTCCTCAGCACCCCCTACGAGAATCGCCCCCCAGACATCTGACCCCCCAGACATCTGACCCCCCAGACATCTGACCCCCTCATTCACGTGACCCGCGCATTCATGTCAGCCTGACGCCGGGCGCCTGTCAGTGGCAGTCTCCAACTCAATGTCACCTGGCTTAATTGATCGTGCATAGGCATGTCGCCGCACGGTGGTGTCCGTGATGCTATTGGGTTTCTAGTGCCCCTGCCGTGGCTCTTGGTACCGGGCCTCGAGGCGCCTTCATTCGATGTGGATGCCGCGTTCATGTCGCTGGAACGCGGCGGTCATTAACTCGTCGCTTGATCTGCGGCGAGGTCGCGTCATCGTGGGTCGCTGTACCCCCTGATAAGGGGTTTTCGGCACCCGATGACCGGCCGGGTCGTCCTGGGCTGCTCCCGTGAGGGCTGGTGCGACCCACTGGGCGGCCCCGCATGGATGGGCCAGGACAACGCGGGGACCTGCGCGGGTCAGGAGGGGGTGGCGCGGAGGCCGTCGAGCATGATGGACAGGAGCATGTCGGACCGTTCGGGCGCCTTCTCGGTGCTCACCGTCACCCCGTGTACCAGGCGCATCACGTCCGTGGCGTCCACGTCCGGCCGGATGACACCGGCCTCCTGCGCGTTCGCCAGCAGCCGCTCGGTGGTCTGGCGCATCGCCATCCAGCAGGACGAGATCAGCTCGGATTCAATGCCGACCGCCTCGATCAGCGCGTGCGACAGGCCGCGCTTGGTCACCAGGTAGCCGGCCAGGCTCCGCATCCAGGCGGCGAAAGCCTGCCCGGGCGGCGCCTTCTCCAGCAGCGCGTCCCCTTCCCCGCAGACCGCGCTCACCTGGCTGCGGAACACGGCCGCCTGCAGGTCGAGCCGGGTGGGGAAGTGCCGGTAAAGGGTGCCGATGCCCACCCCGGCGCGCCGGGCGATGTCCTCCAGCGGCGCGTCGGCACCCCGCTCGGCGAACGCGGCCGTAGCCGCGCCGATCAGCCGGGCGTGGTTCTGCCGCGCGTCGGCCCGCAACTGCTCGGCGGGCCGCGGCGGAACCTGGTCAGGTGTTCTGGTCATCGCTTCGAGGTTAACGGGATCGGGGACAAGCTCGCCGCGCGGCGCGGCGGGCCGGAACAGGTCGAGCCGGAACTAATTAGGTTGCGAAACGGAGGCTACCTCCGTATAGTTAACCGGAGTAGACCTCCGTTTCATTCCCGATGGTACCGCCCGGCCAGCGGTCTGTCAGCCACCGGAGGCCTGCAGGAACCGCATCGGTGCTCCATCGCCGCCGGGACGGCCCACCTGGATATGGCCCGACCTAGATGGCCCGACCTAGATGGCGCAGCCAGGCCGGCCTCGCTGGCATCGATGGTCCGTTGCGGCCGTCAGATCGCATGACCAGATAACCATGGAGGCATCTTGTCTTCTTCGCATGCTCCGCATGGAGCTGACGATGCCAGAGAGGTCAGCGGGGTTAACGGGAACCGTATGCGCGGCGGGCGGCCGGGGATCGCCCGTGACCAGCGGTCCGGGATCGCCCTGGCCATCATGCTCGGCGCTCAGCTCATGATCATCCTGGACATGACGGTGGTGAACATCGCGCTGCCGCACATCCAGACCAGCCTGCACTTCTCGGCGACCAGCCTGTCCTGGGTGCTGAACGGGTACACGCTGACGTCAGGCGGCCTGCTGCTGCTCGGGGGCCGGGCCGGCGACATCCTCGGCCGGCGGAGAATGTTCATCGCCGGCATCACCCTGTTCACCCTCGCCTCGCTGGCCGGAGGCCTCGCGACGACCCCGGGCGTGCTGCTGGCCGCCCGGGCGCTGCAGGGCGTGGGCGGCGCGTTCGCCGCACCCGCCGTGCTCGCGCTGATCGTGACCAGCTTCCCCGAGGGCCGGGAGCGGACCCGGGCGCTCGGCATCTACATGGGCGTGATCACCGGTGGTTCCTCGCTGGGCCTGGTGCTCGGCGGGGTGATCACCGAGTGGCTGTCCTGGCGGTGGGTGCTGTTCATCAACGTGCCGATCGGACTGGCCGTGGTCGCGATCACCCCGCGGTTCGTGGCCGAGACGCCGCGGCTGCCGGGGCGCTTCGACCTGGCCGGGGCGCTGACCGCCACGGCCGGCGTGACCGCGCTGGTGTACGGGTTCATCCGGGCCGCGGCCGACGGCTGGGGGAACCACATGGCGCTGGCCGCGTTCGGTGCGGCCGCGGTCGTGCTCGCCCTGTTCGTGGTCACCGAGACCCGGGCCCGCCAGCCGATTACCCCGATGCGCCTGTTCACCGACGTCAGCCGGGCGGGCTCCTTCATCGCCCGGCTGCTGCTCATCGCGGGCATGTTCGGGATGTTCTTCTTCCTCACCCAGTTCCTGCAGAAGATCATGGGCTTCAGCCCGCTCCGGGCCGGGCTGGCGTTCCTGCCGATGACCTTCGCCCTGTTCGGGGTGTCCCGGCTGGCGCCGAGGCTCATGCCGCTGCTGGGCGCGAAGCCGCTGATGATCACCGGGATGGTGCCCGCGATCGCGTCGATGGCCTGGCTGTCCCGGGTGTCGGCGGAGACGGGCTACTGGTCGGGCGTCTTCGGCCCGATGCTGCTGATCGGCGTCGGGATGGGGCTGGTGTTCGTGCCGCTGACCAGTGCGTCGCTGGCCGGCGTGCCCGCGGCTGACTCCGGCGCCGCGTCCGGGCTGGTGAATATGCTCCAGCTGGCCGGAGGCTCGCTCGGCCTCGCCGTGCTGGTGGCGGTGTTCGGCACGGCGAGCGGACACGCGACCAGCCCGCACGCGCTCACCCACGGCATGGGAACCGCGTTCGGCTTCGCCGCGCTGCTTGACCTGGGTAGCCTGCTGGTCATCATCACCCTGATCAGGACCAGGCGGCTCAGGCCCGCTCCGGCGCCCGCCCCGCGGCAGCAGGAAGAGGTCGTCGCCTCCTAGCCGGCCGCGAAGATCCGGGCCGGCTCCAGGCCGGGCACGCCGGTGCCGGGCGGGACGATCGCGGCGGTGCCCTTGTACACCCGCAGCGCGGGTGCCACCAGCGGGACCGGCGCCGCCACCAGGGTGGCGCCGGCCAGCAGGGTGAGGTCGAGAAGCGAGGTGTAGGCGGGCCCGTCACCGCACGGCGGGCCCGCCACCACCACGTCCCGGTGGGTCAGGTCGCCGCCCGAGCCCGGCTCGCCGGAGTCCGTCAGGTCTCGCTCATGAGTCTGGCCGTTCCCCTCCGGACGGCCAGACTCATGCGCGGGACCGGACCTCTCGGCGAAGCCGGGCTCGGCGGCCGCTTGCGCGTCAGGCTGGCTGTGCCGGCCCGATCCGAGCAGCGAGCTGAACGGGGTGGTGCCGTCCGCGTCCCCGAACGCGATGACCTGCCGCACCCGGGAACGGTCCGCGCCCTCGGCGGCGAGCCCGGCCAGCGGAGCCGAGGTGATCAGCACCCGCGCCGCGCAGGCGTTGAGCCGGTCGGCGATATCCGCCGGGCCCGCGTCGGACCGGATCAGGCAGGCACGGCCGCCGGCGGCCCTGATCGCGTTGACCGCGATGGCCGCGCTGGCCGCGTCCTGGACGAACACGCCGGCCGTGTCGCCTTCGGCCAGGCCGCGCCGGGCCAGCCCGGCCGCTGCCGCCCGCACCGTCCGGGCGAACCGCGGCCACGCCGTCACCGAGCCGTCGGTGGCGTCGATGAGGGCGGCCCGGTAACCTGCCTCGTCCGCGACTTCCAGGATGCGCTCGGTCAGCGCGCGATCTGGCGAGCAATCGCTCACCATGAGCTGGTCCGCCGCCGTGCGTTCCCCGGTACTGACGCGTTCCACCAGAACCTCCCAGCCTGGCTCGTTCAGCGGGCGGGTCCTGACGTGAAACCGGGACCCGCCCGGCCGCTGCCGTTGGCTCGCCGGTTCCCACCCCCCCTTGGGAACAGGCCGGCACCGGGTTTCAGGACCCGGTGCCACCGTGTGATAGCGACAGTTGAACGCTAGGCCGTGGCGGCCTGCTGCACATGCGCCGAACTGTGTATTCCGGTGTGCATATCGCCAGGCTCAGGAGCCGGATCCGCGTGCACATGTGCACGTGGAAGTCAGCTGGACGCGTCGTGGCGGGTAGCCCATGAGGCAACTTGTGTACGCGAGCTGAAGCCGAGCTTGGCCAGGATGTTGGCCACGTGCCGGGCGGCGGTCGCCGGGCTGATCACCAGCTCGTCGGCGATCTCCCGGTTGGACAGGCCCTGGGCGATCAGCATCACGATCTCGTGCTCGCGCGGGGTCAGCGGCGTGGGTCCGCGGTGCGCGCCGCCGTTGTCCTGCCGGGGCCCGGAACCGGTGAACGCGGCCAGCCGCGACGGGTCGGTCCAGGCGGGTTCGCCGGCCGCGGCAGGTCCGGGCACGGGCTGATGCTGGTCCGGGCCGAGCGCGAAGCCGACGGCGTCCTCGGCGACCGTCTCGCGGCCCTCGGCGAACAGGGCGGCCGCGGCCGAGGCGCCGAGCCGGCCGCGGGCGAACTCGAGCACCTCCTCGATCCGCGGGCCGATGCCGGCCCCGTGCCCGAGCGACTCGCGCAGCTGGCAGGCCGCGCCGGCCAGCCGGGCCGCCCGTTCGGGCTGCTGCCGCGCCGCGGCAAGCGCGGCGAACGCCTCCAGGCCGCGGGCGATGCCCAGCCGCTGCCCGCCGACCTGGTTCAGCCGCAGCGCCTCGGCCAGGCTGTCGGCCGCCTGGCCGTAGTCGCCGGTGGTAACCGCGATCCAGCCGATCCCGGCCTGGCAGCGGGCGATCTCCGGCCAGGCGTCGAGCTCGCGGAAGATCTCCATCGCGTCGGCGTAGTACCGGACCGCCATCTCGGCGTCGCCGCGGGTCCTGGCCAGGGTGCCCATCCCGTACTCGACCTGCGCGACGCCCCAGCGGTTGTTGTCGCTGAGTATCTCGAGCGCGGTCTCGTACGCCCGCTGGGCCGACTTCAGCTTGCCCTGCCGGACGGCGATAGCGGCCTTGGTGGCCTGGGTCAGCCCGGCTTCCCAGTCGTTGCCCGCCGCCTCGGCCGCCGCGACCGCCTCCTCGATGTAGGTCACCGCGTCGCCGGCCCGGCCCGCCCGCGCCGCGGCCTGGCTGATCACCCGCAGCGCGGTCGGTATCGGGAAGTCGTCGCCGCTGGCCCGGCTGAGCTCCAGGCTCTCGGTCGCGCAGCGCACCAGCGTGTCGTAGTCCTGCAGGTCGAACGCGACCTCGGCGCGGACCGCCAGGGCCCGTCCGCGCACCGGCGAGGAGACCTCGGCGTCGGGCAGGACGAGGAACCGGTCCAGCCAGGTGGCCGCCTCGCGGGTGTCGCCGTGCGGCAGCCACATGTTGCGCAGCCCGATGCACAGCCGCAGGCCCTCGTCCGCGTGGCCGTGCGCCAGCGACGTCTGCAGCGCGATGCGGAAGTTGCCGTACTCGGCGATGCCCCGGCGGAACACCTCCCGGCGTACCGGCCAGGGCGGCTCGCCGCGGTTGAACATCGTGGCGACGGTCTCCTCGACCAGCGCCAGGATGCAGTCCCGGTGCCGCAGCGCCAGCGCGCCGGACTCCCCGGCGGCCTCCAGCCGTTCGGAGGCGTACTCCCTGATCGTGTCCAGCAGCCGGTACCGGGCGTCGCCCGCCGCCTCGCCGTCCATGTCCAGGTTCCAGCCGGAGAAGGTCGCCAGCCGCCGTAGCAGCATCTGCTCGTCGGAGTCCAGCAGCTCGAAGCTCCAGTCCACGGTGGCCCGCAGCGTCTGCTGCCGCAGCGGCGCGGTCCGGTCGCCGGAGTTGAGCAGCTGGAACCGGTCCCGCAGCCGGTCGGCGATCTGCTCCACCGACAGCGCCCGGACCCGGGCCGCGGACAGCTCGATGCCCAGCGGGATGCCGTCAAGCGTCCGGCACAACCGGGCCACCGACGCCGTGTTGTCGCTGGTCAGCGTGAACCCAGGCCGGGCCCCGGCGGCGCGCGCCGCGAACAGCCGGACCGCCTCGTGCGCCGCCAGCTCGGCGCCGCTGGCGCCGTCCGGCGGCAGGTCAAGCGGCGGCACCCGCCACACCGTCTCGCCCCGCACCCGCAGCGGCTCCCGGCTGGTCGCGATGATCCGCAGCCACGGACACCGGGCCAGCAGCAGCTGCACCAGCGTGGCGCAGTCGCTGACCTGGTGCTCGCAGGTATCCAGGATCAGCAGCATGTGCCGCGAGCGCAGCGCCTCGGCCAGTGTCTGCGCCAGCGGGACCCCCTGCTCCTCGCGGACCCCCAGCGTGGTGGCCACCGCCTGCGCGACCGGGCCGTGCCAGTCGGCCAGCTCGACCAGCCACGCTTCGTCCAGGTCGCCAGGCCCCTCGTCCGGGTTCTCCCCGGAGAGCACGTCGCGGGCCAGCCGCACCGCGAGCCGCGTCTTGCCGATACCGCCGAGGCCGCTGAGCGTCAGCGCGCGGACCTCGCCCAGCAGCCTGGCCAGCTCGGCCAGGTCACGCTCGCGGCCGATGAAGCTGTTCGGCTCCGCTGGCAGGTTGCCGGTGAGTATCGCGGTAGCGGACTGCATGGGCCCTCTGGAAGTCTCACGCTTGAATTAGGGAACAACTAGAGTCTCTTACCGTATCCGTTCGCACGCAGCGTAGCTAGGTCAGTTGACTGGTCCGATGACAACGGGTATGGCCTCGGTGTACCGTACCCGGCCGTAGTACATGACCTTAACCAGCGCCCACCACTGTGCGTGACGAGCTGTCACCGGTACGTGCACGGCGAATCGCAGCACCGTGCTCGCGCCCGGCGCGACGCTGAAACCCTGCGTCCACGGCCCGAGCATCTCCCAGCTGCCGAACGGCGAGACCAGCTGGGCCTCGCCGCGCAGTTCCGAGGCCAGCCCGCTGGTCACGCGGACCTGCAGCTCGCCGTCGCTCCCCGGGGCGAGCCGCAGCCCGGGCGTCAGCACCGCCACGTCCGCCTCGGCCGCGCCGGAGGCGTAGTCGGCCTGCATCAGCTCGAGGGCGTCCTCCGGCGGCAGGTCGGGATCGGGCCAGCGTCGCTCGCCGACTGCCACCATGGCCGTGTCCTCGATCAGGTGGCCGCGGTCGTCGCGGATCCGTGCCCCCACGAAGTACCGTCCGGGCGCGGTCCCTGGCGGCACCCGCACCGTCAGGCTCCAGGCCGCGTAGCCGCCGGGGGCCAGGTCGTAGCGCAGGTCGCGGCCCGCGGTTACGGTCACCTCGCCGGGCGCCACCAGCTCGACCGTGCCGGAGGCCGGCTCGGCCCCGCAGCCCACGGTCAGCGTCAGTGCCGCCGCCTCGCCCGGGTTCGTCAGGGCCACCCTGACCGGAGACAGGTGCACCGCGACCGGCAGGTTCCCGGCCGGCGCCGGGCCCTTCCCGTGCAGCCAGTAGCGTGTGTAGACCGGCTGCACCGGCTCCCAGGGGGGCCAGGGGGGCCAGGGGGGTTCGGGGGGACGGGTAGTCCCCCCGAGAGCAGGGGGGGTCTGGGGGGGATCGTCCCCCCGGACTAGCACTGTTGCCGTACTGAATGCCGGCAAATCGACAAAAACCGTATCGTCCTCGACCCGCAGCGGAGCGCCGTCGGACTCCTCCAGCAGGTCCGTGAGCCACGCGGCGGCGACGCCGGGGAACCGCACCCGCGCGGTGACCGGCCGCCCGCTGGTCTCCCGCAGCCGCACGGTGACGGTGTCACCCCCGGTCAGCGCCCCCGTCCGCCCGGCGGCGAGCGGGTTCCCGCGCGGCTTCAGCGCGCCGAGCGTGACCGTGGCCGGCTCCACCGACAGCGACCCGGCCCGGGCCGAACCCGCGGCTGGGCCCGCGCCGGGCACGGTGAGCAAGTCGTGGTTGTAGTCCTCCGCGGCCAGGCTGAAGCCCGCGGCCCGCCAGTCGCCGGGCCCCGAGGCCAGCGCGTACTCGAACGTGTGGCTCCAGTGCTGCCAGGCGAAGCTGCTGCCGTCCGGCGCCGTGCGGCAGTCCCCGTCGATCCAGATCCCGGACGGCCAGGCGCTGCACGACCGCATCAGCGACAGGTGCAGCGTCCCGTCCGGTGTGACCACACTGCCGGGCGTGCCCCGGTTTAGCACCGCGACCGAGCGGTCCGCCAGCGGCACGGGCCTCACCTCACCGTCCACCGGGTCGCCGGCGTCCACCACCGCGTCGGCCAGGTCACCGGTCAGGCCGGCGACCGCCGCGGCGAGGTCGCCCGCCAGGACCAGCACGGGCAGGTCGCCGGGCCCGCGCACGTCGGCGTCCGGGCCGAAGGCGTCGGCCCGGTTACGGGAACCCGGCACCCACAGCCGCGCGGCCGGCGCCGAGGCCAGCCGGGTAGCCAGCGCCTTGGCGTACCCGGGCCCGGCGGCGGCCAGCACCTCGGCGGTGAACGGGTTCACCTCGGGGCCGCCGATCGCGATCCGGACGTCGGGCAGGTTAGAGTCCACGTCGATCGCGCCGTACCTCGGTCCGTCGGCCTGGCTGCAGGTCGCGGTCACGCCCGCCGCCGCCAGCGCCACCAGCAGGTCACGGAGCAGATCACCCCGCCCGTTCGGTGCCTCCGGGCAGACGACCTCGGCCACCCCGATCGCCTGGGCCAGCCCGCCGCGGTCCGTGACGCGCGCCACCGAACCGAGCCCGAACCACTGGTACGCCGGGTTGTCCAGCGTGTACCAGTGGTCAGCCGAGTCCACGTCCACCACCCCGAACGACCGGCCGATCACCGCCGTGGCGGTCTGGTAGACCGGCAGGCCGCCCGGCACGCCGGCCGGGAAGCGCACCCGCAGCAGGCGGTCGCGCCCGGCGTAGGCGTCCACGTGGGTGCGGAACTCGACCCGTTCGGCGTGATCCCAGAGCACCGTCTCCTGGGTCACGTCGAGCCCGTCCAGGCTGAACGAGGCCACCAGCCGGGAACCCGCCGGGCACCGTTCGGCCCGCACCGTGGCCGGTACCGAGGACGAGCCGAGCCCCGGTCCCTTGGGCGCCAGGTGCCAGGGACCCTCGCCGTGCCGGGGGTGCTGCGCGTATTCGTCCTGGATGACCAGCTCGTTGCCGGGTCCGGTCAGCACGCGGGTGCCGGTGCGCTTGTCGGTGACGCTGACCGTCCCGCCGCGCGCCGGATCCGCGGTGACCAGGTAGGCGTCGTTCTCGATCGTCGTCCCGCCGGCCTCCTGCCATCCGCCCGCACCGGTGTCTGCCGCCCGCAGCCGGTAGGTCCGCGTCCCGAGCGCCGGCACGTCCCGGGCCCGGAAGGTCAGGGTGACCTCGGCCAGCGAGCCGTCGTCCCGGCGCCGGACTCCCTCGGCCAGCGCCGGCACCAGCTGGCTGGCGTCGTCGCGGAGCTCCAGCCACCGGATGCCGTCCCGGTCCACTCCGATCGTGACCCGGGCCATCCCGTCCCGCGGCCGGGCCAGCCCGTTGATCACGGTGACGGCCAGGCCGGAGTCCGGGGCCGGGTCGGCCAGGTAAGCCGCCGCGTCCTGGCGGGCGGCCGAGGCGAGCTCCCAGGCCTCCCGCCAGCTGCCCAGCAGGTCCAGGTACACCTGGTCGGACTCGACCCCGGTGATGGCGTCGTGGTGGGCGCCGTAGGCCAGGATCCGCCAGGCCTTGTCCAGCGCCGCGTGCGGGTACGGCGCGCCGGCCAGCCACGCGAGGGTGCCGAGCCGTTCGGCCTCGGTGACCGCGGTCTCGATCGCGCGCTGACCCTGCTTGGTGTCGATGTAGGAGACGTCCTTGCCGGTGTACACCGGGTTCATGTCCCTGGTCTGCGGGCTGATCCAGGCGCTCGAGCCGGGCCCGGCCGCTTCGGCGCGGACGGCGTCGAAGAACTCGCGGGGCACCGCGGTGACGAACCTGGGCCACACGTAGCGCTGGTTCCAGTCGCGGTGGATGTCGGTCACCCAGCGGGCCGGGATGACGTGGTCCGAGCCGACCGGGAGCAGGACGTTGCGGGTGGTCGCGACCTGCGCCAGCCCGCGGAACTGCCCGTACGCCTCAAGCTCGGCCGCAACCAGGTCCGGCGGTGCGTGCAGCCGCCAGCCCGCGCCGTAGTGGTGCGCCATGTACGCGGTGAGCAGGCCGCCGCCGTCCGGGGAGATCCACTCGAACTCGGTGCTGAACTGCATCCGCCGGTCGCCGCCCGCGGCCCCGGACGGGCCCCACTGGTGGAAGGGACCGCGCGCCCACGCCGAGGAGGTCAGCCCGGCCGCCGCCATCAGGCCCGGGTAGCCAGGGTCGTGGCCGAACGCGTCGATCATCCACGCGCTGCGCGGGTCGCCGCCGAACACGTCCCGCTGGAACCCGACGCCGTACACGGCGTTGCGGATGATGGCCTCGGCGCTGATCAGGTTGGTGTTCGGCTCGTTGTAGTTGCCGCCGACGATCTCCACCCGGCCCTCGGCCATCAGCCGCCGCAGGTCCTCGCGGTCCTGCGGGAAGGCGTCGAAGTACGGCTTGAGGTAGTCGATCTCGGCCAGTATGAACTTGTAGTCGGCGTCCCGCCTGGCCTTGTCCAGGTGCGCGCCGACCAGCTCGAACGCGCTCCTGACGTCCGGCATCTCGCCGTCCTCGTCCGGCAGGGCCAGCCGCGCCTCGGTGAACTGGCCCTGGGTGTTCCACCACACCGGGTCGTAGTGGAAGTGGCTGACCATCCACATGGTCCAGCCGGGTTCGGCCACGGTCAGGCCGGCCTCGGCCTGGGTGCGCCCGGCGTCGCTGGTGACGGTCACCGTGACCTGCCGCGTGCTGCCCGGCTGGTAGGGCGCGGCGATCTCCACCGGGACCTCGAACGCCTTCTGTTCGCCGGGGTTCATGTCGCTGATACCGAACGGGCCGGGATCTCGCACCCCCGGACCCCGCACGCTGATCGCGGCGGACATCGCGGGGGTGGCCAGCATGCCCGCCCCCTCGTTCACCAGCGTGACCCGGATGAGCTGCAGCGGGCGCTGCGCGGTTCCGGCGAACAGGTCTGTCGATTCGACGCTGACGATCCGCATCTGCCCATGGTTACACGCCCCGGCCGGGTGGCGGCACCTGGCGCGACCCGGCCGAGCGGCTACTGTCCATTGCCATGGCGATCCAGTGGTCCGGCCTGGGACCGGAACTGCTCCTGCGGCTCGACCGGGACAGCGACCAGCCGCTCCGGTCCCAGCTCGAGACCGGGCTCCGCGACGCGATCAGGGACGGCAGGCTCCAGCCGGGGGAGCGGCTGCCCTCGTCCCGCGAGTTCGCGCGCGAGCTGGGGGTGTCCCGCGGCCTGGTGCAGGAGTGCTACGGCCAGCTGCTGTCCGAGGGGTACCTGGACAGCCATGTCGGTTCGGCCACCAAGGTCGCGGCGCGCGCCTACCCCGCGGCCACCAGGGGTGGGCTCGGGGGAGCCAGCAGAGCCCCGAAGCCGCGGGCGGCCGCACCGGCGCCCCGGCTGATCGCGGATTTCCGGTCCGGGGTCCCCGACCTGGCCAGCTTCCCGCGCGGTGACTGGGTGTGGGCGATGCGCGAGGCCTGCCAGTCGGTGGCAACGGCGGAGCTGGACTACGGCGACCCGCGCGGCAGCGCCGCGCTGCGCGAGGTGCTCGCGGGGTACCTGCGCCGGGTACGGGCCGCCGCCGCCACCGGTGAGGACCTCGTCGTCTGCACCGGTTTCGCCCAGGGGCTCAACCTGGTCCTGCAGGTGCTGGGCCAGCTCGGCGTCGGGCGGGTGGCCTTCGAGGACCCCGGCTACGGCGACGACGAGACGAGCACCTCGGTGCGTTCGGCTGTTCTGGCGGGCGCGCCGGCGGTCCGGGTTCCGGTCGACGACCTCGGGGTCGACGTGGCCGCGCTGGCGGCCAGCGGGGCCCGCGCCGTGGTGGTGACCCCGGCGCACCAGTCGCCCACCGGGGTGGTGCTGGCGGCGGCGCGGCGGCACGCGCTGGTGGAATGGGCCAGCCGTCACGACGGGTACATCGTCGAGGACGACTACGACTCGGAGTTCCGCTACGACCGCGAGCCGGTCGGCGTGCTGCAGGGCATCGCCCCTGACCGGGTGTTCACCCTCGGCACGGTCAGCAAGTCGCTGGCGCCCGCGATCCGGCTGGGCTGGGTCCTCGCCCCGCCGGCGCTGGCCGCCGCGGTCGCCGAGGAGAAGCTGCTGTCTGACCGCGGTACCTCCGGTCTTGACCAGCTCGCGCTGGCCGCCCTGATCAGGTCGGGGCGCTACGACCGGCATCTGCGCAAGATGCGCGGGGTGTACGCGCGGCGGCGGACCGCGCTGATCGAGGCGCTGGAACGGCACGCCCCCGGCGTCCGGCTCACGGGCCTGGCGGCCGGCTTCCACGCGGTGGCGCACCTGCCGGAGGGCGCCGACGAGGACGCGGTCGTGGCGCAAGCGCTGCGGCGCTCGGTCGGCCTGTACGGGATGGCACCCTTCCGCGCCGCCCGCGTCCCGGCCCCGCCGCAGCTCGTGCTCGGCTTCGGGCTGACTGGCGAGCGCGCCATCGAGGCGGGCATCGCCGCCGTCGCCGACCTGCTCCGCTGACCCACCCTGGCCGGAACCGGCAGGATGTGACACCGATCCGCATGGAACCGGCACGCTGTCACATCGTGCCGGTAAGGTGCTCATCCCTCGTAACCCCGCTGGTCTCGCCTTTCACAGCAGCACCGGCGATCGAGACGGCCGAACCACGGCAATGTGACTCTGTAGTGGTCCTGACCACCACGATGTGACATCGCCGTGGTTCGCATCGCGCCAGGGGGCCGGGCTCGATGATGCCGTGCGCTTGTGGCAGACGAGCAGGCTGCCAGCCCGTTCGGCCCGAACAGTCTCTAGCCGGCCGTCCCGCCCGCGGCGGCGCGGAACCGCTGGCGCGCGGTCTTGCCCTCGGTCAGCGGGACCAGCTGGCCCGCCTTACCCAGCCCGAACGGCGGCATGTTCCCGTAGATCGCCTCGTACTCGCCCGCCCGGACCAGGTACGTCTCGTGCCAGATCCCGGTCCTGGTGCTGGTGCCGACGCGGCGCCAGTAGTTGCGCCACGCGGCCACGTGGGGATCGCCGGTGTCGTTCGCGAACGTCTCGAGATGATCGAAGGACCGCCAGTACTGCACGATCGTGGGCAGCCCCATCTGGTAGCCGAGCAGGCCCTTCTCCGGGTGTGCGACCAGGTAGTCGAGCATGTGCTTCATGCCGCGCCTGCCGCCGAGGTCCAGGACCGTCTTGAGCAGGTGGAAGCTGTTGAAGCGCGCCCCGATCAGGAACACCACGAAGTCGCCGTCGATCTCGGCCATCATCCTGCGGCCCGCTGGATTCGCCATGATTCCCTCCCTGTGCCTGGTACGTCGCCGACCGGGGCAGCGGATCACCGGCGGCGGCGTCAGCGCAGGCGGCTGGCGAACGCCCGGGTCGCGGCGGCGGGATCGTCCGCCTCGGTAATGGCGCGGACCACGACCACCCGGGTGGCCCCGGCGGCCAGCACGTCGTCCAGCCGGTCCAGGCTGATGCCGCCGATCGCGAACCACGGCCGGCCCGGGTGCTGCCCCGCGACGTGGCGGGGCAGGTCCAGCCCGGTCGCCGGGCGGCCCGGCTTGGTCGGCGTGGTCCACAGCGGGCCGGCGCAGAAGTAATCCACGCCGGGCTCGGCGGCCGCCGCGTCGGACTGGCCCGGGCTGTGGCTGCTGCGGCCGATGAGCAGGCCCGGGCCGAGGATGCGGCGCGCGACCGGCACCGGCAGGTCGTCCTGCCCCAGATGGAGCACGTCGGCCCCGGCGGCGAGCGCCACGTCCGCGCGGTCGTTCACGGCCAGCAGCCGGCCGTGTCGCCGGCAGGCGGCCGCGAACACCTCGAGCAGGCCGAGTTCCTCGCCCGCCTCCAGGCCCTTCTCCCTGAGCTGCACGATGTCCACCCCGGCGCCGAGGACCGCGTCGAGGAACACCGGCAGGTCGCCCTTTGACCGGCGGGAGCCGGTGCACAGGTAGAGGCGCGCATCCGCCAGCCGCGCCCGCAGATCGCTGGTCACGGGCCCATCCAACCACTGGCCTGCGCCCTCCGCTTCCCCGGCCGGCGGACGGCTCGCGCGGCTGATATAAGGTGAACTGTCGGAAACAATTTCCGAACACGGGAGCCCGCAGGGGCTGAGAGGGAGGCTGCGCGCCTCCGACCGTCGTACCTGATCCGGGTAATGCCGGCGAAGGGAGTGCTCGTGGCCGTGACCGCAGATGTCGTCATCGCGGGCGGCGGTGTCATCGGAACCGCGATCGCCTGGCGGGCCGCCGCGGCCGGACTCGATGTCGTCCTGGCCGATCCGGCCCACGGTGACGCCGCGTCGCTGGTGGCAGCGGGAATGCTCGCCCCGGTCTCGGAGGCCCTGTTCGGCGAGGGCGCGCTGCTCCGGGTCAACCTGCTCGCCCTGGCCAGGTTCCCGTCGTTCGCGGCCGAACTCGAGCAGGTGACCGGCCACCGGGTCGGCCTGCGCCGCGAGGGCACGCTGGCCGTCGCCTACGACGCGGGCGACTATGCCGCGCTCACGCGGCTGACGGCGTTCCGCCGCTCGGCCGGGCTCGAGGCCGAGGAACTCGACAGCCGGGCCTGCCGCAAGCTGGAGTCCTTCCTCACCCCGGACGTCCACGGCGGGGTGCTGTTCCCGGGGGACTGGTCGGTCGACAACCGGCGGTACGCGGCGGCGCTGCGCGAGGCGGCCGCGTCTGCCGGGGTGCGGGTCGTGCGGGACCGGGTGACCGCGGTGCTGACGGCGGACGGCGTGGGCAGCGCGGGCGTCGCGGACGGCGCCGGCGCCCGGGTGCGCGGCGTCGCGCTGGCGGAAGGCGGCGAGATCGGCGCTGACCGGGTCGTGGTGGCCGCCGGCTCCTGGTCGGGCGCGGTGCACGGCCTGCCCGCGGGGCTGCGGTCCGCGGTCCGGCCGGTCAAGGGACAGCTGCTGCGGTTGCGGCACCCGGCCGGCCTGCCGCCCGTCCTCACCCACACGATCCGGGCCACGGTGCGCGGCGCGGACGTCTACCTGGTGCCGCGGGCCGACGGCGAGGTGATCGTGGGCGCCACCCAGGAAGAGCGCGGGCCGGACCTGACGGTGACCGCGGGGGCAGTGCACGACCTGCTGCACGACGCCATGAGCGTGCTCCCGGTGACGAGCGAGCTGATCCTCGCCGAGACGTGCTCCGGGCTGCGGCCAGGTACGCCCGACAACGGGCCGATCGTGGGCGAGGCCGGTCCCGGCGGCCTACTGCTGGCCACCGGGCACTACCGCAACGGCATCTTGATGTCGGCGGCGACCGCGGACGCGGCCGTCGCCTGCCTTACCGGCCGGGCGCCCGCGCCGGAATGGGAGCCGTTCGGCCCCGGGCGCTTCCTGACCGGGGAGGGGGTGCCGTGAGCGTCCCCGTGACACTCAACGGCGAGCCGCGTGACCTGCCCGACGGCAGCTCGGTCGCGCAGGCCGTCGCCGAGCTGACCACGGCCCCGTCCGGCGTCGCCGCCGCCGTCAACGGCGAGGTGGTGCCGCGCGGCTCGTGGGCCGCCACGCCGCTGTGCCGCGGCGACCAGGTCGAGGTCGTCACGGCCGTGCAGGGAGGATGATCATGAGTGACGCCGACGTGCTGAGCCGGCCGCGGGCTCCGGCAGGCCGCCAGCCGCAGGCTCCGGCCGAAACCGAGCCGTGGACGCTGGCCGGGCAGGAGCTGAGCTCGCGGCTGATCCTGGGCACCGGGGGAGTCCAGAGCCTGGAGGTGCTGCGCCGGGTGCTCGACGCCTCGGCGACCGCGCTCACCACCGTGGCCATGCGGCGGGTCAGCCCGGACGCAGAGGGCTCGCTGCTCGGCACGCTGCGTGAGGCCGGCATGCGCATCCTGCCGAACACTGCCGGCTGCCATACCGCCAGCGAGGCCAGGCTCGTGGCCAGGCTGGGCCGGGAAGCCCTGGGCACCGACTGGGTCAAGCTCGAGGTGGTGGCCGACGACCACACCCTGCTCCCCGACCCGGTCGAGCTGCTCGACGCGGCCCGGCTGCTGGTCGCTGACGGGTTCACCGTGCTGCCCTACACCAACGACGACCCGATCCTGGCCCGGCACCTCGAGCGGGCGGGCTGCGCCGCCGTCATGCCGCTCGGCGCGCCGATCGGGTCCGGCCTCGGCATCCGTAATCCGCACAACATCGCGATGATCGTCGAGCAGGCCGGCGTCCCGGTCGTCCTGGACGCCGGGATCGGGACGGCCAGCGACGCGGCCCTCGCCATGGAGCTGGGCTGCGACGCGGTCCTCATCGCCTCGGCCATCACCCGGGCGGCCGACCCGGAGCGGATGGCCACCGCGATGCGGCTGGCGGTGACGGCCGGGCACGCTGCCCGGACCGCGGGGCGCATCCCGCGCCGCTGGCACGCCCGCGCGTCCAGCCCGGTGGACGGGCGTCCGGAGCTGCCGTCGTGACCGCCCGCCACGTGCCCCGTGTTCTCACCATCGCCGGGATGGACTCGGGCGGCGCGGCCGGCGTCGCGGCCGACCTGAAGGCTTTCGCCCGCTGCGGCGCGCACGGCCTGGCCGCCGTCGTCGCGCTGACCGCGCAGAACACCGTGGAGGTCCGCGGCATCCACGAGGTGCCGCCGGACTTCGTGCGGGCGCAGATCGACGCGGTCCTCGACGACATTGGCGCCGACGCCGCCAAGACCGGGATGCTGTTCTCCGCCGAGCTGATCGAGGCCGTCGCCGAGGCGCTAGCGCCACGCGACCTGCCACTGGTGGTGGATCCGGTCATGCTGGCCAGTTCCGGGGCCAGGCTGCTGCTCCCGGACGCCGTCGGGACCCTGGTCGGGCGGCTGTTCCCGCTGGCCACGGTGGTGACGCCGAACCTGCCGGAGGCCCAGGAGCTCACCGCTATGATGACCGAGGACCGCGCGGCGCTCGCCGAGCGCCTGGTGGCGATGGGAGCGCGCGCGGCCCTCGTCACCGGGGGCCACGGGGCCGAGCCGGTCGACCACCTGTTCGACGGATCACGGCACATGGCGATCCCGGTGGCCCGGCACGGTGTCGCCGCCACCCACGGCGCCGGCTGTACCCACTCGGCGGCGCTCGCGGCCGGGCTGGGGGCCGGGCTGCCGCTGGCCGAGGCGGCGCGCCAGGCCGCCGTGATCGCCGGCCAGGCGGTCGAGCACGGCCTGCCCTGGCTCGGCGGCGGCGACGGTCCGGTCCACGTCCTGCACGAGTACCGCGCCATGACGGCCGCGGCAACGATGGAGGAGACCACGCGATGAGCGACAGCTTCAGCGCTGAGCTGTGGCAAGGGGTGGCCGGCGTCTACGACGCGATCCTGGCGCACCCGTTCCTGACCGGCCTGACCGACGGCAGCCTGCCGCATGACGCCTTCGCGTTCTACGTCGTACAGGACGCGATCTACCTGCACGGATACGCCCATGCGCTGGCCGCCGTGGCCAGCCGGGCGCCCACGCCGTCACAGGCCGAGATGTTCGCACGGCACGCGGCGGACGCGATCGCGGTCGAGAAGACCCTGCACGGGTCGCTGCTCGCCGACCTCGGCATCGACCCGGTGAGCGCGGAGCAGGCCGAACCCGCCCCGACGAACCTCGCCTACACCAGCTACCTGCTCGCCGCCGTCGGCAACGGTTCCTACGCCGAAGGGGTCGGCGCGGTCCTGCCTTGCTACTGGATCTACTGGGAGGTGGGCAAGGAATTGCTGCGCCGCGGTTCGCCCGACCCGCGCTACCGGCAGTGGATCGACATGTACGGGAGCGAGGAGTTCGGCGCGGTGGTACAGGCCGTGATCGACGTGACCGACGAGATGGGTCCCGGTCTCGGAGCGGCCGAACGGGCCCGGGTACACCGCCACTTCCGTAACACGAGCCGCTACGAGTGGATGTTCTGGGACATGGGCTATCGCCAGGAAACCTGGCCCGTCTGATCCGCCGCGCTTTACTCGTCGGTGGGTGCTCCGAGGGGCTGCCGGGCGGGTGCGTCCTGGTCCGGGGGCATCTCCGACGGGTCGGTCTCGACGGGGTCGCTGCGCATCGAGTTCCGGCCGGGCCTGCGGTCGGCGTGTGAGTGCTTGCCGGCGTGCCGGTCCTGGGCTGAGCGCTTGTGCCGGGCAGAATAAGACAAGGTCCCCTCCATGTATGAGATGCAGGGGACCTCGCCTGGCCTCGCCGCATCAAGGTCAGCCAGTCGCCTGGCCTTCCCGGCGCGGACGCGCCGCCCGCCAGAGCCAGGAACCCGCGTTAGGCTCAGGTTGCCCTGCTCCTCCCACGTCCCGGAGTTACCTCCGGGCAGTGCCCGTTTCTAACGGTGAAAGTATTTCTACTTCCTCGGCACGGGACAGCGCAAGACCCGCGCGGCATCTTTTTGCGGCTTTTTTGCTGTCCACACGCTGTCCACAGAATATGGCCGGTTATCCGCATTCCACCGTGGTTTTCCACCGTCTTCTACACAGGTCATCAACAGGCTACCAGGCGTTACATGACGGAACGCTGAGTTGATTGCGCGCCGTCATTCCTTATTTCTACGGGGCTTTCCTAATTCGATCCCCGTTTTCGCGGGTGACCGGCTGAGACTATACGGCGGAATTCGGCTGCCCTTTTCCGCGGCTCGCGGGCATCACGGCCGGGCCGCGCCCGGGCGCCCGCCTTCGTGCGACGATGAGGATGATCACCCGGCGGAGTCGTCACTGCCGTAGGCGGTCTGGCCGGGCGAAGGGCGATAGGCATGGCCATCTTGATCCGCACGAGGGACGTCCCTCCGGAGGAGCTTCGCGACGCCTGGCGGGCCGTCGTGTGCGACACCCTCGGTCCGCTGGACTTCCGCAGCGATCCGGACATCCCGCTGCAGGGCGAGATCGCGGCCGGTCAGCTCGGGCCGGTGAGCGTCGGCCGGGTGGAGACCTCGACGCCGCACAGCGTGTACCGGACGCCGGGCCTGATCCGCCGGGACAGCCCCGAGCTTTACCGGGTCGCCCTGGCCATGTCCGGCCGGGCCTGCCTGCTGCAGGACGGGCGGACCGCGCGGCTCGGGCCCGGGGAGTTCACCCTCTACGACTTCACCAGGCCTTACGAGCTCGCCTATGACTCGGGCGTGCAGCTCGCGGTGTTCAGCTTCCCGCGCGAGATGCTCGCCCTGCCGGGTGATCTGGTGGGCAGGTTCACCGCGGTCCCGGTCCGCACCGACACGGGAACCGGCGCCCTGACCGCCCCGCTGCTCCGCCGGGTGGCGCTGGACATGGATGGCTACCAGCCCGCCAGCGCGGCCCGCCTGTCCGCAGTGGTCATGAACCTCATCACCACGGCCGTCGCCGAGCACGCCGGCCAGGCCGGGTCGCTGCCCGCCGAGTCGCGGGAGAACACACTGCTGATGCGCATCCACGCCTTCATCGAGCAGCACCTCGGTGACTGCGACCTGGCTCCCGGCCCGGTCGCGGCCGCGCACTACATCTCGGTGCGCTACCTGTACCGGCTGTTCGAGGCGCAGGGGACGACGGTGGCCGCCTGGATCAGGCACCGGCGCCTCGAGCGCTGCCGCGCGGACCTGGCCGACCCGGCCTTGGGCAGCGCGCCGGTCAGCGCCGTCGCGGCGCGCTGGGGCCTGCCAGATTCGGCTCACTTCAACCGGTTGTTCAAGCGCACCTACGGGCTGCCGCCGGCCGAATACCGGCGGGCATTCCTGACGCCAGGTGGCTAACCCCGGGGCTGGCAGGGAACGTCAACCGGCTGGCAGCGGGAGGCAATACGGCGGGAGCACGGGCCGCACAGACTGGGAGCCATCCGCGGCCGGGCTCGACGCGGATCCGTCATCTTTGAAGGAGCTGGCCATGGCCACCAAGCTTTTCGTCAACCTGCCGGTCAAGGACCTGAACCGGTCCAAGGCCTTCTTCACCGAACTCGGCCTGGCGTTCTTCGGCCAGGCCGAGGACATGGCGTCGGTGATCATCAGCGAGCACACCCAGGTCATGCTGCTGACCGATACGGTATTCGCCTCCTACGCCCGGAACGGCGTCGTGGACGCGACCGCGAGTACCGAGGCAATCCTGGTTCTCGGCGTGGAAACCCGTGACCAGGTGGACCAGCTGGCCGATAGGGCCAAGGCGGCGGGCGGCAGCCCCGTCGGCACGCCGAAGGACGACGGCTACCGTTACCAGCGCGGGTTCACCGACCTCGACGGGCATCACTGGGAGGCGCTGTGCCTGATCGACCCGGCCGGGCTGAGCCGGGAGCGGACCATGAGCGGTATCCGAACGGGCACGGTGACCTCGGCCGACGGCACCGTCATCGGCTTCGATCAGTCCGGCGCGGGCCCGGCAGTCATCCTGGTGCAGGGGGCGCTGATGAACCGGTCCGATCCCGTCATGACCGGCATCGCGGCCGGCCTGTCCCGCTGGTTCACCGTACTGAACTACGACCGCCGCGGTCGCGGCGGCAGGCGGGCCGGCCGCGGTGTTCGGCGGGTCGTCCGGCGCCAGGCTGGTGCTGCAGGCCGCCGCGCGAAACCCGGCTATCACCCGGCTGGCCCTGTGGGAACCGCCGTACCACGTCGACGACAGCGCGCCCCGGCTGCCGGATGACTTCGCAGTGCAACTGGACGGCCTGGTCCGGGCGGGCAGACGCGCGGAGGCGGTCGAACTGTTCCTGGTGAAGGCGGCCGAGGCCAGCCCGCGGGACGTGGCCGGCCTGCGCGATCAGCCGTTCTGGCCGGCCATGGAGGCGGCGGCCCAGACCCTGGCGTACGAGGCATTCGTCATGGGCCCGGACAACGAGCTTCCCGCCGGCCTGCTGGCCGGTATCGCCCAGCCGACCCTGGTGCTCAACGGCGGTGCCAGCCCGGCGTGGATGGGTCGCGCCGGAAAGGCCGTCGTGAGCGCCATACCCGGAGCCGTGCACCGGGTGCTGGAGGGGCAGCCGCACTACGTGGCGCCCGAGGCCATCGTCCCCGAACTGATCGAGTTCCTCGTCACGGCCTGACCGCGTCGGGACCTACCCGGGCAGCCGGACGCCGAAGCCGGTGGCGGCCAGCTTCAGCAGAACCTGGCCGGGGGCCTGCAGGTCGGCGACCTTGGCCGCGCTCAGCTCCTCGAGCTGGGCCAGCCGCGCTGCGTAGGCGTCCGGTCCCTGCCGCCGGGTACGGTTCAGCGCGATGGCGTTGGCCCATACCTTGACCCGCGCCTCGCGCAGGAACCGCTGGGTGCCGAGCCTGTTGAAGGGCCTGAGCAGCCGGTCGAGCAGGGGAGGGGGACCGGAAAGCCTGGCTAGCTCGTCGTCCTCGGCGCCGACCCGGGAGGCGAGCACGCCGTCGATCGCCTGGTGGTCGGCCTCCCGGCGGGCCAGCAACGCCGCGTCGCCGAACTCCTCGTCGGTAATCACCGCCAGCAGCGCCTGCGGCAGGTCGTAGTTGATGTGGGCGTTCATGCCGAGCAGCACGTGCCGGAGCGCGGGCAGGTCGGCGGGAGCGCTGAACGCGATGTCCCAGGGCCGCGCCGGCCGCTGGCCCGCTAGCGTGGTCTCCAGGGCGTTCAGGTAGAGATCGGCGAAGGCGACGTCCCACCGCTCCACCCACCCGGGATCGGCGAAACCGCCGCGCTTGATCTGGTCGGCCACCGCGATCGTGGTCCGCTGGTAGGTGGCGTGGAAGTAGCGCCGCTGGTCGCCGCTGGCCTCCAGCGGACCCAGCATCGCCTTCATCCGGGCGATCAACTCGTCGATCACGCGGCCATTATGGCCGTAGCGGCCGCCTCCCGCGCGGATGGACGCCGTGGTCGGCGTGGCGGCCGCGTCTATGACGGAGCCGGGTAGCCACAGACACCCATCCGAGCACCCTGCGGCCCGTACCCCAGGCCCGAGGCACGAGGAGGCATCATGCATCCGGAAATCGCCAGGGCCTGGTCGCGCAGCACCGCGATGAGCTCGTGCGGGACTCGGCGTCGTGCCACCGGGCCAGCCGGCGCCGGTTCCCCCGGTGGCACGTCAGCTGGACCCGGACCGTGCTGGTCCCGGCCGTCGCGCCGGGCTCGGCGGGCGCGAACCCGCGCCGGCCATGCCGGCCGGCGCGGTTCGTCCCTGGTGATCATCATCTCGGCCCATCGCTCGGCCTGACACCACCGCGAGCAGGGTCAGCGCACCGTGCCATCCCGGGCGGGCTCGCGCACGGTGAGCACCGCGGGCGCCTCGGCGCAGTCGGCCAGCTCCCCGCCGGACCGCACGACGGGCACGCCGCCCGGCGCGACCGAGAGGTCCCGCTGACCGCGCAGGCCGCTGAGCGCGATCAGCGCCCCGACCGCGGCCACGGCGGTGATCAGGATGAGCGCAGGCCGGTACGCGGTCAGCGTGGCCGCGGGGGAGACCAGCCGGCCCGCGCCGGAGGCGTCGACCACGGCGGTGACGACCGCGAGCACCACGGCGCCGCCGACCTGGAATGACGTCTGGAACAAGCTAGCCGCCAGGCCCTGTTCGGCGTCGGGAATCCCGGCGGTGGCCGCGACGGTGAGCGAGGAGAAGCCGAGCCCGAAGGCCAGCCCGATGAGCAGGATCGCGGGCAGCATCACCGCCGGGTAGTCCGGGCGCACGCCGGCCCGCAAGAACACCCCGTAGGCGATGAGCAGGCAGGTGAAAGCGAGCGCGGTAAGCGGCCCGGGGCCGAACCGGCCGAGCAGCGGGCCCATCCGGGTGGACAGCAGGACGACCATCACGCCTGCCGGGAGGAACGCGAGCGCCGTGCCCACCGCCGACCAGCCCGCCAGCGTCTGCAGGTACTGCGTGACCAGGAACTGGAACGAGACGTAGGTGCCGAACAGGGTTACCGCGCCGATGTTCGCGCGTCGCAGCGCCCGTGAGGCGAAGATGCCGAACGGCACCAGCGGGTCGCGGCTGCGCCGCTCGATCGCGGTGAACGCGCTGAACAGGACGGCGACGGCCGCGAACGAGCCGATGGTCCTGGCCGAGCCCCAGCCCGCCTGCTGGGCGGAGACGACCGTGTAGACGAGCAGCAGCATCGCCGCGGTGATGGTGAGCGCGCCGGGGATGTCGAACTTACGGCCGGCGCGTGCCACGCGCTCGCCGCGAGGGATGAACCGGATCGCCGCCACCAGCACCAGCGCCGCCACCGGGGCCGGAACCAGCAGCGTCCACCGCCAGCTGATCTCGGTGAGCAGGCCGGAGAGGACCAGGCCGAGCGAGAAGCCGCTGGCGCCGAAGACCGTGTACACGCTGAACGCACGGTTCCGCATCGGCCCCTCGGGGAACGTGGTGGTGAGCAGGGACATGCTGGCCGGCGCGGTGAACGCGGCCGCCGCCCCCTTGACGAACCGGGCGGCGATCAGCAGCCCGGGGTCGCTGACCAGCCCGCCCAGCACGGACACGAGCGCGAAGACGGCCAGTGCGATCAGGAACACCCGTCTGCGGCCGAGCAGGTCCGCGGCCCGGCCGCCGAGCAGCAGCAGGCCGCCGTAGCCGAGCACGTAGCCGCTGACGATCCACTGCAGGGACGCGGTGCTCAGGCCGAGGGCTGTCCGGATGGACGGCAGGGCCACGCCGATCATCGAGACATCCAGGGCATCGAGGCACAGCGCGCCACCGAGCACGATCAAGATGGCCCACAGCTGCGGTGTCCAGACCTGGCTGTCCCCGTGACGGGCATCGGAGAGAAGTGCTTCGGATGAAGTCATGAGCCAAACTATATGTATGTGCAAGCACTAGATGCAAGCACAATTAATGTGCTTGCAAATATCTGGACCGCGCGTTAGGATGCGCTCGTGAGCGTGAGGCAGGACAGCGTGGTGACCGCCTGGCGGGAGATGTCGGCCTGCCATGCCGCCGCCTGCGCCGCCCTGGAGCGTGAGCTCGGCGAACGGCACGGGCTGGGGATCAGTGACTTCGAGGTGCTGGAGCGGCTCGCCGAGAGCGACGGGCGCAAGTTCCGCGCCCAGGACCTGGCCGAGGCCGTCCATTTGAGCCAGAGCGCGCTGTCCCGTCTGGTAGACCGTCTGGCCCGGCACGGCCTGGTCGAGCGGTGCGGCTGTGATGTGGACCGGCGCGGCGTCTACGTGGTGCTGACCGAGGCGGGCGAGCGGCGCCATGCCGAGGCCGTGCCGACGCACCGGGACGTACTGGCCCGCCATCTGCCTGCCTCGATGCTCAGCGCGGCGAGTAGCGGCAGGTAGCGCCCCCCGGTTAGGGTTAGTCCGTCCAAACCGGGCTTGTCAGGTCATGCCCGGCGCGGGCGCGCAGGGTGGGGAACGGAGATGAGTGATGCCTGACCGGCCGGCCACATTGCGAGACGTCGCGGCCGCCGCTCGCGTCCATCCGGCCACTGCCTCCCGCGCGCTCAACCCCGAGACCCGCATCCTGGTCAGCGAGGACACCGCGCGCCGGGTGACGGACGCGGCGGCCAGGCTCGGCTACCGGCCGAACCCGGTCGCACGGAGCCTGCGGACCCGGCGCTCGCACACGGTCGGGGTGCTGATCCCCGACCTGAACAACCCGCTGTTCCCGCCGATCGTGCGCGGCCTGGAGGACAAGCTGGCCGCCGCGGGCTACGTGGCGCTGCTCGGCAACACCGACGCCGACGCTAGCCGCGAGCGCACCCTGTTCGAGCAGATGCGGGCCCGGCACGTCGACGGGTT
>WNGL01000809.1_pt1 | contig 41842 bp, 38 predicted proteins | sample 5400591 | NCBI WGS metagenome assembly WNGL01 (sample SAMN13153377, study PRJNA577476) | soil metagenome | isolation source: 80 cm soil or saprolite under Garry oak tree replicate 1 | place: USA:California | collected 2016-06-15
TCGTGCATACCAACCTCCCAAAGTGTTCAAGACGCAGTTTCGTCGTATCCCAGTCGCGCGATCCTCGGTCTGGTCTGCCGCGAAATTCAATGCGCTTCATCAGATTCGTCTTTCACCCGCGTGTCTGTCGCGATCCAGTTGACTTCCCAGGTCTTGCCCCCATCTTCCGAAAACGCCTGCTCAAAGCGGCACGAATCCGGGGTGATGTCCGATATAACAAATCGAACAAAGATGGCTCGCCCGTTCAGTGTTTCCTGGTCGAAAAACTCTCCGCGCCCATTCTTGAACTCGCCGATCGTGGGCTGACTTAGGGCGCCGCCGTCGCCGCCGGCAAAATTGAGGCTCCACTGGTGGGATTCGGGATTGTATAGACGCAGGTTCAGACCCTTGAAGTGACCTCCAGGGCCATCGGCCTCGAGTTCCACCAGATTGGCGCGGCCATTCCAAATCTTGCGGACGACGGTAGTGCCCTCATATTCGATCCAGGTAGTCGAGCCAGTTAGGGGATGCACCAAACGCCTCAGGTGAGTTTTCCAAGTACCAATCTCGAAGTCGAAATCGTGTTGACCATCCCGTTTGGTGTGTTGAAGGCTGTTTTTCGATGCCTCCGAATTCTGCTGTGCGAGTCCATGACGGGGCAGCACGATGACAAACAAGCTGCCTGCAAGGACACAAGTCAAAATGCGGTTCAGCGCGTTCATGAGTGCCTCCGTGCCCCCGGGCACGCAGAGAGACTAGCTTGCATCGTGGCTCATCAAAATAGCCACTTTTGTGTGATACGGTATAGCCACTTCAATTTGGGCTTGAATCGATGAAACGAGTCTCCGCAAGCTTTCTGCCGCCGATTGCACTGGAATCCAGCGGAAAAATCCCGATGTACCGCCAATTGTACGAATGGTTTCGGCGAGCCATCCTTGCGGGTCAATTGCCGCCTGGACAGCGCGTGCCTTCGACCAGAAGTCTCGCGGCGGAACTAGAGGTGTCGCGCATACCGGTTTCTAGCGCGTACGAACAATTGCATGCGGAGGGCTACTTCGAGACATTTGTTGGTGCTGGCACGTGTGTGGCAAGGTCGATCCCGGACGACGCATTAAAGCCGGTGATCGGAAAAATACCGGGTGCGTCACGCCAGGAGACTAACAGCAGAGCTCTGCGAAAGGTTTCGCGTCGCGTAGCGTTGATGCGCGTACCAGCACAGACTTGGTCAAATAAACTTGTTGCATTCCGAGTGAGCCTGCCAGCACTAGAGCATTTTCCGACCAAAGTATGGTCCCAGCTGCTAAATCGCCATTTGCGAAAACCTACAAGACAGTTGATGGCTTATGGGGATGCGAAGGGATATATGCCGCTCCGTGAAGTTATTGCAGAATATTTGGGCGCAGCTCGCGCGGTCCGATGCGAGCCGTCTCAGATTCTGGTGACAACTGGATCGCAGCAAGGCTTACAACTCTCGGCGCAGGTTCTATTGGATATAAATGAGCGGGTGTGGATCGAAGAGCCTGGATATCCGGGAGCACGCCAGGCCTTGATGATGGCTGGGGCAAAGCTTGTCCCCGTGCCAGTAGATCATGAGGGGCTAGACGTAGCCGAAGGAATCCGGCGCGCTCGCAGCGCACATGCTGTCTACATCACACCATCGCATCAATATCCGCTGGGTGTGACCATGACCGCCACTCGACGAATGCTGCTGCTCCATTGGGCCATGCGAACCGGCGCTTGGATTATTGAAGATGATTATGACAGCGAATACAGGTTGGGAGGCCGCCCGATTGCCTCGTTGCAAGGTTTAGATACGGACGCGCGAGTGATCTACATCGGTACATTCAGTAAAGTAGTGTTCCCCGCGCTGCGACTCGGTTACGTGGTTGTTCCCAAGGACTTGGTGGACGCATTCTCCACCGCGCGAGACGCTACCGACCAATTCTCATCCACTTTGTATCAGGCGGCGATGGCGGATTTCATCCGCGAGGGACATTTCGCGCGGCACATTCGCAGAATGCGCATGCTCTATATACAGCGACGAACAGCGTTGGTCGAAGCGATTCACAAACGGATGGGTAACAAACTCGAGGTGATCGGCGCCGAAGCGGGGATGCATTTGGTGGCGCTGCTGCCGCCGGGTTTCAGTGATGTGGCGATTTCGAGGAGGGCCGCTGAGATCGGAATATCGGCTATGCCTTTGTCATCGTGTTATGCGAAACCGCCTCTGGTGGGCGGCTTGATTCTTGGTTATGGCGGCACGGATGCGTGGCAGATTCATGATGGGCTACGCAGACTCGCCATGTGCATTTGAGAAGCCACGAAGAAGCATGATCCAGACACAGTCGCAACAGCTAGCCCTCTCGATTTTAACGGCGACAAATCGCCGTTGCTCGCACTAATCTTGGATAGTGTGGCCGCTGTACCAAAGCTCAAAACCCAACCTAAAAAGTTGCGCTCCCAGGCCCTTTACTCCTGAATAACGGTCAAACCGCAAGTTGACCGGACCCAAGCCTACCACTCGAGAGCTATCGCGTCGTGGTTCTACCGAAAAGCCCACGATTGGGTTTGCTCCGTTTGCATTCGCAGCTGGCGATGCACCTGCGAAGTAGTAGTACAATCCGCCAATTTAGCGATCGTTAGGAGGCGACGAATGCGATCCTTCTTCTGCGCCGTGCTAGGCATCTCGCTGCTAGCTGTTCCCCTTCGAAGCCAAAACGTGAACCCAAATTACCCGGTGCAAGAAATCCAAGCCCAGAAACACCCGTCGCCTGATGACATGAGGAGCCGCATGAGCAACTTTCAGCTTCAGAAGGATGCCAAGGAACTTGCTGAACTTTGCGCTTCGGTCCCCAGTGACATGGATGGTGTAAAGCAAGGTCTCTTGTCGAAAGATGTGCTGGAGAAGTTGAAGCGCGTGGAAAAGCTCTCTAAGCGAGTGCGCGAGCAGTTGACGCGAAGCTCGACTGCGCCGTGAACTGCGAAATAATCAGCAAATCGGCAGTTGGACCAACGCACGCGCGAAAGAAAAAACCTGTCAGACAGGAGTCCGCCGATTGGCATTTCACAAGTAACCGGCCGGCGTGAGCGCCTGTTTGCAACAGTTATTCTTCGCGATAAAATTCCCAGCTTGCGAAAAACACGTGCATATCGGTGTCCTCACCCCGTTCCATACTCCAGAAACGTTGGCATAATGGCGCGCCTTCAGCAGGGAGGTTTCTACTATGGCTTCGATTTCGGATGCTCTGGTCAGGCAGTTGTTGGAAGGCCGATATACGTCGCGTCGATTGCAACTCAGAATACGGACGGCTCCATCCACATGGTCGCGGTGCGGTACTGGTTTGATGGAGCATGCATTTATGTAGCTACATCCTCGCGCAGCCGCAAAGCTCGAAACCTGCAATCAAACCCAAGAGCTTCCCTAATGATCGACGCTCGCGACCCTGCGCCATCATGCGGCATCAACATCGCGGGTGCTGCGCAGATTTTGACGGGCGACTCATCGCAGCAATGGAATGCGCGGATTCATCGCAAGTATCTGAGCGAAGGTGCACTCACGGATTCGAGGGTAGGCCCAGTATTCGCATCATGGGATGATGTCACAATCCAGATCACTCCCACCTCTGTTATCGCTTGGGATATGCGCCAAGCCGATCGGCAAGTCTTCGGCAGTGCTTTTGAGAGCAACCCTACATACCTGTTACCGCTCGAGCGCTGAACGGTCCAATACGGCCAATTGACGGCTAGTAGCGCCGTGTCTTTCAACTGACGCGTCTAGTGCGAGAGCCTCTTGGATATAGAAGCAGCTTGAAATTCGCCCTTCTCGTTGTAAAAGCCCAGACAGATCACCCGATCACCGTCCTTAACCTGATTGGCATCGATGTTATTGACCTTCTTGGCGCCATGCTCCTGGCTGGTGAATCGGGTCGAGCTGTCGTAGTGAATGTCCTTCTCGGTTAAGTTGGTGAAGCCCCTGGCGCTCACGGTCAAGATGGATTTCTGCTTGTTGCTACGCAAAACGATACCCTCCCAGCGGGCTGGCGTCTGGGCCAAAGCTGAGATGGAAGGCAAGAAAACAAGCATAGCCGCGAGTAACCATGTGATGCGCTTCTTCAGCATGGAATCTGCTCCTCTCGTAACCCGAGATTTCCTTTTTGACCTCAAAAACGGCAAGCATTGTACACCCGTTTTTCCCTTTGCTCGGCTGCTCGGACTCGTGGGTACTGATCTACTTTCGTGAGATCAGTACCGACTCGTGTGTCGGCGATTGTTGGCGTAATGTCGCCATTACACGCAATTGACTCTGAAGTCACCGGATTGACCCAAAAAAACGAGTGTTTTTTTCGCGGTTTTCTAGGCTTCTGGCGACTGTGCAACTAAGGCACTTAGTGGGCTGAGTTGGAGAGGGTTTGTTTCGTGGGGGACACGCGGGAGAAGAATCGTTCATCGCCTGCCTCTGCGCGATTCCTCACACTTACTGCTTGGATTTGCTTTGCCGCTTGTCGCTTTCATTCAGCGTAGAAGCATCGGGAACGGTTGCTGGGTCGATCGTTGGATCGGACTTTTTTAACGACATATCTACAGCCCGCCAATGCCAAGATGCCGTGTTTTGCTTCCTTATTCCATACCGTACATTATGTATATCCAGAATACCTTTCCCAGGCTGATCACCTGGGGTCAGTGGGCAATCCGCGCGCCGCCCATTTGCTTAAAGTGCTAAGCACTCTAAACAGAAAGGATCAATGGGCACGACGCTCGCACGATCATTGGTTGCGCTGCCTCCAGCTTTCCAGCCAACGCGAGAAGAATGGTTTGGACCGACCCTCCAACAAATTCTGAAGCGTAGCCAGGAGAGTCTTCGATGGCTGCGACTTGGACAAGAAGCAGTCGACCGATCTCAGCGTGTTCTTCGGCAACGGCTCTTGTGCCGATAACAGCATGATCGGGACCTGTGACCGCAAACGCTTCATCCTCGCAGCGACTACATCGCCGTTCATGCCTGGCATCTGATAATCGAGAACCACGGCGTCGACCGGATGGGAGAGGAACAACTTTAGCCCTTCTACGCCGCAAGTTGCTTCCAAAACTTTGTAGCCGTTTTCTTCCAGCAGCATCTTGCGACCGATGAGTCCGTTCCAGTGGTCATCAATGCAAAGAATCGTTGCTTTTGCGGGAAGCATAACTTTTTGGGTTCCAGTCCGGCCCAGAGAGGTTTGATCCCAGGCTTGGTGGCGCTGATTGAGACAATGATGCAGGGACGGCTCGCGACCATCAAATTACGAACGTACAACGAAGTCCAAGTTACCCCTGTTGTCAGGAGAAGTCTCCGCCCATAGCGGTCGCCGATTGAGTCATCTGGCAGTAACGAAATAAGCCTCCCAGCCGAGATAGGTCAAGCCCAGTACGGAGATCACTAGCAGGAGGAGCGATCCCACGTACCACCAGTCCAGCTTAAGCAATGAATCCAGCTTTGGCCTGTTCGCCACAATGAAAATGCTATTTTCACTTGCGGCGCTCAACTAGATGACCCTAGTACATCCTGGAAGGGCACTCGGCGCGCTGCTCCCAAGTGGTGCTGGCCTGTGTTTCATGCAGCCTTTGTTTTTTTCGCTTCCCCACCTAGACGCACAGATTTCGGGTCGTAGTGTTTGAGCACTTGCTCGATACGTTGGATCGTGCGGTGCAGTTGGCGGATCAAATCTTCATCAGGGACGGTGAGCAAATCGGCAAGAAGTCGGCGAATCTGCTCCCGGATCTCCTCGTATTTCTGGCTACGGCTCCGTATCTCAAGTAGATACTTGCGATATAGCGCGTAGCCGATGGCGACGCTCACTCCCATGAACAGAGCACGGAAAAGCTGCAGCAGCCAAGGAGGAGCGTTGTGAAGATTCGCCACTAGGAAATCCACATCCAAGCTTACGAACCAAGCGCACGCCCCCCAGAGCGCAGCCGCAGCAAGAACCTTGCGTCTTCTTCCTATTCCTGTCATTTCGTTGGCCTGCTCTCTCCTGTCCTATGAGTAAGGCGAGCCAACAGGCTCGCCTTGATTAAATCTTAAGCGTTGCGCTCAGGCCGCCTTGCCGGCTGTGATCTTGTGGCCGGTCGAAGTATGGACCTCAAAGGTGCGGACGACTGGTTCAGCCTCAAGCAGGGACTGCAGAGTATCGCGAACACTGTTGTACTGCTCCCGTTGGTATCGCTTTGCATCCTGTCTCGCCTTCCAAAAGCTAAGCGCGAGCACGCGATTCGAGTCCGCGTCTGAGACAAGAACAATCTCATCCACAAACCCGGCTTGTTTTTTGAGAATCGGTACTATCTTGTCGTTGATCGTGCTGGAAAGTTCTCGTGCCTTGCCTTGTTTGCTAACCAATTCGACTACGCGTGTAAACATGATGCGCTTCTTTCGTTCGGCTAGAGGGTGAAAGGAACCCGCCACTGGCGCAATGGCGGAAGGACTTAGTCGCTCGCGACTCTACGGTAGGCTTCTGGATGCGCGAGGTCAATTGCCCAAATATGGTGCAGAGGCACGTATCGTGACTTTATGCCAGAAGTGAGCGATATTGAACATCGGATAGCAAAGCGGCTCCGTGTTGACCCGTCTTACGTCTTCCGTGTGGGTTATGGTGAGCGCAACTCAGAGAAGGTCGTGCAAGCACTTGAAATCGAGATGAAACGCCTCGACAGATTGAAGCCTCAGAAAAACTCGAGCGATTATTTGTTAATAGTGCTATGAGACGGACGGGTCAGACCTTGTTTTTCCATGTCTCGAGCAAATCCGTGCGGGTAGCGGCCTTTGTTGAACGTCCTCTGGATAGGGTCTTAACTCGTAAACGAGATCGTGGGAAGTTTGCCGCATAAGTTATCTAGTGGTGACCCAATAGGCATCCCAAATGGTGTATGCAACTGCAAGGACCGGAATGGCTAAGAACATGAGCGACCCTACAAAACACCATTCCAGCGTCCTCTGCTCATGTCCCATTTCCATGAGGGCAATGTACTCGGCATGAGCGACGACGTGCTAGATCACGCTAGTAACCCTAAGAGCTAATATTGGGGGCCCTAGCGAGCGCACATCGGCAATTTGCGCCGCAAAGCGGAGATCTGCTCCGGCGGCAGAGGTCTCTAGGCTAGGTGGTGTTGCAGTGTTTCATCCTCGACCAGTTCCATGACGAGAAATCCACGCCATTCTGATGGCCGATGTCATGCAGCGTGCAGATCTGAGGATGCGAGAGTTTCGAAACAGCTTTCGATTATGGGACATGCCGGCCGTCACTCGGGCCTGGTCACCATGCGGACCGCATCCAAGCCCACGAACTCGATGGAAGTTCGTGAATCGAGGCGCGGGGCTTATGTTGTTCGGTGGTGCGGCAAACAGAGCGGAGCTCACCAGCATCAAAGCTGGCATCAATGGAGGGATGCTATGCGAAAAACGCTCGGGTTAAGCATTACTGTTGTGATTCTCGCCTGCTGCTTCTGTTCTGCCGACACTCTGATTCTCAGGGACGGAAGCAGGCACAGCGGAACTTTCGTGAGTGCAACCAGTCGTGTCATCTCATTTAAAGAAGGCACAATTGTTCATCGCTACGGTCGTTCAAAAGTCCAGTCAATCGAGTTCGATGGAGGTGCGACGTCGCTTGCAGCTCACGCGGCAACACCGGCATTGACCTCGAAAAGCCGGGCTTCGGTCGTGCTTCCCGCTGGATCGGAGATTGTTGTACTTACCAACGAAAGTATCGATTCTAAAACCGCCACCGAGGGGCAGGTGTTCCCCGCCGACGTCGCCGAGACCGTGACCAATGCGGCAGGAGAGGTGGTTATTCCGAAAGGCTCCGAGGCTGAACTGGTCATCCGCAGAATCGCAAGCCCAGGTGCTGTAACCGGCACGTCCGAACTGGCGTTGGACCTCCAGTCAATTAAGGTTGGCGGCCGGCGTTACACCGTCAGCACCACAGATGTGGAACAGAAAGGAAGGGAAGGACTCGGCGCAAACAAGCGGACAGCCGAGATGGTTGGCGGAGGAGCCGTGCTCGGAACGCTAATCGGAGCCATTGCCGGCGGCGGCAAAGGAGCTGCAATTGGGGCCGCAGGCGGTGCTGCGGCTGGTGCTGGTGCCGAGGTTCTGACCCGAGGCAAGGCCGTCAGAGTACCGGCCGAGAGCAAACTGCGTTTTAAGTTGGATCAGCCCCTGCGTTTGGAACGAGCTTATTGATTGCGTCTCGAGGCCAACCACAAACGATAAGGCGTGGAAAGTCCCATACTCCATAAGAACGAAAAGATTTCGATGGGGCGTCTTGATGGCCGCGAGTACGAACGCTTCACAGTTCTAGAAGATCAGGTCAGGCAATTAGTGCGAGCGGCCTCGCCGTCCGGGAGGCGCAGCTAATCAATCATCTGGTGATCGGGTGCAGAGGTGGCGGGCGTACCTGGAATTCTTCGGTTGCGCCGCGATTTTAGTCGAAGATGAAGATCGCGGAGGCGATGACCGTCGTCCATAGGCCGCGTTTGTCGCCGACGGCGGATTGGGTGACGTTGGCGGTTCGCACAATCTTGTTGGAGATGCGGTAGATTTCCTTTTTCTCGTCCCAGGAACGATCGGGATCGAACTCCACGTTCAGGGTGGTAGCCAGCATCTCGGCTGCGAGTTCTTCAGCATAATCTCCAGCGGCATCCTCGGTTTCGCCGAAGGAGTGATGTTCGCTCAGATAGCCGTAAGTATTACGATCGGCCGGGATAGCTACGCCTATGCTCGCGGCCAGCAGGCGGTGCGGCTCGTGAGTAGAGTTTTCCGCCACTACGGCAAAGACGACCTCACCAGGGTTCAGAAACTTCAATCCCTGGGAGCGCGCGATCAGTTTGCATTGTGGCGGGAAAATCGACGAGACGCGAACCAGATTTTGGGCAGCGATACCGGCGTCACGCAGCGCCAACTCAAAAGATGTAAGACGTTCCCGGTGTTTGCCGACCCCCTTGGTGAAAAAGATTCGCTTGGGGACCATGTCCTTGCCCAATTCGTGTGTCCTCCCGTGGCGCTGGTGAGCGAGGGACAAATCTAACATAGCGAATCGTAAAGGGAATATGAAAATTGGGGCGGGGCGAAAAAAAGTGGTCAGTGGCTAGTAGTCAGTGGCCAGTACCAGCCCAAGGGTTCGACTACTTGCCACTTCACTGGCCACTGACTCGCCGTTCGCGTTGCGCGCGACTACTGGCCTGAAGCGATCGAGCTGACCTCGATGGTTTCTCCGTTGAGTTTTCCAGTAATGGTGGCTTGTTCACCGGCTAACTTGTTGAGTGAATCCAGAGCAGTTTTGTTCTTGGTCTCTAGGGTATACACCTTGTCGCCGACTACCAGGGCGTACTTGGAGCCCTTGCCAACACAGGCGCGGGTGCACTCGGCTGGGTTACCCGCCATCATGTGTTTGGCGCCGCACATGGCATCGCTCACTTGACCAGTGAAGGTGTCGGCTTTGCCGGCGGCAAAGGCTGTCGAGAGCGACAGAAGGCCAGTCAAAATCAACGCTGCTAGCGCAATTCCAAGTTTCTGCAGGCCAGATCTCATGGATTCATTTCTCCTTGTGGAATGACAATCACGTTCATTCTTAGATGCAGTTGCTGTCCCTTGGAATCAATCGAATATCACTGTGGTTTGGGGTCGAAGCGAAGGGTCACGTCCACCGTCTTCTCTTTCTCATTTAGTGAATTGTGAACACTGATCTTCCAAGGCGCCTGAGGTACCACATCTTTTGTGTCATTTAAAAATTGCTGGGGATAGCTGGCGTCATAAATGTCGCCGCCGCGTAACTTCCAGCCTTCCACCAGGCGGGCGGTGGTGCGGGCATCGAGGCCCTGAATTTCCAATTCTCCCATGTGGTAGACGTCGCCTTCATGAACCTGCAGTTCGTAGGCGACGGTGGATTGCGTGTCGTCCATCTGAGCGAAGGGGTGAACTCGGGCGGCCATATAACCGCGAGTACCGTACAGTTTCTGTACCGCCTGGAGATCATCGCCAAGCTGAACCGCATTTGCATATTGTCCAGTCTGGAGATGAATGAGTGGTTGCAATTTCTCGGCCGCGAACACCGTGTTGCCCGACCACTGGATTTGCGTGAGTCTGTACTGCCGACCAGGGTCGACAGGGACGTCGACGTCAACTACGGTTTCCTGGGGACTTTCCTGAGCGATTTTGGCCTGCGCATCGGCGAAAGCAGCTTTGAGGTAGCCTCGCCCGAGATAAATGGGAAGAAGATTCTTTTCAGCCTGCACTTGAAGCACGGAGCGCAAGTACTCCTCACCTTGGAGATTCTTGGCGACCGCCTGAAGTAGGGGCAACTCAATGGGCGTGGCCCCGGTGAACGCGACATTGTGGATAAGGATGGAAGGACCTGTGACTTTGAAGACGAAGGCCTCAATAGGGCCGTCATGCTGGGCGGTGCGCATGTAGTCGGCTCGACCCTGAAGCTTTCGTTCGAGCAAGAGCGATTGCAAGGCGTCGGAAACCTGGTCAATCAAGCTACCGGCTACCGGCAGTTGCCCATGAAACAGAGGGATAACGCTGTGGAGCTTTTCCACGAGTTCCTGGTCGGAGAACCAGACAAAATTATCGAAGCGAACAGGATGGAACTGCGTGTTGTCCGCTATCCGGAAGTCGAGTTTGGTTCCTTGCGCAGAGTATTGATAGGTGTAGGCAACATCGCTGAAGGCGCCGGTTTCTCCCAATTGCTGGCTGACTCGCTTGAAGTCAGATTCGGTAACGGTTTGTCCGAGCTGGAGGCCGGTGGCGGCAATGATTTCGGCAGGTGTGTAGCGCTTGGTGCCGGTCACGTTGATGGAAATTAGTTTGAAAGTGGATGGCGGTTTGCGGGTGGTCTGGGCGGGCAGTAGTGAGACTAACAACAGAGGGGTGAATATGAATAAAAATTTGGGTGGATTCACTCCGCAGATTCTATCGTATCTCTCGGGGGGGCAAGCCCTGGTCATTTTCTAAAGCTTACGCGGCCCTGAAGGGCCGCTCTTCCACGTTCCTGCGAATTGTTGTGGAGTTTTCAGACAGGGCGCGCTGCTCCACGTCATGTCAAAGCGACTTACCGCTTGGCGGGAGCTACTGCGTCGACCGTCTTGATTTTTACTGTGGTATCGATAAATGCCAATGCGGCGCGGCTGAGGGCTTTGTCTTTGCGGAAGACCAGGGCGAGGTCGCGGCGAACCTGGGCATCCGATATGGGGATGGCAACCAACACGTTGGCGCGGACGTCTTCTTGCACATTGGAGCGGGCGATAAAGCCGACTCCGACGTCCGCAGCTACGAAGCGTTTGAGCAGTTCGCTGGAATCGAGTTCCATGGCATAACGCGGCTTGAGCTTATTCTCGTAAAAGAGATCCTCCAGCGCGTCGCGGGTGTGGCCAGCCTTGGGGACCACGAGGGGGAAGCGAGCGGCATCGGCGATCGTTGCTGATTTCAGTTTTGCCAGCGGATGCTGGGGAGGAACGATAATCACAAGCTCGTCGCGGTGGATCAAAACCACCGTCAGGCGAGGATCGCTGACCGGCATGGAGACCACGCCGAAGTCGACGGAGTTGTCGATTACCGAATCCAGAATCTTGGCGTAGTCGGCGCTCTTTATATTGACGGCAACATCCGGATACTGCTTCTTGAATTGGGCGAACACTTCGGGAAGGATGTGCAGGCAAGTGCCTTCGTTGGCGCCAACGATAATCTCGCCGCGAGGTACGCGCTCAGTTTCGGCGATGGCTGTGAGGACAGCTTTGCGGGCCTCCAAAGTTTCCTCGGCATACTTTTGGAAGAGCTTACCGGCCGCGGTGATAGAGACTTTGCCGCCCGAGCGGTCGAGTATCCTGGCTCCAATCTCTTCTTCCAGCGCGCGAATCTGGGCAGAAATCGCCGGTTGGGTACGGAAGCGCTTCTCCGCGGCGCGGGAGAAGGATGACAGCCGCGCGACTTCAAGGAAGGTTTCTAGTTGGTCAAAGTCCATAGGAGCAATCAGCAGTCAACACTCAGCATTCAGCTCTTGGAGTTCTGCCGATATCATCAGAATGAGCAGACGGAGTGTTGACCGCTGAATGTTTTCCTTCTTTTTCCACTGCGCAACTAGCTGAACTACATAGACTTATTGGAGATAACTCTCGCTTATCGCACTCATAAAAACAATCAATTTCCTTGCACAAGCGCAAAACCTCTACACTCAAGCGAGAGATTGTAGCAGGCGCGCGATTTCCCCTACATGGCAATGTGAAGTTCCAGGAGTTGATGGCAGGCAGAGTTGTGGATTCAGCATTCTGAATAATAGGTTTGGGACAATCGAAATCTTTAAACCACGAAGGTCACTAAGGTTCACGAAGGAATCCCTGAAAGTGCGCTGCTGTTCACAGAAGGGTTTGTTATAGCAGCAGAGCCGGCGGGACGCCGGCGCTACAAGATTTGAAAACATCCTAAAAGGAGTGATTCATGGCTGACCCGAAGAGCGTCCTGGAGTTTGTGAAGAAGAACGGAGTTAAGATGCTCGATCTCCGTTTCACCGACTTGCCGGGATTGCAGCATCACGTTTCTTATCCTATCGATCAGTTGTCGGAGTCCTCGTTTGAAGAGGGCTTTGGCATGGACGGCTCGTCGATTCGGGGGTGGGCAGCCATCCACGAAAGCGACATGCTGCTCATTCCTGATCCCAACAGTTATATGCTCGATCCATTCACTGAAGTACCCACACTGGTGATGGTATGCGACGTGGTCGATCCCGTGACCAAGCAGCGTTATGACCGCGATCCGCGCTACATTGCGAAGAAGGCAGAAATGTATCTGGGTTCGACGGGAATGGCGGACACGGCGTACTTCGGGGCTGAAGCTGAATTCTTCATTTTTGACAATGTGCGCTTCGATCAGCGCGAGCAGCACGGGTTTTACTTTATCGATGCGGAAGAGGGACGTTGGAATTCGGGACGGGTGGAGAATAACCAGGGATATCGTCCGCGTTATAAGGAAGGATATTTCCCGGTGCCTCCGACGGACCACTATCAGGACCTGCGCAGTGAGATGGTCATGACCATGCAAACCTGCGGGCTGGAAGTGGAATGTCACCATCACGAAGTGGCAACCGGCGGCCAGACCGAGATTGACCTGAAGTTCGATTCGCTGGTGCGGTCGGCTGATCACATGATGCTCTACAAGTACATCGTCAAGAATGTTGCCAATCAGTACGGCAAGACGGTGACGTTCATGCCTAAGCCGATTTTCCAGGACAATGGCAGCGGTATGCACACTCACCAGTCGCTGTGGAAGGGTGGCAAGCCGCTGTTTGCCGGAGACGGGTATGCGGGGATGTCGCAGATGGCGTTGTGGTACATCGGCGGACTTATTAAGCATGGGCCGGCGTTGGCGGCGATCATTGCGCCAACGACGAATTCCTATAAGCGGCTGGTGCCAGGATTCGAAGCTCCGGTGAACCTGGCTTACTCGCGTCGTAATCGGTCGGCGGCTTGCCGTATTCCGATGTACTCGGCGTCACCGAAGGCAAAGCGGGTGGAGTTCCGTCCGCCCGATCCGAGCTGCAATCCGTATATGGCGTTTGCGGCGATGATGATGGCAGGATTGGACGGCGTCGAAAACAAGATCGATCCCGGCCAACCACTGGACAAGGATATTTACGATCTGGGTCCAGAGGAGTTGGCTAAAGTTCCATCGATGCCGGGTTCACTCGAAGACGCGCTGGATGCACTGGAAAAGGACCATGGGTTTCTGCTCAAGGGCGACGTCTTCACCGAGGAACTGCTCAGCACCTATATCGATTACAAGCGCACGAAGGAAGTGGACGCGGTGAGATTGCGGCCGCATCCGTTTGAGTTTGCTTTGTACTACGATATTTAGGAACAGTGGCTAGCAAAAGGCTCAGCGACCGCTGGGCCTTTTTTGTCGCTACTCGGCCAGAGAACCCGGATATCTGAGACCCGGGTGAACTTGCAGTTCATAACAGACTGCTGATTTGAGTTTGATTCGTAACTGGGTGAAGTTTAGGGGCTTTGGGAGGGGTTGGGACGGCAACGGCTCGGGATTCGCTGACTGTTTGAAGGCCATCATTCATGGCCTCCAGACAGGCGTTGGATCTTTGCAACACCAGTTCAAGATATTTGTGCGCCACGGCACGGTCCGCGGGATGAATTAGCTTCCACCACCGGCGGATAGACTCCTGCACCTCGGCCTCGGTCTTTGCTCCCTCGATCAGCGCATCGATAAGCTTATAGACCTTGGTCTTGACGGCTTGTAGAGAAACGGAAACCTCCTGTCCCATGGGCACCCCCGTGTGACCTTTGATCTTCCGAGCAATATACTCGCCAAAGAGTTTGTGAGAAAGTGCCGCTATTTAGCAAGGTCATCATCCCAGTTGTTGGAGAATCATCGCCGGGCAATATGGATTTCGGTAGATAGCCCGGGATTTTTTTAGCTTTCTTGAGCTAAAGGGAAGGCCAGAATTCTGGCCTGCGGACGTCGGGGGGTGTCAGGAAAAAGGTAATGAGCGAGGAACTCACCCAACAGGCGCGCCTGCGCGGGACTGTTTCCAGAGTACAATCTGCCTCCAACACCGGGCAAGCATGCTTACGGACCCGGTCGCGGCCCGGCCCTGATTCCTTCCCAACAAGGAGCACAGCCTAAATGTCGAGAGGCCTAATGAAGCGGCTGTCCTGGATGTTTGTTTGCCTGTTGTGGTGTGGTCCAATGCGGGCGCAGGAGTCCAGTGCGCACGAAACCAGCGAACGGCTGTTCTTGCCTGAAGACATGTTCTGGGGCTATACGCAATTTGATCTAGCGCCCCCTCACAATGAGCCGGATCCCAATTTGTGCCGGGCAGACGCCGGAAACTTCGGCGGGGTCAATGCTCCGTGCAACGCGTTCGGCCGCTATATGTTGTCCGGTTACGTGGAGGTTCGTCCATTCGGGCGCACCGAACTGCGCAGGTTCTTCCTGTTCGCGGAGCCTCGGTTTGTGTTCGGAAAAAATATTCCACAGACGCTTTATACGTGGTCATTCGATGCCATCGGCTGGGAGCGATCCTGGGGATTTGGCATTTATATGGGGAAAGGCTTCGAGATGCGGGTAACTCAGCATTTTCTGTTTGACCGTCTGGGCGCGCGTGATCGTAATCTCGGAGCCGCGGACCTGGGTGTCAACGGACCGTGGGGGCGATACAACGTGATTGGGGTGCGGAAATATTTCGGACAACGGCGGTATTAGTCCCGATGCGGTGGCGGGCCGAGACGATTGCTGCCTCCATGCTATGCTGACTCGCGAGCGGAGAGCATTGCCTTCTAATAAGCCCCCAAGCGGTCCAAATCAGCCGATAAGGACAAGTGCTCCGGACGAGAATCGCCGATCTCTTGTCAGCAAAACGGTGGCCGGAGAAACGTCAGCCGTCGTGTCCAACGTTGATCTTGGCAACATTTCCTTTCAGGATCCTGAAAGCGCCCGGGCAAACTTCTCACGCGCCGTTTCGCGTCTGTCGCCGGTGCTGGCGGGCACGTTGCCGGCTCTGCTGGCGGAATCTCCTGATCCAGATTCAGCCCTGATGCTGTTTGACCGCCTGGTGAGCGAGGCTTCTCCGGAAGTCGTGCGGCTGCTCGACCGCCACAACTCTCTTGCCCACTATGCCATCGTAGTATTCGGTCATAGCCGCTTTCTAGGCGAAATGCTTATCCAGAATACCGATCTGCTGCATTCCTTTCTGAGGGACAAGAATCTGGATCGCAGCTTCTCGCGGGAAGAGTTTCACGAGAGCCTGGCTCGGTTCCGCTCGCGTTCTTTTGAGACTGACATCTCGCTCCTGTTGGCGCGTTTCAAACGTAGGGAATATGTGCGCATCATGTTGCGCGACGTGTTGAAGATCGCTCCTCTGGCGGAGACCACGGCTGAGATTTCAGCGCTGGCGGACGTGCTGATCGAAGACGCTTTGCGCGAGGCTGACAGCCGGCTGCAACGTCGCTATGGAACCCCACAACATTTGGACTCAGAAGGCCGGCTGGTAGATACGCCGTTCGCCGTCCTGTCTCTGGGCAAACTGGGCGGCAGTGAATTGAACTACAGCTCGGACGTGGACCTGATGTACATCTTTGGTGACGGGAAAGAGCCGCCACGGACGACGGTTTCTAACCGCGAATATTTCATCCGGCTGGCCCAACAGGTGACCGAAATTCTGTCGCGCGTGACGCGTGAAGGCGCGGTGTTCCGTATCGATTTGCGATTGCGTCCGCAGGGCGCGGAAGGAGAGTTGGCAATTCCTCTGGCGCAGACGTTGCGCTATTACGCCTCCACCGCGCACGACTGGGAGCAGCAAGCGCTCATCAAAGTGCGACATTCCGCCGGAGAGGCCAGCCTGGCGCGCGAATTCATCCGCGCGGTCCAACCCCATGTTTATACCGAGCAAGTGAACTTTGCTGCGATCAAAACGGCGCTGGTGGCACGGGAAAAAATGCACAAGCGGCGCCAGCACGGTGCAGCTCTCGAGCAGTCGAATCGAAGTATCAATGTAAAAATTGATTCGGGAGGCATTCGTGACATCGAGTTCCTGGTGCAGTGTCTGCAAAGAGTTTATGGAGGTGCAGAGCCCTGGCTGAGGTCCGGCGGAACTTTGTTTTCTCTACAGAAGCTGCATGACAAACTCCACATCAGCGGCAAGGAATTTCACGACCTGACCAGCGCGTATGAGTTTCTGCGTCATGTCGAGCATCGCCTGCAACTACAGCAGGGACAACAGACTCATCGGTTGCCGGCGGGAGCAGCGGAATTGCGCATCTTGCAGCGGTCGATGGAAGGCTATGCTCCGGGAGAAAGCGCGGAATCCGATCTAGAGAAGACGGTGCGACGGCGCATGGCTGCGGTGGCTGAGATTTATCAACGCATTATTTATCAGCAACAGACACGGAGCCTTCGCGATGCAGCGGACGTTGAGTTCCAACTACGGAGTACACCCGAGCCGACAACTGCAGATCAATCGAATCAGCAAATACTGGAACGGTTGGCAAGCGATGCTCCCTGGCTGTACCAGATCGCCAGCCGTCAGGACCTGGTCCCGCAGACTCGGAAGAATCTTTTCCGATTTCTGAGTTCAGCGTTTACCAGCTCGGAGCGGTATGCGGCGGTGCTGAGGCATCCAGAAGCAGTGTCTCGCGCGCTGGCACTCTTTGAGACCAGTGACTATCTAACGGACATCCTAATTCGTCATCCCGAGGAGATTGCCACGTTGTCAGAGCTGGGTGAAACATCTTCCCGCGTGGGGAGTGGCTACTTGTTCCAGGGTCCATTCGCAAAGGATCGGGGAGGCGACCCTGTCTTTGCATACCTGGGCGCCTCGCAGGCTCCCTATGGAGAGAAATTGTCCTTGCTGCGGCAGCACTATAGGCATCGCATGTTCGCCGCAGGGGCGAGGGACATCACGGAACTGCGAAATGTTTACGAATCACTGGGAGCGACCACAGCAGCCGCCGAGGATGCCATCACGGCAGCTTTTTCTCTTGCCGGTCAGCCTGAAGGGATTGCAGTGATGGCATTGGGGCGGTTGGGCAGTGGGGAGTTCGATGTGCTCTCCGATGCCGATGTCCTGTTTGTGTCGGAGGAGGTTCACGATCGAGGAGCGCTTACCAAGGCCGCGGAGCAAATGATGCAAGCTCTTGCCGCCTATACGCGTCATGGGATGGTATTTCCCGTGGACGCCCGCTTACGGCCGCGTGGCGGCGAAGGCGAACTCGTGGTGACTCCAGCACAACTACAGGCTTACTTCGGGCAGGAAGCGCAGCCATGGGAAGCATTGATGTATACCAAGCTGCGCTTCCTGGTGGGGGCGCATGACCTCGGGGAACGAACGATGTTGGCGACAACAACGCTCTTTAGGCGTTTCGCTGAGGACCCGACATTTCTGCGAGCCGTGCGTGAGATGCGAATCAAACTTCAGACAGCTGATGGGATTGAGAAGAGCTTCAAAACTTCCGCCGGGGCGATCTACGACATCGACTTCCTTTCGAGCTATCTTTTGGTGAAACGAGGAATTAATCACAAAGGAGGGAGCCTGCGGGATCGGTTGTGGCGCTGTGCGGACGCCGGAGTGCTTGAAAAGGCCGATGCGGCCGCGCTTGACCACGCGGCGGAGCTGCTACGGACGGTGGAACACATCGTGAGAATCGTGGTGGGACGCGCCCGCAAGTGGCTTCCTGCCACCGAGCATGCCCGGCAGGTTACAGAAAAGCTGGTTGGCCAGATATTGGTCCGCGAATTTCCCGGCGGCTTGGAGGCGGAGCTGGCGCGCACCTGCGGTGCTGTGCGTGGGATTTATCAGCATGTTTTGGAAAGTTCCAAATAGGCGGTTTCAACGTCCTGCCCGATTTGTGGGAAGGGCGTAGTTGCGGGCTACGCCGAAGCCGGTCACCCCGATGTGAACGATCGATACCCAGCGCTCTACTTTGTGATGTCCGGTGCGATGCATCCAGTAAGAGAGGCCGACCGATGTTGCAGTTCCGGCCAATTCCAGTGAAGCGAAGCCTGCAGAGTTGTTGACCACGTCATCGGGAAGCAGAACTTCTTCGCGGCCCCGAGCCTGCATATTGCGGGTGGAGGCATAATCGAGACCGCGAAAAATGGCTACGCCAGAAAACAACATCAGATTGGTACGATCCCAGAAGGGGTGCGGCGGCGCTGCCAAGTTCTCCGGTTTGGTGAACGCTGGAGGGATTGGTTCGGCGAGGGACACCGCGGCACTTGTTTGCAAAACATTAGGCCGGCCTGCTGGTTCGGACTGCGAGGCCGCACGTGCCGCCATAAACAGAGAAGTTATCGCGACGAGCGCGAGTCTCCCCAGTCCGCGCCGCGAGGTACGCATCGTTGCATTGTAATGTAGAGTTTCTCCCACAAATCTGCCCGGTCATTTCTCCGCAGACATTGCACCCTTTATAATTGTGCGTTTTACAAGTTGGTGACGGAGGTATGTGGATGACGGCTTCCTATAACGGTTTGCCGGTGCCTGCCAATGGCGCCGGAATTACATACAGCAATGGACGATATCAGGTGCCGGACAATCCGATTGTCCCATTTATCGAAGGCGATGGCACGGGGCGCGACATCTGGAAAGCGTCGGTGCGGGTATTCGACGCCGCGGTGGAGAAGGCTTTCCGAGGTAAACGGCGCGTGGCCTGGTACGAAATCTTTGCCGGCGAAAAGGCTAAAGCGAAATTCGAGAATTGGCTTCCCGATGACAGTGTGAACGCCATCCGCGAGTTCCGAGTAGCGATTAAAGGGCCGTTGACCACGCCTGTCGGAGGCGGGATCCGCTCATTGAATGTCGCGCTGCGTCAGCTGCTTGATCTTTACGCCTGTGTGCGCCCTGTGAAGTACTACAAGGGAACGCCTTCACCGGTGAAAAATCCCGAGCGCATGAACGTGGTGATTTATCGCGAGAACACCGAAGATGTTTATGCCGGCATCGAGTGGGAGCAGGGAACGCCCGAGGCCGCAAAACTGATCGAGTTCCTGAACAAAGAAATGCTGAAAGGCGGCAAGAAGCAGGTTCGTCTGGATTCGGGTGTCGGCATTAAGCCCATGTCGGTGACCGGTACCAAGCGGCTCGTACGAATGGCCATCAAGTTTGCACTGGAGAGTGGGCGCAAAAGCGTCACACTGGTGCACAAGGGCAACATTCAGAAGTTCACCGAAGGTGCGTTTCGCAAATGGGGATATGAACTCGCCACGGAAGAATTTCGCGACAAAGTAGTGACCGAGCGCGAGAGCTGGATTCTCGACAATAAAGACAAGAACCCCAACCTCAGCATTGAGGAAAACGCCAATCTGGCGGAGCCAGGGCTGGAGTTTGCTACCGAAGAATTTCGTCGGGGAGTGTACAAGGAAGTAAAAAGCGTTTTGAATTCGATTTACGCTACCCACGGCAAAGGCGCCTGGAAGAAGAAGCTGATGATCAATGACCGGATCGCGGATTCGATCTTTCAACAGGTAGTAACCCGCGCTGATGAATATTCCGTGCTGGCCACACCCAATTTGAATGGCGACTATATCTCCGACGCATGCGCGGCTCAGATCGGTGGGTTAGGAATCGCGCCAGGAGCGAACATCGGCGATGGCTACGCTTGCTTTGAGGCTACCCACGGTACCGCTCCCAAGTATGCGGATAAAGATGTCATCAATCCTAGTTCGGTGATCCTCTCAGGCGTAATGATGTTTCGCTTCTTGGGATGGAAGGAAGCTGCGGATTTGATCGAGCAAGGTCTGGAGCGCACTATCGAGCAGAAGAAGGTCACCTACGATTTCGAGAGGTTGATGGAGAGCGCAACCAAGGTGAAGACCAGTGAATTTGCCAGCTACATCATCGAGAATATGGGAGCTGCGGTGCTGACCGCGGCGGATTAGTCAAACCACAGAGAGCGCTGAGGCACACAGAGGAATAACGATTCTTGAAAGGATCTTAATGCGCGCGAAAGTGACAATCGTAGGCTCTGGAAACGTGGGCGCGACGGCAGCTCATTGGATTGCTGCCAAGGAACTGGCCGATGTAGTGCTGATCGATATCATTGAAGGCGTACCGCAGGGCAAGGGCCTTGACCTGCTGCAGGCTATGCCAATCGAGAAACGGGACTCTTACATACTCGGCACACAGGATTACGCCGACACCGCGAATTCGGACATCGTTGTGATTACCGCCGGCATCCCGCGCAAGCCAGGCATGAGCCGCGACGATCTGCTCAATACCAACCACAAGATCATGAAAGATGTGGTGGGCAAAGCGGTGGAACACTCGCCCAACTGCATTTTGATTGTGGTATCGAATCCCTTAGACGCGATGGCTCAAGCAGCTTACAAGATGAGCGGTTTTTCGCGGAACCGCGTGATTGGGATGGCCGGGGTGCTGGATTCAGCCCGCTTCCGCGCGTTTATCGCATTGGAACTCAATGTAAGCGTGGAGAACGTTACCGCATTTGTACTCGGTGGGCACGGCGACACCATGGTTCCCTTGCCCCGGTACTCGACCGTGGCTGGAATTCCAATTACCGAACTGATGGACAAAGCCGCGCTGGAGCGGTTGGTTCAGCGCACCCGCGATGGTGGGGCAGAGATCGTGAAATATCTGAAGACCGGCTCAGCCTACTACGCACCTTCCGCGGCGGTGACCGAGATGGTTGAGGCGATCCTTAAGGATAAGAAAAAAATTCTGCCCTGCGCCGCTTATCTCGAGGGAGAGTACGGGATTCGTGGACTCTTTGTCGGTGTGCCGGTGAAATTGGGCGCCAAGGGGATCGAGCAGATTATCGAAATCAAGCTCACTACGGAGGAGAAGGCGGCGTTGGATAGGAGCGCAGCGGCGGTGAAGGAGCTGGTAGCGGTGATCGGAGTCTGAAAACCTAAATCAAACCGAATCTCAGAAACCGGGGTCTTAAAAAGATAGATATCAGTTCCAGGTTCCCAGTTCTCAGTGAATTACACGCGCTCTATAGTGACTGATTTCACCAGCAGATCTTTTAGGGGTTTGTCTTGCTTGTTGCGCGGGGCAGCAACGATCTTTTCAACCACATCTTTTCCTTCCACTAATTCCCCAAAAATTGTGTGCTTGCCGGTGAGCCACTCCGTGGGAGCAATTGTGATGAAAAACTGGGAGCCATTGGTGTTGGGGCCGGCATTGGCCATGGCCAGTTTTCCTGGTTTATCGAACTTGTGCGGCGAACCTTTGGTTTCGTCCTCGAACTGGTAGCCGGGGCCACCAAAGCCAGTTCCTGCTGGATCGCCTCCCTGGATCATGAAATTGGGGATCACGCGGTGAAAGATTGTGCCGTCATACAAATGGTCTTTGCTGTTTTTGCGGCTGACGGGATGCGTCCACTCGCGCTTGCCTTCGGCGAGTTCGACAAAGTTGGCGACTGTCTTGGGCGCTTCTTTTTCAAAAAGACGACAGACGATGGTTCCTTCGGAAGTATTGAAGATAGCGTACGAACCAGGTTGACGGGCCATACGAGTCCTTTCTTGCTTAGTTATTATTGCGGAGCAGTTTGTGGTGGCGTCACGGTTTTGGGCGCGACCTTCTTTGTAATTTTCCGCGATACGGGCGACTTCGGCGGATTGGCTCCGCCTCGCAGAATTGTGATGTGGACGATTTTCACGGGGCGAAATGGGCGGTCATTTGCGTCTTTTCCCATGCGAGCAATTTGCTTAACCAGCACCACGGTGGGTTCGTCGCACTGGCCGAAGATGGTGTAATTGCCGTTCAAAGAGGGATAGGCCACTTCAGTGATAAAAAACTGCGATCCGTTAGTGTCTGGACCGGCATTGGCGTAAGCGAGGCGTCCCGGACGGTCGAATGTGAGGTCGGGCGAAGTTTCATTCTTGAACGCGTATCCGGGGTCGCCAGTTCCATTACCCGCGGGATCTCCACCTTGAATCATGAAATTGGGTATCACGCGATGGAAAATGGTGCCATCGTACAAGGGAACGCCGTGTTTCTTCTGATGTGATATAGGGCTGGTCCAGTCTTTTTTGCCTTCCGACAAATCGATAAAGTTTTGCACTCCAATCGGAGCCTTGTCGGTAAACAATTTGCAATTCAGTTTCCCGGCGGTGGTCTCTATGCGGGCTGACACGTCAGCGGCAGATTTTGCCGCAGGCGCCTTCGGGGACCGTTTTGCCGCAGGCGGCTTGGTTTGTGACCACAGAGGTACGGCGACTAGACACAGCAAGATAGTCATAAGATTGAGGTTGCGCATGGAAGCTCCTGAGTAATTATGCTCGACCAGCCGAAGATTGTGCTTGCGGCGACAAAACCGGTTTTCAATTTTACGCTAAACCAAGATTTATTTGGTATTGGCGGACGTTTGCATCTGATGGCTGACTTTTTCCACGTCGCGGAACACACGCAACAGATTGCCCCCCAAAATTTTTCGGATATCGGCGACGCTGTAGCCGCGATCCAGTAACGCCTGGGTGATTTTTGCCAGGTCGGCGGCGGAATCGATGCCTTCGGGAGTGGCTCCACTGACGCCATCGAAGTCGGAGCCTAATCCTACGTGGTCGACGCCTGCAACCTGGGCGATGTGATCAAACTGGTCGATGAGCGACTTGAACGGCGGACGTGGAATCTTTGCCGCCCACGCTCGCTGCACCTGATCGTATTCGGCGTAAGAGACCGGTTTGCCCTGGGCCTTGCGTTCCGCCACAAAGGCATCCACAGCGGCATCGCGATCCTTCTTTTGCGCGTCAGCGGCCTTGCGATAATTCTCGTCGACGAATGCGGAGTAGAAGTTGACCATAACGACTCCGTTATTCTTAGTTACGGCGCGCAGCATGTCGTCCGTCATGTTCCGAGGATGGTCACTTAAAGCGCGGGCGCAGGAATGCGACGCGATCACAGGAGCGCGGCTAACGGCTACAGCATCGTAAAAGGTCTTATCGGAGACGTGGGAGATGTCCACCATCATGCCCAGCCGGTTCATCTCCAACACCACCTGCTTGCCGAAATCGGTCAGGCCATTGTGATGTTCGATCTTGGGGTCGGTGACATCGCCCGACGAGTCGGCCCACTCGTTGGTGTTGGACCAAGTCAGCGTCATGTAGCGCACACCAAGGCGATAGAAATTGTCCAGGAGATGTAAGTCGTTTTCGATGGCATGCCCGCCTTCAATACCCATGAGTGCAGCCAGTTTTTTCTGTTGATGGGCACGCTCGATATCGGCCACGCTGAAGGCCATCATCATGCGATCAGGATGACGGTCTGCCTGCTGGTATACCGAATCGATAAGATCCAAAGCGCGGTGAGCGAATTGGCCTTTGAATGAGGGTTCGACCCAGATGGAGAAAAATTCTGCGCCGAGATTGCCGGCACGAGCTTTGGCAAGAGTGACATGTCCCACATCTTTCGGATCGCTGTTGCCAATATCGAAATTCTCATCCAAAAAGCGCTGAGGTGTATCGGCATGAGTATCCACGACAATCGACGAGTTGTGGATGGCAAGAGCGCGGGCGCTGACTTGAGGTGGGGCGCTGCTCTGGCCGGCAGCACTCAGGGTTGAGACCAAAAAGGTCCCGACAAGGAACAATTTTGCGGGCATGAGGATGTTCAGGCGATGCAAGGGATGGATTGTATACGGTAACGCCTGGTCAAGAAACTACTGAGAATTTCCGCCGGCGGCAGCGCCGGATATAACTTCGGTTTCGGCCTGCTCTGGAGACTCACCGGCCAGCATTCGGGACTCTCGCCAATCAGTGTAGCGGTCGGAAACCATCACGTGAAATACCCACTGACGGCGCTCTTCTTCTGGTTCGATCAAACCCAGATTCTTGAGCGGGAGCATGTATTGCTGCATCCACTTAATCTGCTGCCGGCTCATACCGCGGCGTTGGATGTCGACCGTGACACCCGCCAGATGGGACGACGCAGTCTCGCCTACTTCGGGTGCCGCATTGCGGTTGTGGCGTCTGAGCTTCTTTTGGATCTTCACTGTGCGCACTGCGGAATTCACCTGGATCTGGTTACGAAATTCTTTGTAGTAAGCCTGACTCAGGTCCTCCAAAAACTCGCGCGTCCAGGGTCGGCAATAGCGCCGATCGGGATCCAGTCGCGGGTCGAATCGCAAAAACTGATTGGAAAAAATGGGAACCAGATCTTCCCTAGCCTTCAAGTTCTGGAGTTCGTCATCATCCTGGATGCGCGGCAATTCCAGGCGGTCAATTTCTTCATTCTGGCGCAACAGGGAATCACGGGATGGGCGGAAAAGAGGATTCCAGCGCAGGCGGCGCAGGTGGGCCCGACGAATACCAGTTTTTTGCTGACGCCGAACCAAATTGTGATGCAAGCCGAAAGCTTCACCGCATACCGCCATGGTAAGCAGCATCAGAAGAACAGCGTTTCGTCGTGTCTTCATATCCACCAAATGGCCTCGAATCTGATCTCGCCTAATGTTGAAGGATGCGATTATTGTAGCCCGCTATTGCACTAAAACAAGAGCACATTCGAAATGCAACCGTTACGCAGGAGTTCACAAATAGGTTACCCCTGGTTACTTCAATCCCCCGAAACGCGCGCCCATAGCGGCTTACACGTAATGTCAACAACAAGATGCAATCCAGCAACAAACAGTTTTCTGGGGCTTTGGTAATCTGGCCGGGATGACCGCGCGAGGCTACGACGTCTCGCAGCCGCGATCACTTCCTAAACAGATCACCCAGAGCCTGTTTCATAACATCGCCTCCGACCTCTGCAATGGATCGGGTAAGAGGAATATCCTTGGGGCACACTTCAACGCAATTCTGGGCATAACCGCACTCGTGGATACCGCCGTCACCCATTAGAGCCGCCAATCGCTCGCGCTTAAGAGCCTCCCCGGTGGGATGCGTATTGAAAAGCCGTACTTGAGAAATGGCAGCGGCGCCTACGAAACCAGTACTGTCGTTGAATTGAGGACAAGCCTCCATACAGCAGCAACACGAAATACAGCGGGAGAGAGGATAGGCGGCTTCCTGATCCTCCATCGACAGGCGTGGACCGGCACCCAGATCATAGGTACCGTCAATTGGCACCCATGCCTTCACAGCCTTCAAATTCTCAAACAAGACGCTTCGATCCACCGCGAGGTCTCGAACAATGGGAAACTTGGAGAAGGGTTCGAGGCGGATGGGCTGGTCAAGCTGGTCGACTAGGGCGGAGCACGCCATCCGGGCACGGCCATTGATTAACATGGCGCAGGAGCCGCAGACTTCCTCCAGGCAGTTGGAATCATAAGTGATGGGTGTAGTCGGCTTGCCTTGTCGCGTGACCGGATTGGTGGCGATTTCCATCAGTGAGGAGATCACGTTCATGCCCGGCTTCCACGGAAGTTCGAATTCCTCCCAGTGAGGCTTGGCTTCGGGGGTGGCCTGTCGCTTGATCTTGAAATGAACTTTTTTCTTGTTATCCGCCATGGCTTTCTTTATCAGTTCGACATTCAATGTGAAACCTTGTCGTGACTCAGTACTTCCGTGGACGCGGCGGGATCAACGAAATATCCACCGGCTCGAATTCAAAACGCGGTTCATCCGCGTCAGCGGCGAAGTATGCCTTGGTCGTCTTCAGCCAGTTTTTGTCATCGCGATCAGGAAAATCCGGCTTGTAGTGCGCTCCTCGGGATTCATCACGGATAGCTGCACCTTGTGCGATCACGCGGGCCAATTGCAACATGTTGTAAAGCTGGCGCGCAAACACGATGGTGGTATTCGCCCACTGCGAACGGTCACTGAGATTGATATTCTGGAAACGTTCCAGCAGTTCGCAAAGCTTGGAGTCGGCCGCCTGCAGATTTTTGTTGTAACGGATGACAGTACAATTCCGGGTCATTAACTCGCCCAGTTCACGCCAGAGCAGGAATGGATTCTCCTTCCCCTCCGATTTCATCATTCGCGCATTCAGTTCCTGCTGCCGCTTGCGTTCGGCGTCAAAATAACCGTTGGACGCCATCGACTTTTGATTGCGCGCGTATTGCATGGCTGCCGGTCCGGCAACGAATCCGCCAAAAATACACGACACCAGCGAATTCGCGCCTAGACGATTAGCGCCATGGTATTGATACTCGCACTCGCCAGCGGCGTAGATGCCCGGAATATTCGTGGCCTGCGACAAATCTACCCATAACCCTCCCATGGTGTAATGCATGCCGGGGAAAATCTTCATGGGAGTATCGCGCGGATCATCGCCCACGAACTTCTGGTAGATTTCCAAAATTCCTTCCAGCTTACGGTCAAGCACTTTACGGTCGATGTGCGTCAGGTCAAGATAGACCATGGGCTTGCCATCAATTCCCAGTTGGTGTTCGTACACCACTTTGTGGATGGCGCGGGTGGCAACGTCTCGCGGGACCAGGTTGCCATATTTTGGATACCAATCTTCGAGAAAGTACCAGCGCTCGCTTTCTGGAATAGTTTTTGGATCGCGATTGTCACCCGCCGTCTTCGGAACCCAAACGCGCCCGCCTTCACCGCGCGCGGATTCCGACATGAGCCGCAATTTGTCTTCGCCGGGAATTGAGGTGGGATGTACCTGGATGAACTCGCCATTGGCGTAATAGCAACCCTGCTGGTAAAGGGCCGATTGCGCCGATCCCGTGCACACTACCGAGTTCGTGGATTTGCCGAAGATCGCGCCAATACCACCGGTGGCGATAATGATCGAGTCGGCAGGAAAGACGCGAACTTCCATGGAGCGCAAATCCATGGCGCAGATGCCCCGGCAGACGCGGTTGCCGTCAACCACTGCGGAGAGGAATTCCCAATGCTCGTACTTGGTGATTTTGCCTTCCGATTCGTATCGGCGCACTTGCTCATCGAGCGCATACAGGAGTTGTTGCCCGGTGGTAGCGCCGGCAAATGCGGTGCGATTGTAGAGGGTTCCGCCGAAACGCCGGAAGTCCAGCAACCCTTCGGGCGTGCGGTTGAAAGTAACGCCCATGCGGTCGAGCAGATCGATGATGGCAGGGGCGGCGTCGCACATGGCCTTCACCGGAGGTTGGTTGGCCAGAAAGTCGCCACCGTAAACGGTGTCGTCAAAGTGCTGCCAGGTGGAATCGCCTTCCCCCTTTAGATTTTTAGCTGCATTGATGCCGCCCTGAGCACAAACCGAGTGCGAACGCTTCACCGGGACAATCGAAAACAGTTCGACCTGTCCGCCCATTTCCGCGATCTTGATTGCGGCAGAGAGTCCCGCGAGTCCGCCACCGATTACTATGATTTTCGGATTTGCTGCCATCTCTCCTCGAATTTCAATGTGTACGGGTGATGCGTGGAACTTACCGCATCACAAAAGATTTTGGTCCGGAGTCAAATGGTTCCAGCGGCTGAAGCGGCGTTTTCAGAAACGCGCGCATGGTGACTGCTCCCACCAGAACAAAGAGCAAACCAATCGCAAAACAGACGTAACCAAATCGGCGTCGAGCGCGATCGCCGGTAGTGATACCCCACTTGGCCGCGAACAACCACAACCCATATGCGAAGTGCCACGAGGCGCAAAGAATTCCCACGGCGTAGAAGGCCACTGCCCACGGATGTTGAAATTCCAACTGCACTTTACCGAAGGCGGAAGCGGGATGTGTCAACAAGTGGACGCCGCTGAAGCGCAGATGCCAGGTATGCCAGGCCATATAGAAAAAGGCGATGGCGCCGGTCCAACGCTGAGCGGTATACATCCAGTTGCCCGTCCAAGGGTAGTCCCCGACGTTGGAATCTCCGCGATACCAGATATAGAAGCCGTAAAGGGAGTGATACAGAATGGGAAGCCAGATCCCAAAGAGTTCGAGTCCTACGACGAAAGGGAATCCAGTCAGCAGCTCAACTTGTTTCGTATACGCGCCAGGACCTCTAGTGGCGAAGGCGTTGGAAACAAAATGTTCGATCAGAAAGAATCCAATAGGAATAATTCCGCTAAGCGAGTGCAGGCGGCGAAGTAAAAATGAGTAGCCCTTGCCAGCTCGTAAGGGAGCCACTCTGTGAGCCGCAGAGATGGGTCGAGGACTCGTCGTGGAAGCCACGAAACTCCTTGTGAGTTTAGAAGTGAGACCAGAACCTTTTATTATGTTGTTGCGGGAGAAGTGAAGTCAAGGAAGGCACGGTAATGGTTCAGAGTGACTATCTGTCTATGTTGAGGATTTTAGTCCCAGTTTTACGTTCTCGGTTCTCAGTTCTTTGCGCAAACTGGCTACCTTTGATCGATTGACCATGAAATAAATTTTCGGAAGGCTTCACCCCGGTGGCTGTACCTGGCTTTTTCTTCCGGAGTCAGCTCAGCGAAGGTTTTTTTAATCCGAGGAGAATAAAACAACGGATCATAGCCGAAGCCGTTCGAGCCGCGTGGTCGATCCAGAATCATACCTTCTGCTTGTCCTCGAAATACGGCCAGAATTTCGCCATCGCGGGCGGCGGCGATCACGCATACGAAATGTCCGGCCCGATTTTCTGGCGGAACTTTCTTCAGTTCGCGGAGCAGGCGCGCGTTGTTGGCTTGGTCATCGGTATTATTCGAAAGCAAATGGGGTTGTTCGGCGGCGTAACGTGCGGAATGCACGCCGGGTGCGCCACCGAGCGCATCCACTTCGAGGCCTGAATCGTCGGCCAGGACAATTTCACCCGCAGCATGGCGGCTGTAGTGTTCAGCTTTTTTGCGGGCATTTGCCTCAAAAGTATCGCCGTCCTCTTTCACTTCGGGAAGGGAAGCGTAGTTTGCCAGCAAGGCGATCTCGATGCCGTGAGGCGCCGCGGCGCCGGCAAAATCGCGCAGCTTGCCCTGATTCGAAGTGGCGATCAAGATGCGCTGCATTAGTTCACAACTTTCATCGATTCAAGGCTAATCTTTTCCGTGAAAACACGGTTGTCGCCAAAACCAACAAAAGTGCCACTCCCGAAATAACTCCTGCCAACGTCCGATCCCAGGTTCGGACGAACCTGATCTCCACGCGATTTTGTCCGGCGTCGACCGGAATGATCATTTGTCCGGTGAGCTCCTGGGTTTCCGCTGAGGTGGCGCGGCCGTTGACCTGCGCTGCCCACGCGGGATAGTTGAAAAGACGCAGAACGAGTTTTTCCGGTTCCTGTAGATCAGCGGTGAAAATCTTCAACTCCGGGTCCCACCGTTTTACATGAATTTGCGCTGCCGCGCTGCCTGCGATCGTGACGTGGGGAGCATCCTGTTTGACTTCAGAGGCGTCGGCGCCGGCAGGGACGTACTCGTCGACGCCTTCGTATCCCGAACCCTGTTGCTGATTGTCCAGCATCTCTTCGATGTCCGCAGCGGTATCCCACCAAGGGGGCTGGATTCGCTGCCAGGCGAACGCTATGACTGCCAACAGGACAACACTGACCAGCAACCGGGTCCACCAACGCCGGAAAGCGGTGGTCAGCAGCAATGCGAATACGACGTTCAGGCACAACAACCAGCGCCAGGGAAGCTGTACGAAACGGAGTTTAGGGAGATGATTCCAAGCTGGCGCCGTCAGCGAGAACATGAGAAGCGTAGCCGCAGCTCCCCAAGCAACGAGCATCCACCAAATTGGCGAAAGACGCTGCCTGCGGCGAGCAAAGAATGTGGCCACGGCAAGCGCAATGATTTCGGCGGCGGCCACCAAAGAAACTAGGAGGTTGAACCGATCGTGATCGGCATCATTGATAGTGGTAAAAAGAAAGTTGTCTTGTGGACGCACGCCGGGCGCGAGCACCTGGAAAATGTTCACCCATCTTTCTTCATATGCTGCCGGGAAAATGTAGAAAGTAGCCAGCGCCGCTCCCAGCACCACCGCCACACCGCCATAAAGCAGAATTCGCCGGGAACGACGGGTAATTGCCACCACGACCACGAGCAGCGCCACGGAATAGTTCACCATCACCGCGGATGGCGCATTGGTCAACCACGCGGCGGCAATGATCAGCGCGAGTGGAATGATTGCTCTTCGGCCGCGCTCCTCCAACTGAAGGACATACAGAAGAAGCAAAGGCAACAGCGCTCCGGCGAGCAACTCGGCAAAAGCGCTGCGCCAATAAACGATGACGATGTAGTAGGGATTGGCAGCGTAGAGAGCGGCGGCAAAAATAGCATCCCTTCGATTTAGCCAGCGTCGCGCCAGCAGGAACATCGAGCAGCCAGATAAGGTAAGCGCTACCCAGATATAGGCACTGGGTACGGCCTTCCACGGCAAGAGCGCCCCCAGAGCAGCTCCTAACATCCACGAAGCCGGAGGATAGAAAATGAAGCGCGCTTCGCCATACCCGTAGTGCGCCAGCGCGGCCCATCGGGGATAGGCGATGCCGTGCTTCCATTGACTGAGCACTTCCATCCAGGAGTTGACGTGGAACTCGAAATCGTGGCCCGATGGATTTCCCCGGAAGGCAAATGGCAGAACAACGGCGAAAGCCACAGCCATAATGACTAGAAGCGGCGAAGGAAAAAGCGAGTTTGCTGTGAGTTGGACGGGACAGGAAGAAAGACTATCTGCAATCCCGTCATACTTCACAGGTTTTGCCCGGGTTGAAATACTCCTCCTCCACTGTCGCGCGCCAAAAAAAATGTTTACACCGCCACCGGCAGGACCGGGGCAGGAAAGATTGTTGCCCAATCGAGACAAATGGGCAATCGGAGAGGTTAAAGCACGCTTAGAAGCGTGCACCACTCGACGAGCGGGAAAGAACTTACCGTAAGGCGAAGTCTACGAGGTCACTTGTTCAGAAGTGCGTTGCTGGCGCAGTTCATTCAGAAATTCTTCCTGAGTAAGGAACTCATGATTGCGTAGAAGTGCGAGCAAGGAATCGTGAGTTCCGTAGGTTATTGCGGCTCCCGAATGGTCGTGATCTTCTCTCGCCTTAAGGGCTCGTGGAGCGACTAGCAGTTCGGGACACGTGCCCGGGCGGCTGGTCAGGAAATCTATGAAATTTCCAACCGCATCGCGCTGTTCGGCGGTTCGCGACGCAAACTCAATTCCCATGCCGAATTCGGGATGCATCACGCGAACCGTGCCATCCGCTTTAACTTCGATGTCTCCAGCTTTCAGGCAGAGAACAATTCCGGCTCGTTCCGGGAAGGGTGAATCGGTTTCAACATAACATCCGCCCAGGCTAAGATCGGTCAACTTACAATCCGAAACCGGTTCAGGATCTTCGGGCGGGAGTTGGGGCGAGTTTGCGGTTACCCATGTTTTCAGGCTAGCGCGCAGTTTTTCGGGGAGATCCACAAAGCGTACCCCGGACTGACCATTCGGGTTCGCCCAGGCTACCTCGCCTCGGGGCTCGACTTCGGTATCGGTATTGGGGAGAACGAAATGCGCGGTCATGAAAGCTGAGGGATAGAGGGGTTGGGCAGTCAAGATGTCCATGCCGTCTTCACTCAAATCCAACAAGATGCCTTCCATCTGCGCTCCGTTTTGCACCTGGACCTCAACCGGCACTTGTACGGGAACCCGGAAAGCGCGGCGACGTTCGCGCTTGAGTAAAGCTGTGGCAGCGCGAAGGCTGGCCTGAGCTTGCGGAACAGAAATCGGCTTGTAGAGAACGAAATTTGCGCCGGCGCCAAACACACTGCGTACTTTTGTCTTGTCGCTTAGGAGGGCTACGGTGACAACCGTGTTTCCTGAAGAGGCCTGGGAGGCGTTCTGTAGAACCAGCGCGGCACTGTGGGGATCGTCGTAATCGACGATCACCGCGTCAAACTTCTGCTCGGTGACGCGGCAAATCGCATCCAGATAACCGCAGCACTGCACTCCGAGCCCAAATTCGCACAGAACTGAACCAAGGAGTGCTGAGGTTTCATCGTCTTTGGAAACCAACAATGCCTGCATGTCATATGCCATGGCTATGGGGGCCAGCTTGGTTGGGGAGATCAGGGCCAACGCGGAGCGCGCACGGGCTTAGCGGGGGCACCCTGACTGGTCGAGCTTGCGGCCGCCGCCTTTGCGGCCGTAGCGCTGGGTTGGACGACATCATCATCCACCTCAGCGAGAATGGCGCTGTCGTCATCGTCGTTCTCGGTCAACAGAGGGGCGACTTCCCGCAGCTTTTCCGCTGCCTGTTGCAGCATTTCGATCTGTTTCGCTAGCTGCGCATACCTGGCTTGCTTTCGGCGCAGGACCTCGTGAATGTCTTTCATACACCCCCCCTCTTGGCGAATTTAAAGAGCATAGTAAGGACCGTCAACGCTAAACTGTGTTGGTTATGTTACGGGCGTAACTTCGGTCCTGCAGAGGTGACGCCCGACAGCGCGAAACCACCGGATGTTCGAAGAAAACGAAAGGCCCCGCTTCGGGGGCCTTGATGAGAAAGGTTGTCGAATTTAGATGAAGCGACTAATCGAACTTGAGCTTACGGCGAACCAATCCGGCTATACCCACCAAACCCGTTCCGAGCAAACCAAGAGTCCCCGGTTCAGGCACAGCAATGCTCGTGTCGCCGACGGCAATCTCGGTGGAGTCGCTTAAAAATCCATTACCCGTGTTTATGATCAGCTGCGCGGGCACGCGGCTCCCGAACACGGCATTCGATTGGAAATCGCGGCTAGTCTGGGCGCCGATTCTGAAGGACCCCGTCCCCTGGTTATAAACGGTGGTCAACCCCACAGCATCAAGACTATCCACAGCATTTAGGTTTGAACCGGTCACGATAGCATGGGTGCCGATGAGGTTGCCAACGCGATTCGTAAAATTCACGCTGCTGGCAAAAGCTGCTATTGGCCAGGCTAGAGCTAACAAAGCCAACAACATTCGCCTCATTACACTTCCTCCGATACTGTTCCAACCCAAATCCTCCAACTCGCTCCTCGAACTCGCCACATTGGGGGACACTGCCGTCCTTCTAACGTGCATGTCTACTTCCAAAGTAGAAGCACTTTAATGTGATTGAATTGAAGCAGGTTACGTTATGTCCTACGACTGAACGAAGCTGCGGAGTGCAAACACCTGCATAGTTTCATAAATGCATTGCGTCGAACACTCACGATACCTGAATTCAACGAGAGAAGTGTTGCACAACCGAGTACCCTGAATTTGAAAGTCGCCGCTCCCGTAAAAGCCAAGAGCATAGCCGCTTTGTGCCAGGAAGCTGGCACGAAGGTGGAATTTACATTGTCTAGGGCGGGACGTATCTTCGGGGTGAGCAGTTCTGGGGGAGGGCTGTTCGGGCGTCCCTGATTCGAAAGAGTCAGGGACGCTTCTCATTTCTGGCGCACACGAAACCCAAACTTCATTTCCTTCACACAGCAAGCCTTAGGAAACGCGCTCTACAGCAGAGGCGAAGCTGTCGCCCGAAGCGCTTTCTGTTGGCAGAATCGCGACTACAGACGTGCCGCCTTTGCCGGAGTTAATCTGCAACCGCCCTCCGAGTTGGCGCACTCTCTCGTGCATCCCTTGAATTCCGACTCCACGCTTCATCGATCCGGAATTACGCTGCTTCTGGACTGAAATCCCTTTGCCTTGATCGTGCACTTCCAGTCTTACTTGGCGCCGCGTGCGGCTAATACTGATGCTGGCTGTTGGACTTCCGGAATGGCGATGAATGTTAGTGAGAGATTCCTGCACAATGCGAAAAATAGCGGTCTCGCATTCCGAGGACAGCCGTCCCAAGTTGGCATCCAGATCCAGATTGACGCGGATCTTGCTCCGTTCCGCAAATCCTTCCACGTACCAGCGAACCGCAGAAGGAAGCCCCGCCTCGTCGAGCAGGGGCGGGTGCAGCAGATGAGAGATGGTGCGCAGTTCCCTGGACAATTCTTTCACCAAGTCAAGGCTCTCACTGCAAGTCTTCAGCGCTTGCGGGCTGAGCTGCTTAGCCTCACGTTGGATGGACGCAAGATTCATATCCAAGGCAACTAAGGTCTGTCCCGCACTGTCGTGCAGTTCGCGGGCAATGCGCCGACGTTCGTCGTCCTGCATCTGTAGCAACCGGCCGGAGATGGTGCGTAGACCTTCCTCAGCTCGCTTACGTTCTGTGATATCGCTGTTCACTTCCAGAAAGCCCAACGGCTTGCCTTCGGGACTCCACCACATGGACCAGCGGCTGGCAACGGTTATTCGGCTGCCGTCACGTTTAGAGTGGGTAAGTTCTCCTTGCCATTGGCCATCGCGCAGCAGTTGCGCTTTGATCTCTTCGAACGGTTGCGGGAACTCAGTTCGTAGGATTTGATGCGGGGTTTTCTGTAGGACCTCAGCGCGACCCCAGCCGTAGAGCCGTTCCGCTCCCTGGTTCCAGTACGTGATTTTGTCGTCCAACGTGCGCACGAAGATTGCATCGTTCGCCAGGTTCAGAAGATCCGCCTGTGCCGATACCTCCTCAGTTCTGCGTTGGAGTTCAGCAGTGCGCTGTTGAACCCGGGCCTCTAACTCCTCGTGCGCATTGCGCAAAGCTTCGGCTATTTGTTTGCGCTCAGTGATGTCCAGGACGACGCCGAAGAGGCGCGTGTCGCCTTCGGTAAATCTGCGTCCTTTGCAGTAAAACCAACGAAGCCCGCGTTGTGGATCCTGATAGCGATATTCGAATTCCATGGAGCCGGTCTTCAGGCTCTCCTGCATCGCCGCCTGAACTTTCGGCATATCTTCGGCCAAAACCCGAGACTTCCACGTTTGGACGTGGTCAGGGTCGCTGGCTTCGGTTCCAAACATGTGGTGCAGTTCGCTGGACAATGAAGTGTTTTTGCCGTCCGAATCCCATTCCCAGGTGCCGATTTGTGCTGCGACTTGCGCCAGGCGGAACCGATTTTCATTCTTTTCCATGGTCCGGCGTGCCAGGACGTGATCGGTGACCTCTACCGCATGCACAAAAATTGCTTCGACTGCTCCGGCGGCGTTTCGAACCGGCTGATAAATGAAATTGAAGAAAGCCTCTTCCGGAAGGCCGGAGGCAACGCGATCGAGTTTGACCTTCATTTCCGTGCCCACGAATGGCACACCGCTACGGTAGACCTGATCCAGGAGGTCGAAAAAACCTTGGTCCTTTAGCTCGGGTAGGCTTTCGCGAACTGTTTTTCCCAGCAGATCCTTGTCAGATTTGCGGCCGACCGCACGGACATAAGCTGGATTCACAAAGCTCCAGCGCTGCTCGGGTCCACTCATAATGCCGATAGCGGCAGGGAGTTGCATGAAAAGCTCGCGTAAATGGTTGCGCTCGGCCAGAAGTTCGAGCTCGCCGGGCTGAGCGGCGATACCCGTCGTATTCTCCGAGAGCGCGGAGTATGCGTTCGCAGAAATCCCGTCGCCGTTATTTCCGGTTTGAGAAATGAAAGGCGAGCGGTTGTGGATAATGGCCTCAACTGCTGGAAGCAAGTCGCGGGAGACCTCGGATTTTGACACGTAGCCTCGCGCGCCGGCGTCCAGAGCGGTTTGCAGCATCTCTGAAACATTGTGCTGGCTTAATATCAGAATCTTGGATTGGGGAACTTCCTTGTGAATCAAGCGGGCAGCTTCGAAACCGTTAAGATGAGGCATGCTGATGTCCAGCACCACCACATCAGGCTTGAGTTCTTTGGCTTTTTTGACAGCGTCCCGCCCGTCCACCGCTTCGCCGCAGACGTCCCACTCTTTACGGGAGGTTAGAAGAGAACGAACACCTCGCCTGACCACCTCGTGATCGTCGGCGATAAGGATCCGGACAGAGTTCATTTGGTTTCCCCATCCAGACGTCGGCGCAGGCGGATGCGGCTGCGGGATGTTGCAGTCTCCAGGCAAGCTCACGTTATAAGACGAACACCTTACTATTTAGCCTGACTATCGAAGATGAACCAGCTCACCTCATTATGACCATACAGCTTTTAATGTAGGAGCACTTCGGGGGTACCTGTACCTGCACAGCCAGTTACTTCAATGGCGGGGGTTCAGGCTCAGCCGAACCGTCTGCGCGCGCATCGGAAGCGCCGTAGTTTACATTTGAATGCGAGTCATGCAGCACTGCCTGGCCCCGGCCCATGGCCGACGAATATTCTCGCCGCACCTCGAGCTGATGCCCCATCCCCGACAATTGCTGAAGAGTTTCTGATTTCACGCGGGATTCGATCAAGATGTTGCAACCACGCCGCGAGCTCACCGTGAAGCGAGGCGCCTCGAGGGCCGCTTGTATGTTCATCCCGTAGTCCACAACATTCGACACAAACTGGGCATGAGCCAGCGGCTGATTCGGTCCTCCCATAATTCCGAATCCGATATGCTGACTGCCGCGCTCCATAAAAGCCGGAATGATAGTGTGGAAGGGACGCTTATGAGGCGCTAGAACATTCGGGTAGGAAGGATCGAGAGAAAAAAGCGCACCCCGGTTCTGCAACGAAAATCCCATTCCGCGAACGGTTATGCCAGATCCGAACGCGGCGTAATTACTCTGAATCAATGAAACGATGTTGCCTTCGCGATCGACAACGGAAAGATACGTAGTGTCACTTGATGGAGGCTCACCGGCAGCGACATCGCAGGCAGCTTTATTTGGATTAATAAGTTTGGCGCGCTCCTTCGCATAGCTCTGGGAAAGCAATCCTTTGACCGGAACCTTGTCAGAACGAGGATCAGCGTTGTAGCGATAAAGATCGGCGTAGGCCAATTTCATCGCCTCGATCTTTTTGTGCAATTCGGTGACGCTGAGCGGGCCTTCGGAAGACGCCAGCGACGTTTGCATGATGTTCAGCATCTCGAGTGCGGCCATGCCTTGTCCGTTGGGAGGGAGTTCGTATATCGTCCAATCGCGATAGGTGATGGAAATCGGTTCCACCCACTCAGGGGCAAACTCAGCCAGATCTGCCTCCGACATCTTTCCCCCAAGGGTCTGTGACGTGCGGAGGATGGCTTGGGCAATCTCTCCACGGTAGAAAGAATTTGCGCCTTGTTGGGCAATCAGTCGCAGTGCCTTTGCCAGATCAGGATTCTGGAAAATTTCGCCAACGGCCGGAGGCTTATCGTTGTGCAGAAACACACGACGGCTTTCAGCGTCCCGAAGCAAATCTTCGACTGAATCTTCCCAGTACCCGTGAATCAATTCAGGGACGGGATACCCCTCGTCGGCGTAGAAAATCGCAGTCTGAAAAATATCCTTCCAGGGGAGACGTCCAAAGCGTTCGTGCAATGTGTTCCAGCCCGCAACCGCGCCGGGCACAGTGACAGTATCAATACCCGACTGCGGCATTGACGTCGCGCCTATGGCCTTGAGGTGGCTGATCGTGAGGCCCTGGGGCGCCCATCCGCTGGCGTTCAAACCGTACAGCTTGCCGGTCTTGGCGTCCCAGTAGAGGGCGAATAAATCTCCGCCAATCCCATTCATCATGGGTTCGGTGACGCCCAGCACGGCGTTGGCGGCGATGGCTGCGTCCGCGGCGGAGCCACCGCGAGCCAGAATCTGTGCACCCGCTTGCGACGCTTGCACATGACTGGTCGCGACGATTCCGTAGCGCGTGACCACCATGGACCGCGCGTGAGAACGGTCCTGGGCGAAAGCAGCGGGAATGAGGAGAACAACGGCTAGGGCGAGTCGTGTCGCGAAGGGCATGGTTCACCTGGGCGAAAGAGCGCATTCTGCTGGGCCAGAGAGATGGTGTCAAGTTCTGCTTCTCAGTGTGTTGAGCGCAAGACAGAATACATTGACGGCTCTAGCAGTCAGAACTAACATGCCGCGCAGTATAAGGAGGTAGCTTATGTCGCTAGTCGGAAAATGTGCGCTGATCACTGGCAGTTCTCGTGGCATCGGAAGAGGGATCGCATTGAAGTTGGCGGAACAAGGAGCCAAGATCGCGGTTCATTACTATCAGAACGAAGCCGCCGCTAAAGCTACTTTAGCCAAAATCCGCGAGCGTGGTTCCGACGGTTTTGTGGTGCAAGGGGACGTGTGCCATCACGAAGAAGTGGGTCGAATCTTTCAGCAAGTCGAATCCGAGTTCGGCAAGCTCGATATTTTCGTGCACAATGCTCGCACGGAGGCCCCCACCTTTTATCAACCTGCCATGGAGATCACTCTCGATAAATGGGACACCGCGGTCGATTCTCAGGCCAAGGCATTTCTGGTTGGAGTTCGCGAAGCAGCCAGGTTGATGCCAGACCACGGCAGGGTCATCGCGATCACTTACGCACCAGGCGGAAAGTTTGGCAGCTGGCAGCCCTGGGTCGCGATGGGCGCCGCCAAGGCCGGCTTAGAAGTCCTCTGTCGTTATTTCGCGGTGGCATTGGCCAGCCGCGGAATTACGGTCAATGCGTTGAGTCCCGGCTGGATTGAAGACAGCGCGCTGAACAGCTTGCCGGAAGCGGTGCAGAACAGCGTCCGGAACTGGCATCAGGGCGGCTGGACACCAATGGGCCGCCTGGGAACTCCAGCTGACGTCGGGAACGCGGTAGCGCTGCTTTGCTCCGAAGATGCCGGTTGGATCACTCGCCAACTGATTGACGTGGATGGAGGCGCTTCGCTGATGGATGCACATCTCCCGCTTGATATTCAGCAGTCAACTCCGACGCGCGCCGAAGCTGCTTGAATTGAACTCAAGTTCGAGTGGCACTCTGATGCGTAATATTCGAAAACTATTGCAGGGGCCGCGAGCTTTGGCTTCCCCGGCCCTTTTTTCCCACTTTGGCGTCGATTCCCACCTAACCCTTGCTTGCAATCAGGCCTCCTGGTTTCCGCGGCTAGCATCTAATCTGGACAGTCGTCGAGAGGCGAAACAATGGCAAAGGAAAGTCCCAGAAATGGTGGGTTGGCCAATGGGTTTCAGGTTTTTGCGGCCACGGCGTCACGCCTGGTTGGGACAAAATGGGCTTTTGCTGCGGCGATCGCGCTGATTGTTGGCTGGGCGGTTGCCGGACCTTATTTTTATTACTCCGATACCTGGCAATTGGTTGTGAACACCGCGACCACCGTGGTTACGTTTCTAATCGTCTTTCTTATCCAGAACACACAGAATCGGGATGCTAAGGCAATCCATCTCAAGCTCGATGAAATCATCCGGTCTATTCATGTCGCGCACAATGAAATGATTGATATTGAGAAACTCTCGGACGAGGAACTAGAACGACTTTCCGCTGAGTACGAGCAGATCCGGAAAGAATGCGAAGCCAGAAGGTCGGAACAGAAGAGCGCTTAGCAAACCGCCAGGCGAAACTCTTTCCTAAGCGGCAGAGTCCGCCGTAGACAGTTGGTCTGGAATTTTCCGGCCTGCCTTCACGGCTGGTCTCACCTGTTCAAACGTGCACTGACGTGGTTTTTTCTCTGGACGCCAACGCAAAAACTTCGTACCGTGGCGGAAACGTGATCCCGAAAAATGATCGTAACTCACCTCGCACACCAGCTTGAGTTTCAGCGGCTGCCATTCGGAAGAACGCCTTGTGCTCCAGCGGCTCGGTCCGCCGGGCGCATGTCCGGTAAATCCGGGCCCACCAATTAACGGCTCAACAATTTTCTTTAGCTCAGTACGCTGTTCAGCGGTGAAGCTGGATGTGAAACCTACGTGATCCAGTAGCCCCTGATCGTTATAAAGACCCAGAAGAAGCGAACCTACTCCACCACCTTTTTCCGCATAACGAAAACCTCCAACTACGCAGTCAGCAGTGCGAATGCGTTTGATCTTCACCATGGCGGTGCGCTGTCCGGAGCGATAGGGCTCGTCCAAGCGCTTGGCAACGATTCCATCCAGCCCCAGTGTGCCGAGCTCGCGCATCCACTGCTCCGCCTGTTTACGATCCGTTGATGCCGGAGACAGGCGGACCGTTCCTTTGGCCGGAAAACGCCGAAACAATTGCACCAAATTCTGGCGCCGTTGTTTGAGTGGCAAATCTGTGAGCACTTTGCCCTTGCTATCCACCAGCAAGTCAAAGCCCATGAAAGTGGCGGGAGATTCAGCCGACAACTTACGAATGCGCGATTCAGCAGGATGAATACGCAACAGCAGATCGTCGAAGGATAGACGTCCCCCAGAAAAGATTACGATCTCGCCATCGAGCACAAACCGGTGTTCCGGCAAATCCGCCAATGCGGCGACCAGCTCGGGAAAATAGCGACCCAACGGCTGTCCCGCTTTCGATTGCAGCAGCACTTCTTTACCATTGCGGAAGGCAAGACAGCGAAAGCCGTCCCACTTGGGTTCGTAGAGCCAGTCTGCGTCGCGCGGAATTTCGTTGACGGACCTAGCTTCCGATGGCGGATAAGGCGGCTGAATCGGCAATTCGATGGAAGGGAAGGGCTGAACCAATTCTTCCGCGGGAATAGCACCGGCTTTCACTTTGGCTGTATTCTTCTTCTTCACGGGTCTAACTGTTCTAGTTTTCGGCATCGATTTTTTGATGCTGAATTTTACCCCTGTGGCTAGGTGACCAACATCACGCCCAGGGCAGGATACTGCATGTTTCCTTGGCATCCAGATTCGGTCGGCTATACTGTCTCGCCTCCCCCTAGACTTCGCCTTACTTGATCGAAAGGAGGAATGGCATGAAAACTATTCTTGTTGTTTGCCTGATCTGCATAAGCAGTTTGGTCGGGCGTGCGCAAGGTCCGGCAAAGAATTCAAGTCCGGACGTGGACAGGCTCATTGCATTGGAGAACGCATGGAATCAAGCGCAGCTGCACCACGATGGCAAGGCTCTGAAAGACTTGGTTTCCTCCTCTTTCGTCTACACCGACTATGACGGAACCGTGATGAACAAAGCACAGTTCATGGCAGATTTGCGCGATCCCAACTACCGCGCCACCTTGATCACAAATGACAACATGAGAGTCTTTCCCTATGAGAATGTGGCGATTGTGATTGGGAGGTATCACACCAAAGGGGTCTTTAAGGGAAAGCCTTTCGAGCACTTCGGCCGATTCACCGATTCCTGGATTTACCAAAACAGCAAATGGCAATGTATTGCAAGTCACACCACTTTGATCAAAAAGTGAATTGAATCGCGGAGGAGAACTGCGCGGCATTACCTCTCTGCGAATACGGGGTCAAGATTTCTGAGAGCGCAAAGTGTGGTTTATAATCGAAGCTCGCCGCTGATACCCATCCATCGCGCCCTTAGCTCAGTTGGATAGAGCGTCTGGCTACGAACCAGAAGGTCGGGAGTTCGAATCTCTCAGGGCGCACCATTTTACAGGGTTTTACGCAATAGCCCCTTCCAATCGCCGTTACTGTGCTACCAGTTTGCTACCGTGATGCGGGGGCCCACCCTAAAATTCCCATGCCCACAAGCACTTGTAAGACGGCCAAAATTACCCCTTCCCCAGCAACAGCAATACCCACCCGGGCTAGAAAGGCACTCGTTTGGTCTAGCTTCGTAATCGCCGTTTCAAGCCTTCGGGTCGCGTCGAGGGATTCGACTGACATTCGAAAATCTAGCCAGTCCACCCCACTCATGACCTGCGCCACACTGGTAACCTCTCGCAGTACCTGCAGGTCTT